>MDTD01128894.1_pt1 | contig 25258 bp, 28 predicted proteins | sample 811221 | NCBI WGS metagenome assembly MDTD01 (sample SAMN05326646, study PRJNA326480) | marine metagenome | isolation source: seawater | place: Pacific Ocean: South West | collected 2011 | reverse complement strand
TGATGGATCAGACTCTTATTTTAGCGCGAAAAAGATGCACGAGTGTACGGTTCCTGACGGTCAAGAGCCAACGACTTTGATAAAAGGCGAAGCTGGGAAGAAATACATATTAGGAATTGACCCGTCGTTTTCAAACAGTCCAAGTTCTGACTTCTTTGCAATGTCGCTTCTTGAAATGGACGATCAAACCAAACAGGGCATCCTTGTTCATAGCTACGCTGTTGCTGGCGGAGATTTAAAACAACATATAGATTATTTATATTATTTAATTACTAATTTTGATATTGAGATGATCTGTATTGATAATGCTGGTTTTGGTTTTATTGATAGTTGTAATGAGTCTGAGTTATTTACAAAAGCTAATTTAAATTTAGATTTCTTTGATTTTGATACGAATAAAGAAGGTGTCGAATACCAAAGAGAAATCGGAAGAGCAAGAAGACAATATAATAAAGAATCGGGGAGAATTGTTTTCAAGCAGGTATTTATTTCTGAATGGCTAAGAAAAGCCAACGAGCATCTACAGGCTTGCATCGACCACAGGAGAATTTGGTTCGCATCTAAGACCACCGCCAATGGTCCAGTTTTCAACAAGCAAACAACAAGACATATTCCAACTAAACTTACTGGCGCGGAAAATATTCTAGACCTAATAGAAACGCAGGACGATCTGGTTTACCAGACAAAGAAACAATGCGCTATGGTTGAGGTTAAAAGCACCGCAAGAGGTACGCAGACATTTGATCTTCCGCAACATTTAAAACGCTCCACAAGTCCAAACAGAGCCAGAAAAGATAATTATACAACACTTATGTTAGCAAATTGGGCTTTGAAGTCATATTATGATATGATGAAAGTAGATAAAGAATCATTAAATACTACTTTTAATCCAATAATGATACCATAATTGTGTAATTCTTTAAGAAAATGGCCGATAATAGAATCAGAATCACGCAAATGCACACTCCAGATATTTCTGGGTACGTGCAAGATGTAATTAATAACAATAATCTTTCTGGTCCAACAGGTCCATCAGGCCCACTGGGAAATACTGGTCCCATTGGCACTACAGGCCCCATCGGAACAACTGGTCCTGCTGGGTCCACGGGACCACTCGGAAATACAGGTCCAATCGGAACAACAGGTCCAGCGGGTAGTGCTGGTCCAACTGGGGCTGACAGCACGGTAGCTGGCCCCACTGGGAGCACTGGTCCAACAGGATTGCAATTCGCTACCCAAACTTTTACTGTAACGGTATCTAATCCGGGCAGCGGTAACAGATATTATATTGATGGTACTCTACAAAAAACCTTAAATTTAATTAGAGGTCAAAAATATATTATAGATGTTAGTGATTCTTCAACTAATAGTCATCCGTTTTATATTCAAACTACTGACAATGGTGGAGCTTACGATTCAGGAAATGTTTACAGTTCTGGAGTAACCAATAACGGCGCAACAACTGGGACAATAACATTCGTAGTTCCTTTTGATGCGCCAAGCACACTTTACTATAGATGCGGATTACATTCAGGGATGGGTGGTACTATACTTATTACAAGTCATGAAAATATGAGGTACGACTCTGCAACCAGTACCTTTGTACTTCCTGAAAAAAGCATTGAGATTGGCGCGACGGGAATATTTTCTGGAGCTAACGATGGTTTAATTTATGTAGAATCAAGTAATGATGATTTAGTTATAAGGAAGAGAAATCAAAGCGTTCAAATTTCTGTCGATGGCAACGCTGGTAATGTTGGTATAAAACTGCCAACTGGAACCACTCCGGCGTATGATTTAGATGTTTCTGGAGACGCTGGATTTAGAGGTAGTTCTTCTAATAAAGTATTAATATCCCACGAAACTTCTGGCTCAGAAATAAAAATTCACGAATCTGGTGGCGTAGCCAAAGTCAAACTTTCGTCTCATGAAGACAGTTGGTTTGTTGGTGGTAATTTAGGAATCGGTGATTCAACTCCATCGTATTCTGTTGATGCCACTGGAAAAGGTAGATTCGAGCATGTTATCGTTAGTGGTTCTGCTCCAACTTCTGCAACTGGTGCTGGTGTCGCTGGACAAATAGCTGTCGGTGGCAGCTTTTTATATGTTTGCACTGGTGCAAATGCTTGGGGTAGAGTACAACTATCTGGTGGATTCTAAATTTTAAAGAATTTTAATCGATTCTATTCTTGTTTTGACTTTTCAACAAGTTTTGTGTAATATATTGTGTAAATATAGCAGAAAATGAGCCTAAAAAAGAATACAACCACTGGTAAAGCGAAAAATCAAGCTAAAAACGCCGCTGACGACAAACAAAAGCTTTTAGATGTTCAAGAAACTACCCCGCTGATGAGTGAGTTTTCTGGTTCGTCTACCGCGTCAACAAAAACGCGCAGAAACCTTGCAGCAACTCAGGTTAGAAGCGATAGATTCAAAAACATCGAAGATGGCTTAGTGCCTTGGAGATACGCCACAGGCTCAAAGTACACAGCCGCCGGACCAAAGGCTATTGATGTAGAAGAGGCCGTTGCTCTTTGTCAAAAAGCTTATTATAATTTTGCAGTGTTCAGAAACACAATCGATTTGATGACTGAATTTTCTGTAAGCGATATTTATCTTAGGGGAGGAAACAAAAAATCAAGAGCGTTCTTTGAAGCTTTATTTAAGAAGATTAATTTTATGTCTTTTGTAGAAAAGTTTTTCAGAGAGTATTATCGATCTGGGAACGTTTTTATTTATAGATTTGATTCTATTTTAAGGCAAGAAGATTTAAGAAAAATTACTCAAACCTTTGGCTCTGGTTTGTCTTCTTTTGCTGCCGACACCGCAGCCATTCCAACTAGTTATGTTATTTTAAATCCAGCCGATATTAGGTTAACTGGTTCACTAACTTTTAACAGCGGTGGTTATTCTAAGATTGTTACGGATTATGAATTGCACAGACTAAAGAACCCAGCAACTGAAGAAGAAAAAGAAATTGTAGATTCATTACCCGACGAAGCTAAAAAACAACTGAAGAGCGGCAAGATTTCTTCTTTAATGATTCCGTTGGAAGCTACTAATGTAACTTCGGTATTTTACAAAAAACAAGATTACGAGCCATTTTCTGTGCCAATGGGATATCCAGTTTTGGAGGATATAAACGCCAAAGCGGAGATGAAGAAAATAGACATGGCTGTTGCTCGCACAATGCAACAGGCGATTCTTCTCGTAACAATGGGAACAGACCCAGAGAAAGGCGGCGTCAACCAAAAGAATTTAGAGGCGATGCAAACGCTATTTTCCAACGAGTCAGTTGGTAGAGTTTTGATTGCTGATTATACCACCAAAGCGGAATTCGTTGTTCCAAGAATCGGAGATTTGTTAGACTCTAAAAAGTATGAAATCTTTGATAGAGATATCAGAATGGGTCTCAACAATATTTTGATTGGCGAAGACGAAAAGTTTGCTAACACAAGCATTAAAGTAAAAGTATTTGTTAAGAGATTAAAGCAAGCTCGCAAAGCTTTTATTAATGACTTTTTGTTTCCTGAGATTAAAAGAATTTCACGCCAACTTGGCTTTAAGAATTTCCCAACTCCATACTTTGAAGACATTGACATCAGAGACGATTTATCTTATGCCAAGGTCTATAACAGATTGATGGAACTTGGAATCTTAACTCCGAAAGAAGGACTCAAAGCGATGGAAAACGGTAGACTTCCAGACTTTGAAGATTCTGTTGAAAATCAGATGGAGTTCAAAGAGTTGAGAGAGAATGGTATTTATCAACCCATCGTAGGCGGAGCAAAAGTTTCTTTAGATGACGAAGAAACTGAAGGCCCCGCCCCACAGCCCGGAAGACCTGATGGTACAGATGGTATTCCCTTGGATGGCCCAAGGACACCCACTGACAATCAGTCTCCGGCGTCTACTTTTTATAGTTTGAGCAAAGTAAAAGACAATCTAATTTTAGCTCAAAAACTAACGTCCGAAGTTGAGAAGGCTTTGAGGCAAAAACACAAAATCAAAAGACTGACCAATAAACAAAAAGAAGTAGCAAATGATATTTCTGAAATTATTATTGCTAACGAAAATTGCGAAAATTGGATTACCAGTATTAATGATTACCTTAATAATCCGACAGATAGAAACTCGGACAGGGTAACTAAAATAAGCAGTTTAGCTTCTGAGCATCAAGTTGATTACTACTTAGCATCAATCTTGTACGCCAGCCAAAAGGAAAATTAAATTATGAGCGAAGAAAATAATATGAATGAAGATGTTGTGTCTTACAACTTTGGTGGAGATGTAGATATATCTTTACCAGATATTCCACTACCAACAGCACAAGAAAAAACCGATGTTAAGAAAGACGAGTGCGAAGTCGCATTTAAGTTTGCTTTCATTGGCGCAGGTCAAGGTGGCTCGCGAATCGCTGAATCTTTTTATAATCTAGGATACAGAAAGCTTTCTGCTATCAACACTGCTCAACAAGATTTAAATACAATCAAACTTGAGAACAAGCTTTGTATTGGGGATGGCGGCGCAGGAAAAGACCCGTCAAAGGCAGAGAAACTCTTTAATGAAAGAAAAGAAGATGTTCTTGATTTCATGAGAGATTCTTTTGGTGATGATATTGACAGGGTTTTTGTTTGCGCTGGCGCGGGCGGAGGCTCTGGAGCGGGAATGTGTGAACCACTTATTCACGCAGCTAAAGAATTACAAGAAATTGTAAACGCAACAAATAAAAAAGTTGGTTGCATCTTAGCGTTACCAAAGCATTCCGAAGGCAAAAAAGTAAACGAGAACGCTCACAACACTTTAAATAAAGTTTTAAATTTGGTTGAGCAAGGAGTTGTTTCTCCATTAATCATTTTAGACAATGAAAAAGTTCATCAACTTTACCCCGGTCTCGCGGTTGCTCCTTTTTGGAGAACAGCAAACTCAAGCACTGCTGGTCTCTTTCACCTGTTTAACCTAACAGCGTCGAAAGACAGCACGTACTCTTCTTTTGATTCAAACGACTACAAACAGCTTTTAGATTCTGGCTTGATTGTATTCGGCGCATCTCCAGTTCCTGATTGGCAAAATGCATCCGACATCACAAAGACAGTTCGTGATAACTTGAGAAATAATATTCTTTCTGGCGGGATCGATTTAAGCACTGGTGATTCTGCTGGCGTTGTAATGATCGGCGGGAAAGAAGTTCTCGACAATGTGCCTCAAGAAAATCTTGACAGGGCATTTGATCAATTCACCAGAATCCTCGGTCCACATAGCGTTGTACACAGAGGAATTTATAGTGGTGACAAACCAACACTTACAGTGTATACTCTAATCGGTGGTCTTGGAAGACCCGAAGAAAAAGTTAACCAATTAAAACAATTGGGAGAGTTACAATAATATTATAATAATTTTTGAGGTGATTTTCTTTTGAATTATGCCTCAGAATAAGTAAAATAAGTAAAGGAAAATATATGGCTACTAAAAATACTGATCCGAAACCCGGATATAAAACTACCGAATTTTGGCTTTCCGCTCTTTGTGCGGTGGGTTCATTGCTTTGGGGCGCGGGTATCTTAAATCCTGAAGGTGCTGGAACAGCAAACCAAGTTTTTGGTTTTGTTGCATCGGCATTGGCAGCTTTGGGATATACCGTTTCCAGAGGTCTCGCCAAGAAACAAGGTTAATTCTAAATGGCTTGGTTAACTGCATTAATTAAAGCTGTGCTGGAGTTGTTCGTGGCTGAAGCCAAGAAAGACACCAAAGCCAGTGATGCAGACGATACGCCGAAAGAATTAAAAGATAGATGGCGCAGACGTATAGAAGAACAAGAAAATTAAAAATGAGAAAATTATTGCTTTTATCTTCTGTAATCTTTTTGGTTGGCTGCGGTTCTACTAGAGTTGTTTTTGTTGACACTCAAGCAGATTTAGTTAGAATCGGACCTGATGTTGAAGGAAAAGTTTACATCCGCAAAGATGGCGAGTGGGTTCTTTCCAAAAACAAGGTCAAGCTTCCAGAAGGTTGGTATGCAGGAGGATTACCCAAAGAGTAATCTTTAGTACTTCTATAATATAAATAAACAAGACCCGCATTTTTGCGGGTTTTTTTGTGTTAATTTACTTAATTAAGTGTATTTATTACTACGCACAAATGAGAAAAGCGAAAACAAAAATGAGGAAATATCCTCATCGAGAAAACTTGTTTTATCCAGCTAGAACAAGTGTAAGAGGCGGCTTAGTTAACACTAACGACGGCTCCGCCTTTTTCGTTCTTGCTCTTTCAATGCTGTTTTTCTTAGGGTTTGGCATTTTAAGTGTAATTACAAAGGGAGAAAAAAACGATGAACGCACCAAAAAAACGCACAAAGAAAACAATATTTCAGAAATTATTAATATTTCAAAGTGAAATTTTTGTTTTTTTAGTTACATCGATTTTATTCTTGTTGTTTTCGGTTTTCAACAACATAAACGAATCTTCGCAGAATCTTATTTTAATGCAAGATAATCATAATCTAATGATTAAAAATCTTAATTTAAAAGCTCTAAATGACGGGCAAAAAGATTTAATATACAAACAACAACAGTATCTCATTGAACTCGAAAAATTCAGAGATGCAATGCTAAAAGGGAACTATACGCAAAATGAAAAAACTAAACAAAGAGAATTTGAAGTGGTGGGGTTCACAGAAAAATGAAACTTGGGCAACTAAAGTAGATGGCGAATGGTGGATTTTTAGAAACAAAAAACAAAACAAAACCGAGACGCCCGAAAAGCGTAAACAAAAACAACAACGCAACGGAAAAATACTTAATTACTGCCTTTTTTACCTTTTTGGTTTTATGGGTGGAATTAGCTTTTTGCCGATTGTTTTCTTGGTATTGAATTATGCAAAATAAAAAAGTGAGATTAATTTTTTTGATTTTGGTTTTATTGGTGTCTTGTGGCTGCAATATAATAAGCTACAAAAATATCGATAAAGACGAAAAAGGATATTTTAGAGCGCACTACAATTCCTGTGGTCCAGAGGCTTTAGATAAAGCTTTGTTCGAAATGAATCAAAGTTCGAACACAAGAGAAATATCTAGAAATATTCAAGACGGCGGTAATAATCTTAGATTTTTTCTTGCTCTTTGTCATCCTGAGTTAATTGAAATAACTTTGCCTCACGAAATGCAAAAGGTCGCCGCAAAGTACGGATTTCAAACAAAAACAACAAAAAGCCTTGAAAATTTAAAAGAAACTGATATTGCTCTAATATTAGTATCTAATAAAACTTATACTAAATGTCATTGGCTTTGTTTTCCTGTTGATCAGAACATAAAAACTTTCTTTGGAGAGGCAACTAGAATTCATAAAATTTTTCTTCTAAAAAAGGTTGACTGAAAAGCAAAAACGTGCTAGTATAGTCTTGAACCTTCAGGTTCGTTGTATTATGAAGACTACATTACTAGTTACACTAGTCGCCGTTTCTACGGCATTCGCTGGCGAAAGACAAGTTCTTTCGGTTAAGAATAAGGCTGTTAATTTGGATTTGAGTCCTGTTTTGACAGCCAATCAACCCCTACCAACATTAAAGACTTATAACGGCAAAAAAGTTTTGCACGGTCAGGTCGATAGTGGAGTTAAAATTTCTACTCCGGTTTTAGAAACTGGAGTTGGAATCGGAACTCTAAATGTTGGAGGAGACACAATCGGGGCGTCGATTGGTCAAAAAACTGGGGTAAACCTTGGGCCATTGGCTGTTAGCCAAGAACTACCTTCTGTTGGAGTTGGTTCAAACGCTAACAAAGATGGGTGGCTTGGGCTGTCTTATGATAAGGGTAAGTTGTCTTTGACGATTCCTCTTATTAAAGTTGGTTTGCCATTGCCCAACGTTTCGTTGAAAAAGAAAGAGTAATTAATTAAAAAATTACTTTTCTCGCCCGCTCCGTAAAAAGAGCGGGTTTTTTTTATAAAAATGAGTTTTTAAAGTGTATACTATATTAGCCGATGTCGCAAAAACATTTAAACGAAGATTATATTATAGCTTTCTCTGCCAGAGTAATTAAATTACTCAAGGCAAAAATGTCTAGTCATAACAAGACATCGGAAAATAGAGTCTCTCTTTCTGAACTTAAAAGTGTTTTTAAAAACGCGGCAGATTCTTATAATTACGCTGGATACAGCAGAACTCATTGGGCTTTAGCGAGAGTTAATACTTTCTTGAGAGTTAAAAATGGCGAGCAGCCAAAAATAGTAAAAAATCAATATTTTGAAACCATCGGCGGTTTAATGTTCGAAACAAAAGAAATCAAGCGAGACGAGTTTGATATCTCCTTCAATTGGGTTCCTTCAACCCTTGATTTTACTATCGCCCAAAAAGAAATGAATGAAGAAGATTTAGATTTTCATTTTTCTTCTTCCGAAGATTTATACTTAGAAGATTATAAACCACTAGAAATTAAGACTTATTAAAAGGAAAATAGATTAATGAAAGAGTTTGAAAATATCACTATTTTTAGTTCTGAGATTAAACCACTAGTTTCAGAGGACAAAGATCAATATTTAGCTTTGGCAAGTTTAATTAAAGTATCAACTTTCTTGCCTGATATTGATACAAATAAAAATATAGACTTACTGCCCGTAGCTTTTAATGCGTTTGTTGCGAATCGTGTTAATAAAAATGACGACGTAATCGACGGAGCAACCGCAGTAGCCATTGCAAAAGACTTTATAAATAAGCCTATTAATATTGAACATGATCGTCATCGTGTGATTGGAACAATTTTAAATGTTGGTTATAGCCAGTTTGGCACTGACGAGCCTTTGACTGAAGAGCAAGTAATTGATTTAAATGGCCCTTTCAATGTGACTTTAGGTGGAGTGCTTTGGAGAGTTGTTAACAATTCTTTAACGGACATGATTGAAGAAGCTAGTGACCCCACAAGCGCATTCTACCAAAAAATCTCAGCAAGTTGGGAGTTAGGATTTGATGACTATGAAATTGTTGTTTTAGAGCCTGATAGCAAAAACATCGAAGATGGTCAAATCGTTTCTGACAAAGAAAAAATTAAAGAGCTAAAAGCCGAGCTAAGGTCGCATGGCGGAACTGGCGAAGTTGACGGTAAAAAGGTTTATAGAAAAACAATCGGTAACGTAGTTCCATTGGGCATTGGTCTCACCGAAAATCCCGCTGCTGATGTAGTAGGAGTAGCAACTAAAAAGAGTGAGCCACAAAAAATGAAAATTAATGAAGAAAAAATAGAAAAAGCTGAAAAAGAAGATAATATTACTGAAAACCGAGTTTTTGAAAAAAATATTTCACATCAGCAAAAAACTGATGTAATTGAAAATAAGGATAGTATTACTATGACAATCAATAGCATTAACGACATTAACGAGGAAACTCTCAAGGAGGTTTCTGCTTCGTCTGTTACTGAGTTCATTCAAAGCGAGTTAGAAAAGGCTTCTGAAGAGTTCGCCGCTCAAAAAGTGGAACTCGAAGATGCCGTGAAGGCTGAAGCTGAGAAGAATGAAGCTTTACAGACAGAGCACGTAACTGTGAAAGAGGAACTTGATAAACTCAAGGCCGCTTTTGAACAGTTGGAAGCTGAAAAAATTGAGAGGGAGAAACTTGATACATTTAACGAGCGCATGTCCGTCCTTGACGAGAAGTACGTTTTGGCCAGCGAAGAGCGTGAGTTGATTGCATCTGAAATCAAAGACCTTAATGAAGAAGAATTTTCCGCTTATGCTTCTAAGCTCGAAGTCTTTTTGAAAGACAAGACAAAAGAAGCTGTAGCAGAGAAAGAGGAGGCAGAAGCCGCTGAAGCGGTTGCCGCTGAATCTCAAGCAGAAGAAACTGTAGCTTCAGTTGAAGACGCAGAGGAAACTGTTGCAGAAGAGGTATCTGAGGAAGAAATTGTTGAGGAAGCAGTAGACCAAGCCGAACAAGCTGAAGCTGGCATTCCTGTAACAGCACCTGCCGATGAACCTACAGTTCAAGATAAATACAAGGATGCTTTCAGCATCAATAATTTCGATATCAAACTATAACAATTAACTTATTGGAAAAATACTAATTATGGCAACTACATTATTACCATTCAGAGAGTATGACGAGCATGATGTTATCAACTTGTTCGCATACGATGGAGCACTCGACAGAGGGCATGTTGTTAAGATTTTGTCTGGTTGGAAAAACACAGACGAAACTCAACTCATGGGCAATGTTGGTGGTTCTTTCACTAACACCGTTTCTCAACGTTACGGAGTAAAAGCGAAGCTCGATTTGGCTGACGCCTCTGGCGACAAACCATTGGGCGTTTTGCTTCACGACGTTAAAGAAACTGACGAGAACGGCGAAAAGCTTGTATTCAATCCTCGCAAAGCTGCGGAGATGGAAGTCGCTCTTAGCGGACAAGCGGTTCCTGTTTTGACAAAGGGTATTGTTCTTTATAGCGGAACAAACCTCGCTGCTCAAACACCTGCCGTTGGAACAAAAGTTTACTACGATGCAAGCGGTGAGCTTAACACCGGAGTAATTGACTCTTCTGCTGATGCAGTTGTAGGCACTTGCCTCGGAGGTAAAGATAGCAACAATCACGTTTTAGTAAAGATTAACCTCTAAACTTATTAAGGAGATTATAAAAATGAGATTAAAATTAAAAAATACTCCAGAGCAGGTTGAGCTTATTAAGGCTATGGGTTCCAAGAACCAAACAGTTGCTCGTGAAGCCCAAGAGGCTTTCGCAGCTTTCATTGGTCCTGTAGTACAGCAAGTTCTTAACCAAGCTGCTACCGCATCTACTATTTATACAGATGCTCAATACGACGAGGATGACGCTCCAAGCTTTCCTCTCGACTTATATTACGACAAAGGCGCAGACCACGTATCCGTTTGGAGCCAAAGCATGGCTGGTGGTCTTCCTTCTAGCCACGTTGCAGGTATGGATGAATTGAAGATTGCTACTTATCGTTTAGATAGCGCAATCAACATGAACCGCAAGTACGTTCGTCGTGCTCGCCTCGACGTTGTAAGCAAGGGTGTTGAAAGAATGGCTCAAGAGATTCTTGTTAAGCAAGAACGTAATGCTTGGGCTGTTGTTCTCAAGGCATTAGCTGACAATTCCAGCAACAAGATTGCTGCTACTACCGCTGGTGTACTACAGTTGAATGACTTCAACAAGTTGATGACTCGCATGAGCCGTCAAAACGAGTCCTTCGCTAACGGTACAACTAACGAGTCTTTCGGAATGACTGACTTGTACTTAAGTCCTGAAATGGTTGAGCAAGTTCGCGGATTTGCTTATCAGCCAATGAATACTCGTCACGGTAAAGATGGTTCTGGTTCTAACACCTCGACTTCCATCGCTCTTCCTGATAGTGTTCGCACTGAGGTATTCAACAGCGCTGGTGCTGCTTCTATTTACGGAGTAAACATCAATGAGTTGAATGAGCTTGGCAGTGGCAAGAAGTACAATACATTGTTCGCCGCTTCTGAAATCGGTGGTTCTATCAGCAACACTGAAGTTGCTATTGGTCTTGACAACAGCCGTGGCGCATTCATTCGTCCGGTTGCGATTCAATCCGAAACAGGTGGTGAGTTCAACGCATTGGCAGACGATCAATGGAGCACACGTTCTGACAAGGTTGGCTTCTATGGCTTCCTTGAGGAAGGTCGTGTTTGCATCGACGCTCGCGCTATCGTTGGTCTCGATGTCTAATCTGGATTAACTTAACAAACCCCGCCTTCGGGCGGGGTATTTTTTTTTGATTTTTTGTAAAAACTTGAGTATAATAAACCGAGGAACAGGTTATGCCAAAAAAAAAGAAATTAAAATCTCTCGATCAAACACACGGAAAAGTGGACGAAAATAAAACTCAGCCGACAACTCTAGATCAAATTTGGGGCGATGATGGAGTTTGGAAGTATAAGACGCTGGATGTGGACGAGTATGAAAATTGGTTGAATGACATTACTTCTTCAGAAATTCAATCTCATGCAAATAGACTTGGATTTGTCCCAGTCGGGGAATTAGATGTCTTAAAAAAGAAGCTAATAGAAGAATTTCGTGGTCATGTGGCCAAATACAACGCTGCGGCTGTTAGATCACAAAATAAAGAAGAAGCCACGCAAGTATCTCCAGAGGTCTCAAAAATCCTAAAAGAAGGTCAATAAAATTATATATTTTATAATTTGTAGTGTAATATTACATATATTATGGCTACGAGTTATGATCTAAATTTGACGAGAGGCTCTGATTTCGCCGTTAGGTTAACCGTTAAAGACACTTTAGGTAATCTTTATAATTTAAGCGGTTATACTACTACTGGGCTTGCTAAATTCAGATACGGAGCTTCAGGGAGCCTCTTAAACTTAAACGCTTCTGTGCGTTCTGGCTTTGAGGCCAGTGGCCACATAGATTTATCTGTTACAGCCAATCAAATGACGGGCATTCCTGTCACCCAAGGCGTTTATGATGTAGAGATTTATTCTGGCACTTACCACGAAAAAGTAATTAAAGGTTATGTGAATGTATTTCCTGAAGTTACTAGACCTAGTACCACAAATTTCAATAAAACCGGAAGTTACTTATAATGGCTGTTTCTGGCGTAGAAGTCATTGTCCAAGGGCAAGCTAGTGCGACTGCTGAAGTAATTGCTACAAATTCAGCCACTCCTACAATCGTTGGACAAAAAGGGGATCGAGGGCCAACAGGCCCAACTGGACCAACTGCGCCTACTGGTCCAAGTGGTGCTACCGGATCAGATGGCCCAGTAGGGCCATACCATACTTTTCAAATAACAGTAGCAGACCCCGGCGGTGGAAATAAATATTATATTGATAGTAATTTAACGCCAGTGATAACTGGTGTTCGCGGGTTTAGTTATATTTTTGATCAGTCCGATTCATCTAATTTAACACACGACTTTGCTCTGTCTTTAACTGACGGCGGAACTCATGAAGGCGGAACACAATACACAAGCGGCTGGACATCTTATGGGTCTGCTGGTGTAGATGGCTCTGGAGTATTTCAAATTCCTTTTTCTGCTCCAGATACAATTTATTATTACTGTAAGAATCATAACAATATGGGTAACGCGGGTTATCTTAAAGTTATTGATTTAGCCACAATCGGACCAGTAGGCCCAACTGGAGAAACAGGAGCCACTGGTCATACTGGGGCTACTGGTCACACAGGGGCAACAGGACATACTGGAGCCACTGGTCATACTGGCGCAACTGGACACACTGGAGCCACTGGTCACACAGGAGCAACAGGACATACTGGAGCCACTGGTCATACTGGCGCAACTGGACACACTGGAGCTACTGGTCATACAGGCGCAAAAGGAGATACTGGAGCTACTGGTCATACTGGCGCAACAGGACACACTGGAGCTACTGGGCATACTGGCGCAACAGGACACACTGGAGCCACTGGGGATCAATACTCGACCACATCTTCAACTTCTCTTACGATTGGTACTGGTTCAAAATCTTTAACAGTAGAAACTGGTCTTGCTTATACTGCTGGTCAGTCTATTGTTATCGCAAATGACGCTAGTAACAAGATGGAAGGTTCTGTTACTTCTTACAACAGTGGAACTGGTGCGTTAGTTGTAAATGTTACAGATATTACTGGCAGCGGAACTTATTCTTCTTGGGAAGTAAACTTAGGCGGCACTCCCGGCGCAGATGGACCCGCTGGACCCATCGGACCTACTGGGCTTACTGGAGCAGACAGCACAATAACTGGCCCCACTGGACTCACTGGACCTACTGGTAATACTGGAGCAGACAGTACCGTAGCTGGGCCTAAAGGAGACACTGGTGATGCTGGACCTGCCGGACCCACCGGACCTACTGGGCTTACTGGAGCAGACAGTACAGTGACTGGCCCCACTGGACCTACTGGTAATACTGGAGCAGATAGTACCGTAGCTGGACCTAAAGGAGACACTGGTGATGCCGGACCCGCTGGCTCTGCTGGACCCACTGGCCCTACTGGACCTACTGGGGCAGGTGGAGGCGGTGCGGGTAGCACTGGACCTGCCGGACCCACTGGAAGCAATGGAGATTTCGGTGGTTGGTCTCAAAAATTCACTTTTAAAACAGGAGTAAATACTTTAGATCAGACTGCTGGTTCCGTTTGGGACGGCGGAGATAAAAGTATACAATTTAATTTTAGAATATCGGGGGATTGGAGTAACACCACAAATTACAACGACAAAGATGTAGTAAAATATCAAGGCACTACTTACATATCAGAAGCAAACAACAACTCTGGACAAAATCCTACTGGTTATGCATCGAACGATTGGAACACGTTAGGTTCACTTTCAAGCGGTATCGTTTTAGATATATTAAATACAGATTCAGTAGATATAACCGCATGGTCCGATACTTTAGATGACGTAAACAATACTACAAGTAATAGAAAAGGTTTATTTAAAGTATTTAAAGAATTTGATAGTTCTACTTACATAGATTTTGCGTTAGATTATAATGTTCTCAAAGGAATTATTAGTGGAACCACTGGTACAGCTTCTGATGATGTTTTTTCTGTAAATAATTATGTACAGTTAGGAGCACCTGAAGCAATTAAATTTATTTCTGGTGAGAACGGAGGAGTATTAAACACAGGTCAAGTTTACTACGCTAGTGGTTCCGGAAGTTATTCAAGTCCTAAATTTGTATTGTATACTGATGAAGCTTTAACGAGCATTGTAGATTTAACTAGTAATATCGGAGCCACTGAATTTAGAAGATCGAGTATTTTACAATCAATTCAATATATCAGTCATAATAATTCTTTTAGTGATGGCGATAATGTAATTTTCACTTTTTCTAGAATCGGAGACGAAGGCCCGCAAGGCCCGCAAGGCATTCAAGGCCCTGCTGGGTCTGATGGAGCCGATGGAGCCGCTGGACCTGCTGGACCCAGTGGCCCAAGCGGAACTCAAGGCCCTGCTGGACCTGCTGGACCCACCGGACCAAGCGGAACCCAAGGCCCTGCGGGTGCTGATGGTTCTGACGGGGCGCAAGGCCCTGCGGGTGCTGATGGTTCTGACGGGGCGCAAGGCCCTGCCGGACCTGCTGGACCCACTGGACCAAGCGGAACCCAAGGCCCTGCCGGACCTGCTGGACCTTCCGGACCCGCTGGAGCAGGGGGTTCTCCGGGTGCTCCCGATCAATCATATCAATACAACGATGGCGCAGGTGGATTAGCTGGAAATGCAGCTTTCATTAGAGACAATAGTAGCAATCAAACAAAAGCGACTGCTGGGCATGTTCTTGTTGGCGCGAGTACGGCAAGTCTTCAATGGTATTATGATACCACACCATCTAAAGCTTTTGCAATTGGACAAAATGTTCCCGGTGGATCAGCCAGTAATGATTTACAATTTGCTAGATTCAACGGAACCAGTTGGACTGAAATTGGAGAAATAAATTATACTTCTGGCGATCTTGAAATGACTTACGGCTTCCTTGGTGGTACTTCATCAGCGGGAATAAGTATTAGTCGTTACGGTAGCGAAAGCATTGATGTAGAAGGAAGTGCTCCTTTATTCTTTAATTATTATTCAACAGGCCATATTTCTGCCCTTCACGGTGGAGGAAACTTTAGAATTGGAAGCAATGCAACTCCAACTAGAAAATTAGAAGTTGGAGGCGATGCATTTATTGATACTCATTTGTATGTAGATAATACAGTTAATATCGGAGCGGGTCACGATAGTCCATTGGCCAACGCTTTAAGTTTGGGGAGCGGAGTAGCTTTAGAAACCGCTGTTAATGATTATGGCACTGATGTTGGAGCAACTATAGATTTCTCCGCAGAACCTTTGCAGAAAATAACTACAAATGGAAACATGGCTTTTTCAGCAAGTAGCAATAGACTCGCCGGAAGATCAGTAACTCTTCTCATAGAAAATACATTAGGTGCACAAAGAAACTTAACTTTTAACGGTTCGTGGAGATTTGTGGGAGAAGAACCAGCCGTATTAGGGGCAGGTAAGGTGGCAATTTTATCTTTAACTTGCTTTGGGACAGCAGAATCTGACGTTGTTTGTAGTTATGCAGTTGAAGATTAAAAAATGTCTATACTAGTACACAAAGCCGGAATAAATAAAAGCCTCGGACAAAAATCTGACGCCGCTAATACTTCGTGGCGTGATAGTCTAATTGGAGAATGGCTTCCTGAGACCGCCTTTAACACTCAAGTAAACTCTATTGATACTTGGACGAATCAGCAAGACCAAACTTTAGGTCAGGGTGATTTAAGACTTTTTAACGGTCTCACTGCTGTTACGGGGCCACCTAGTTATGTATCATTTGATGGTGTTAGTGATTATATTTGGAATACTTCGACGGGGTATGGAGGTACTTCATTTACTGTTGATATGAGCGCGGATTTTACCATTGGTCATTGGGTTAGATGTACACTAAGTTCTTCCTATACACCGACTGTGTGTGTGCAAACCGCACCCTCCAATGCCCCCCTTAAAACTTCAATTGGTAGTGATGGAAAGTGGACCGTCTCCCACTCCGGCGGTAGCGCATCCACAAGATTATCTTATTCTTTAACTTCTAATACTTGGTTTTATCTTTCATTATCTCATGATAGAAGTGAGTCTAAATGTTGTATATATATAAATGGTAAATTTCAAAATCAATTTACTCCTACATATACTTCTGGTAAATGGGACGGGGCTTATAATTTAGGTTTTGGGCATGATCGCGTTAGTAACTCTAGTAATATAAACTCAAATAGTACACTAAGACTAGGAGAATTTTACGTATGGAATAGGTACTGGGGAGCTTCACAGCATAGACATGTATTTCTTGGTACAAATGATATTAATAATGACAAATATTACGGCAATGACTACGACGCATGAAAACATATATTATAGCACCAACAGATAAAATAGAGTACGTCGATTTTACAAAAGTGCTTGAAGATCACCCCGGAACTCTACGTTATTCTTTAGACGGTAACTATTTTATATTGAAATATATTGGAGAGCAGCCTAAATTTTGTTATAATATTACCGAAGATTTCATTGGTTTAGAGGAATATACTCACGAAGAAATTTTAGATATATTAGGAACATCGGAATGGACAAACCAAAACTAAAAATTAGAGATAAAGAAATTGGTTTAAGGGATTTGGGCGATAATTTATTTGAACCAAAAAATTCTGATATATTAGCAGATGCGCTTGCAGGAAGGTCTAATTATGACCACAACCCAAGCTTTTGGGTTGAAAACCCAACCCCAAAGGAGCGGCCCGAAAAATATCATAAGATACAAAGTTTTTGTTTTACTACTTCTATCAATAGAATATCTGAAGCTAAAATACTATTAAAAAGCCTAAGAGAACACCACTCTCAGCCTATTTTTATATATTCCGATTGGTTTTCTAAATTAGTGATTGAAAGGTTAGGGTACGAAAATATAATTATAAAGCCCATAATAAATGAGGAATATCTAAAAAAAATTGTAAAACATCATACTAAAAATAAGTACGACTTTTTAGAAGAAATTCACCACTGCCGCTCTGATTACATTTTTGCAAAGTTAAGATGCCTAAGAGGGGCAATGATGCGCTATGAGAATACTTTATTCTTGGATACAGATGTAATTGTTTTAGATAATTTGCAGGAAAATTTTACCACGAAAGTTTGCCTATCTCCCGCGCACTTTCCTAGTAACATTAAGCATTTTGGCTTTGAGTATGGATTTTACAACGCAGGTTATGTTTTTTGCGCGAATAGAGGTTTCCCTAATTTTTGGATAGATAGATTTTTGAAGGATTCAATTTTTTACGAGCAAGAGTGTATGAATAGATTCTCTGACTATTACAATGTTCAAACTTTTGACCAATCTCATAATTATGGTTTTTGGAGAGAAGAAAATGAACCCAAAAATCCAAAGAGCTTGCATGTTCATATAACTGATGAAATAAAAAAAGAGACAAAGGGAGAAACAGAGCGCCAGCTTTTTAATAATTTTAGAGAAAAATGCTTGGGTATAATCGAGAAGAAAAACCCAGAACTTCACTTTTACATAAATAAGTTAAGGGATTATAAAAAATATGCATTTGTACATATGGCAAAATGTGGGGGAACATATGTAAAAACATATTTACAAAGCGTTATTCTTAACCCGTGCAAAGGACACATTCCAGAGGGCAAGCACAAAGATTCAACATTCGGTAACCCTCACTTAGAATTTCGTCCAGAACAAATTTTAAAATTAGTAGACGAAGTAGATAAGGAAGACCTTACTGAGAATCAATGGATAAGATTTCATCAAAATAGCGCAAACTCAGAAGTAATAAAAAAACTTAATGATTTTGGTTGGGAAACCTTCACATTTTTAAGAGACCCTAGAGACATAATTTGTTCTTTATATTTCTTTGCTAGTAGAAAGCATAAGAGTACACATAAGAAAAAAGCAGATAATGTTGTTAGTAACCATTTTGCAATGGCTCCTTGGTCGGGCATAGCAGGGCATCAAGGAAGAGGCGAGTGGGATTTCGATAAAGTTGATGTGCATAAAGTATCTTTGAATGATTTTGTTAAAGAATTGATTAACAATGAAAAGTTGCATATTTTCTGGCAGCTACCAGAGTACATTGATTCTGTAAAGCATGTAGATAAAATGAGCCATGAGAATTTAGGCAAATTTATAAATAAGGTTATCGATCCCGAACACATTTATATGCCCATGCCGATAGGGCAAAATGGCTCAGACAATAAGGGCTTTAAGAGTCACGTTAGCAGTGGAGAAATATCAAGAGAAGTTGCAGACTTAGTTGAAAGCTGCGAAAAAATTAAGAGATACAATGAATGGTTATGAACGAACAAGATTTAAAACAAGTAATTAATAAATCTGTTCTAGATAAGATACATTTTGAATTTATACAAGCTTTGCCATTATACTGCTGGGTTGCTGGTGGCAGCGTTATAGACTCAATTATTGGCAAGGAAATTAACGATGTTGATATCTTTTTTGCTTCTAAACAGGACAAATTTGAAACAGTTAAGCATGTTCTAAAAAACGAAGGTCAAATAATTAAAACATGGGATAAAGGAGTAAAAATAAATATCAAAAACTTTTGCTATGATTTTATTAGTTATGAAAACGTAAAGACGCCAAAAGAATGCGTTGAAAGTTTTGATTTCACGGTTTGCGGCGTAGCTGTAGATAAAAGCGGAGAAATTTTTTACTGTGACTACTTTTTAAACGACTACAATAAGAGATTGTTAAGGTATACTGGAAACCATATAACCCTCCCAAGAAATAAGTCAATAAGAGCACTTAAATATATAAATAAAGGGTTCTCTTTTAATGAAGAAACTCAAAAAGCGTGGATCGAATCTTTTACGAACAATATAACTTAAATAAGTGTAATAGTAACTGATATGAAAGTTGTTGACATAGCAGACGAAATTTATAGGGAATTGGGGAGTCCTACGGATTTATCTATTCCAGCCATCGGTTTTTGGTTGAGAAGTAACTTGGGTCGATTGAACAACTTTATCCATACAGATTTTGTTGTTTCTAATTCGGATTTAGAGATATTAGACGGCGAAAGTAATGAAATTGGAGTAAATGAAACTGCAATTCTTAAAAAACTATACATGATTCATTATTATGATATTAAATTAAGAGCGCAAATTACTTCAATGAGTACAGATACAATTTTGAGCGTAAGAGACGGCGATTCTAGCGTAACCAAGTTAAACAAAAACGAAATCGCAAAATCTATCGCATCTGTAAAAGATCAAGAATACAAAGAGTTGCAGTTAATGATCGCAACTTACAAATCTACAAAAGCAAGCCCAAGGCAAGTTGCTGGTGATGACACTTCATCTTTAGACACAGTAACTGATTCTAACTCAACAAATATAAACAGAGTAGAAAACTAAAATGGCTAGTTTAATATCAACAGGCGAAAAAGCAACTCTAACGGGTATCTTTAATGATATTTTTGATACGTTTAAAAGAGATATTGTTGTATACAAAGAGCCAATAAAAACCGTTGCCTCAATTAACGAATCAAATTTATTTGGTTACGGAGACGCTTCTAATCAAGTTAATTATACCTACGCCGTCCAAAGCGGAACTTATCAAGCTATTATAAGATACGCAGACCAGCAGCAGCAAGATTATTACTCTGATTTAAATGGAGCAATTGCCAAGGGTGACGCACGAATCAAGGTAAAACAAGACTGCCGCGATTTTATAGAAAACGGCAGAACAGAAAAAATTGAATTTGACGGTAAATCTTGGAACGTTGTAACAAGTGACTCAGTAAGAAGATTTTTAGATAGCGAATTTTACGTTTATCACTTGGAAAGGGCCAAGTAAAATGGCCAGAACCATAAATCTAAAATCTATTGCAACGAAAGTAAATAATTCCAAAAAGTTTCAAAAGGAGTTAGATAAAAAAGTACTTTCCAAGATAGATATACAAAAACAAAGATTTTTGGCTGAATTTCAAGCTCACCCGGTAACTCAAGAAATCGATGGTGGAGTTTCTGCAAAGAATTTAAGCGGAACTTTGGGCGGCTATGGTAATTTATTTACTTTTATAGGATTTACTGCGGCAAGTAACCCAACTTCTGTTATAAAAAACATAATAAGAAGCATATCATTTAGAAACACAAAAACCTCTTTTAGAAAAAGTCAAATATTAAGAAACTTTGCTATTAGAGTTCCAACTAAAACTGACATTTACGCTCTAACACCAATGCCGTGGGAAGGCGGAAGCTGGGCAGAGGGTGTTGAAGAAGGTTTGAGCGGTTTTAGTTACTATATGTACAAAAAGTTTGGAGAAGGTCGATCTGGTTATGGATTACAATCAGATCATGAAATAAGAAAAGCTATTTTTACGCCTAAATCTTATATTACTGAATTATTAAACAATTTTAGGAAGAATATTAGAAGTATAAAATGATTGCTCAATTTGAAAACAAAGTAATGAGTAGTTTTGCTCTTTTTGTCGATAATAGAATTTTGACAAGAGGGCAAGCCTATACCAATCACTCTGGATTATTTTATACCGACAGAAAAAACCTTTATAACGGTTACTATAGCTATACCAGCCCGTTCAAGCAGTTAGTTTCTGACCGTTCAATTGCCGGAGCTAATGTAATGAGCGGGGTGTATGTAGATTCCTCTTTTACGCAAAGTAATGTTCATATTAATCACTATAATGGGCAAGTTTTCTTTAATTCTGACCAAGGTTCTTCAAAAGTTAGCGGAAATTACTCAATAAAAGACTTTAACGTATCTTTGACATCTGCACCGGAGCAAGAGCTTCTTTTTGAGACAAAGTTCGCTTTGCGACCAAAAGTTAACCAAACATTAACTGGTTTAGATTCAGATCAACAAACTTTTCCAAGTATTTTCTTAAAAAATATGGGTGGCAAAAATGAGCCTTACGCACTGGGCGGAGAGGACAATACAATCATTAAAACTAGAGCAATTATCATCTCAGATTCGGCGTATAAATTAGATGCCGCTACTTCTATTTTAAGAGATTGCGCTTACGATCAATTTAAAATTATCAACCCCTCAGATTTACCATTTAACGCCCTTGGCTTACCAGCAACCGGAGGAGGATTCAATTATACTGGAACAACCGGAAACTACGAAAAATCATATATTGGAAAAACTACCGTTACTAGCAATATTCCAAGATTTTCAGATAATAATGTAAATTATAATATTTATGCCTCTTTTGTTGACTTCGAACTTGAGACTCCACGAGCAACTTAAAAAAAGTAGTTTTTTTTGAAAAAACTCAATTATTTTGTGTAAAATAAAGTGTCCCGTGGACAAAATTGAATTCACATTTTTAAAAGTTACATGTAATTACCCTATATAGGAGATTTAAAATATGCCAAGAAATAGAGTTATTTATCAAAGCGATATTGTGTTCGTTGGTAATACTGGAGCCACAGGCACTGGTGTTGACACCGGGAATGGAACAATTTCGCAGTTACAACGTGTGCAAAGTGCAAACTATTCGTTTGATATTGCCCGTACTGACATCAACCAATTTGGTCAATTGGCGGCTGTAGACAGAATTATTCTTGAGCAGCCAACAGTTTCTCTCGATTTGAACTATCTTGTTCTTACTGGAGATAATGAGACAAATATTGGTTTGACAATTGGCGGCAACTCAGCTATTTCGCACATTCTTTCTGGTGATGATCTTTCAGTTGCTAATCGCAGATTCATTAAGAATTATTACATTGCTACTGCTGTTGAAGGTTCTGACGCTGCTAACGCCAGTACAAACTTAACAGGTGCAAACGCATCTATTATCGGTATTGGCAACTGCTTCTTGAGTTCCTACACTGTAAATGGTAGTGTTGGAGACTTTGTTTCTGCTGATGTCAGTGTAGAAGGTCTGAACATGACCTTTGAAGCTACAAGTGGACAGGCTTCTGTTGAAAATCCATTGGTAGACCCAACAAATGGTGATCCAGTTAATCATGATATCAGCATGGCTGAACTCAATGGTTCTCAAAGTTATACCACTGGCAATTCGTTAACTCCAGCCGCATTACGTCCGGGTAACGTAACCGTGGACGCGGGTGCTGGTGTTGTTGGTTTTGAGACTGGAGCCACAAACTTAAAGTATCAAAACTTCTCAATCGGATTCGACCTTTCTCGTGAAAACTTAGAGAAATTGGGAAGCCGATTCGCTTTCTCCAAGGAGATTGAATTCCCAGCAGAAGCAACAATGGACTTCTCGGCCTTGGTTGGTGATGTCAACAGTAATGCCTCTGGTGCTGGTTCCGCGAACAATGCTCTTGATCACATTGTTAACGAAAGTGATGCATCTCACACCGTATCAATCAATGTTTCTGGTAACGACTCAGAAAGAGGTCTTACATATACCCTCTTGGGAGGTAAATTATCCTCTCAAAGCATTAGCTCTTCGATTGGAGACAACAAGAGCGTTGATTTGAGCTATGTATCTCAAATCGGTGGTCCAGAAGATACAACTAACGGAATTAAGATTACGGGTCTCGCCTAAATCAAATTCCAACTAAAATTAGAGTCGGTCCTTCGGGGCCGACTTTTTTTTGGAATTACTTATATTAAAATCATAATATAATTCAGGAAAAAGGTTTCATGGATGAGAAACATCTAAAAGAATTTGTACTGTTTCAACTACAAAGAAGCATAACTAATTTATATAAAGGATTTATTACTTCTGCCGAAGATTTAAGATTCGACCACGAACAGTTTGTTAAGAAATTAATTCAAAGCGGCGTATCTCCTGAGTTAGTAAAAAAATTAGATTATTTCGACGCAGAGAAATATAATCACGTAAGAAAAAGTATTTTAGATATGGGCAATGAAGTCAACAGAGATTTAGAAAAACATTTTTCAATGATCAATTTGTCTTTAAATGAATCCGAGATAGACAAAAACGTTGATCAAAAAATTAAACAGGCTTTGAAGCATAGTAAATCTGCCAAAGTCTCAACAACTAAAGACGGATTCAAGGTAAAAGGAAAATTAATATGAGCATCAAAACATTATATCAGTTCAAAATCAATAGAGAAATTGAAGAGGTCGTAAAAGAAAAGTCGAAAGACAAAGACGGTAATGAAGTAACTACCGACAAAAAGAAAATTGTAAATAAAGAAGTACAGTTTGGCATTAGAAAGCCGAACAGAAAACTTTATGAAGAAGCCGAACTTTTTTACGGCGTAAAACTTTCCGAAGGTATTAAAGCCGGACTTTTAACTCAGCCGCTTCTTGCTAAAAGATATAAAAATGACGGCGGATCAATGTCCGAAACCGAGAAAAAACGGTACGCCGAAATTTATTATGATCTAATTATCAAGCAAGATGAATTAGAACAAATTAAACTAAACTTAGAGAAAAAGTCGGAGCAAGAACGCGCCAAAGAGGCTTCAAAAATAATGACCGACATTGTTGATCTGCAAAGAGAGCTTCAAAGCTTTGAGTCGGATCAATCAACTCTATTTGATCAGACCGCAGAAAACAGAGCCAAGAACATGGTGATCATGTGGTGGGTTCTTAATCTTTCTTACATTAAGGGCGAAGAAGATTGGATTCCAGTTTTTGCGGGAAATAATTACGAAGACAAATTAGAATCTTACGACGGCATAGAAGAAGAAACTGACGCCTTCAATACCGAAATGGTCAAGAAGCTTGCTTACTTTATAACATTTTGGTACATGAACGGAATCTCTTCTGAGGACGACTTCAAGAGAATCGAAGAAGTTTACAACAAAGACGATTCAGAAGAAGAGGAAGAAGAAGTCACGGAAGAAGAGGTCGAAGAGGCTGTAGAAGAAGAGGCTGAGAAGGTTGAAGAAGAACCAAAGAAGGCTACGAAAAAGCCTAAATTGGACCCTGATCAACCTAAACTCAAGCCCAAGTCTTGAGCCTTGTTACCCAAGTCAGTGAAGCTCAAAGAGTATACAAAGATATACTCAATGGTTATTCTGTAATCTCTTATAAAGATGCTCCAATTTATATCAAGCATTTAAGAGATATTGATCACGGCGAAATCCAAGAATACAGACTCAAGCTAGAAAAAGAAGCCAAAGACAAAGGGCTTTTATCTTTAGAAGACAAACTTAAAATATTAGACGAATCTGGAACTTGGACAAAAGAAGAAGAACAAGATTACAATAAAAAATTAGATAACATACAAAATCTAAAGTTATCAAGATCAAAGTTATTATTAAAATCTCAAAAAGCCGAATACGATCAAATAATAGAAAAAAAAGAAGAAGAGCTTCAACCCGTTGGCGAAGAAAGAAACGAGTACATCGGCATAACTTCTGAATCTTTCTCGGAAAAAAGAATAAATGAAAGATATTTATTTTTTACGTTTTACAAAGAGCCAGAATTAAAAACGCCGTACTTCACTGAAGAAGAGTTTGAAGAAATAGATGACTTCGAGTTGATGGCTTTGGTTGTAATCAATAACCAAGCTTTGCAAAGATTCAGCGTAAAAGAGATGGGTAAGGTTTCTGTTTGTACTTTTTTCATAAATTCAATTATGATTTGTGACTCGAACCCTTATTTCTTTTTCGGCAAACCAGTAGTAGAACTTACTAATTATCAGGCCGATTTATTTTATAAAGGTCTAACAAACAAAAAGGTGCTTGAAGAGGGTAAAAATCCGCCGCAAACCAGAGATTTAGAAGAATTATATAACTGGTACGACGCCTCTTCAGGCTCGAAGCTAATTGACCAATCAAACAAAGA
>MDTD01060147.1_pt1 | contig 25264 bp, 24 predicted proteins | sample 811221 | NCBI WGS metagenome assembly MDTD01 (sample SAMN05326646, study PRJNA326480) | marine metagenome | isolation source: seawater | place: Pacific Ocean: South West | collected 2011 | reverse complement strand
TAAGAAAATCAATTTGCTGAGCCCGGGTGGTGGAATTGGTAGACACAAGGGACTTAAAATCCCTCGATAGTAATATCGTGCCGGTTCAAGTCCGGCCCCGGGTACCAGATTAGAAAAAATAATGAAGTACTGGCTTATTGCAACTTATAAAACCAATGAGACCAAAAGATTAGAAAACAATCTGTCAAATCAAAACTTTGATTATTACTTACCTAAAATAGTTATTAGAAAGAATAATTCAATTCTTGGCGAGGAAGTGCTCTTTCCTGGCTATATTTTTATTAACACAACGCTCGATAATTACACATTGCTTAAATATACAAAAGGAATAAAAAAGGTTCTTAAATTTGGAAAAACTATCCCTTCTTTGACTGATAATGAAATAAAAACTATCCAATCCGTTGTGAAATTAACTAAATCAAAGCCGATATCCAAACAAATTAAGTTAGGACAGGAAGCTATTATTGCTGAAGGACCCTTTAAGGGGACTTTAGTAAAAATTTGCTCTCTTCCATCAAAAAATAGAATAGAAGTTTTATTGACTATTCTTGGTTCTCAGAGAAGAGTTAGTTTTTTGAAAAAAGATCTTTTATTTTAGATGCAGTATTTGTCTTTAGCCTTTAGATTAAACTCTTTAACTGATATAGTTCAACTATTGAACATACCCAGAATTTTTAAATTTGAATATGTGCACTGCGGTAGCAATGGCAAAACAAGAAACTGAGAAAAATAACAGCATTACAGAGGATGAGTTAGATGTCATGTGGCTCATACATAACGATCCAAAAATGACTCAAAGGGAGATGGCTAATTCACTTGGCCTTAGTCTCGGAAAAGTCAATTATTGCTTAAACGCCCTAGTTAAAGTAGGTTTCATAAAGCTTGGTAATTTTAAAAAATCTAAAACTAAGATTGGATATCTTTATCTTCTCACTCCTAGGGGAATAAAAGCTAAGCTTGAGGTAACTCAAAAGTTTCTTAAAAATAAACAGCTTGAGTACGATAAGCTATACAATTACTTGAATGAATAGACTTACCCCTCAAGAATCACAACACTCTCAAGATGTTGACACAGACCTGAGAGAAGTCTTCGAAATTTTATGGAGAGGAAAGCGCCTTATTTTCTTTACAACACTCTTTTTCTCTATAATCAGCATCTTCTATGCGCTAAGTCTTCCAAATATCTATCGCTCTGAGGCTCTTCTCGCTCCAGCAAAGAAGGAGGATAATCTTATGAATGCGATGCAAGGTCTGTCTGGTCTGGCCGGGCTAGCTGGTTTCAGTATTCCAGAAGGTTCTGCTTCACAGTCAGATCAGGCTCTTGAAGTCCTGAGTTCAAGGAGTTTTTTTAGAGATAAAATCTTTCCAAATATTAATCTTCCCGATCTCATGGCTGACCCAAGATGGGATTCTAAAAATAACACTCTCAGCTACGATAATGATCTTTATGATAGTAAGCGAAAAAAGTGGGTAAGGAGAGTAGGCTTTCCTTTTAAAGTAATTCCAACGCCTCAAGAGTCACATGAATATTTTATTGGCAACGTCTTAAATGTAAATAATGATATTACTACTGGCTTTGTCACACTGAGCATAGATCATGTTTCTCCCTTTGTTGCAAAAGATTGGGCGGAATTAATTATTAATGAAATCAACGAACAGTTTCGAGTAAGAGATCATGAGTTAGCGTTATCATCTATCACCTACCTCAATAGTCAGATCGCCCTTACAAATGTTGTTGAAGTTAGACAGGCTCTTTCAGAGCTGTTGCAAAATCAGATGCAGACTTCCATGCTGACAGATGCCAACCCAGATTATGTATTCAGTGTTCTTGATCCACCTGTCCCATCAGAGCTCAAAGAAAGACCAAGACGATCGATAATTGTAATTCTGGCGACAGCCCTAGGATCGATTCTGGGGGCCTTATATGTCTTTATTAGAAATCATCTTTCTAGAGGCAATGACTCAGGATAGAAGTTCTTATTGCAACTATGAAAAAAATATTGACTGTGTTTGGTACACGTCCCGAGGCAATAAAAATGGCCCCTCTAGTTCATGCTCTCTCAGCTGACTCTCGTTTTGTCACAAAGGTATGTGTTACAGCTCAACATCGCGAGATGCTTGATCAGGTCTTAGAATTATTTGAGATAGAGCCTGATTTTGATTTAAATATTATGAAGTCGGGTCAAACATTGAATGATATAACTACCGCTATTCTTTCAGGCATGAAGCAAGTTTTAAAAGAATATAAACCTGATGTCCTTTTGGTGCATGGGGACACGACAACAACCTTTTCCGCTTCATTGATAGCTTACTACCAAAAAATTAAGGTAGGTCATGTTGAAGCCGGTCTTAGAACAGGTAATATCTATTCTCCCTGGCCTGAAGAAGCTAATAGAAAGTTAACCAGTGTCATTACAAACTATCACTTTGCACCGACAAAGGGTTCTAGAGATAACCTCTTAAGAGAAGGTGTATCAGAGGATGAAATCATTGTTACGGGCAATACAGTCATTGATGCGCTATTTTGGGTAAGAGAAAGGCTTAATAAAGACAATTCACTATCAAGAGAAATTGCGTCAAGATTCAATTACTTAGATTCAAACAAAAAATTAATATTAGTTACAGGTCATCGCCGTGAAAGTTTTGGAAGTGGTTTTGAGAGGATTTGTAAAGCATTGCGTCAGATCGCGATAAATAATCCAGACTCTCAAATATTATATCCAGTCCACCTTAATCCAAATGTTCAAGAACCAGTCAATCGGCTTTTGAAGGGATTAGATAATGTTTTTTTGATTGAGCCTCAACAGTACCTTCCATTTTTCTATCTCATGGAAAAGGCTTTTATTATTCTGACTGATTCAGGAGGCATACAGGAAGAGGCTCCATCATTGGGGAAGCCAGTCATTGTGATGAGAGAGATAACCGAACGTCCTGAAGCTGTTGATGCAGGTACAGTTAGACTTGTTGGCACAGATGTGGATCGAATAGTCCACGAGGTTAATCTTTTGCTAACAGACACTATGCATTATCAAAAAATGAGTAATGCTCATAATCCTTATGGCGATGGTTCAGCTTGTGATCGTATCTTACAGTTTTTAGTTAAGTAAAAAAATGTCTTTCAATACCATTTCTATCATTGGCCTTGGCTACATTGGATTACCAACAGCTGCGATGTTTGCTTCAAAACAAAAGAGAGTAATCGGTGTAGATGCTAGTCAGCATGTGGTGGATACCATCAAAGAGGGGAAAGTACATATAGCTGAACCAGAACTCGATGTCATGGTTAAAAAAGCAGTTAATGGAGGTTTATTAAAGGTAACATTAACTCCAGAATCAGCAGATGCTTTTCTGATCGCTGTCCCAACACCTTTCTTGCCTGTTAAGAATGAAAGTTCAATACCTGAACCAGATCTTTCCTATATTCAATCAGCTGCTAATTCAGTTTCAAAGGTTTTAAAAAAAGGCGATCTAGTAATACTTGAATCAACATCACCAGTTGGAACCACAGAACAGATGTCTGAATGGTTATCAGAATTAAGACCCGATCTTACTTTTCCTCAAACTAGTGGAGAGAACTCCGATATTCGTATTGCATATTGCCCAGAACGAGTCCTTCCAGGAAGTGTGGTCAGAGAACTCATAGATAATGATCGTATTATCGGAGGTATGACTGATAGTTGCTCCAAAGCAGCAATCGATCTCTATAAAATTTTTGTAGAGGGTGATTGTATGGTCACCAATGCTAGAACAGCGGAGATGGCAAAATTAACTGAAAACTCCTGTCGCGATGTGGAAATTGCTTTTGCAAATGAATTATCAATTATTTGTGATGATTTAGGTATAAACGTCTGGGAGCTAATATCCCTTGCAAACCGTCACCCAAGAATAAATATTCTTCAACCTGGTCCAGGGGTCGGAGGCCACTGTATAGCAGTAGATCCTTGGTTTATTATTTCTAAAAATCCTACAGAAACCGAGCTAATTCACAAGGCTAGACAAGTGAATATTAACAAACTTAATTGGGTAATTGATAAGGTTAAAATTCTTATAGAAGATTTTTTGAAGGCAAATCCATCAAAAAATTCTTCACAAGTAACTATTGCATGTTATGGGCTCGCATTCAAAGAAGATATTGGTGACCTTCGCGAAAGTCCCGCAATGAGTATTACTAGACAAATTGCTGAAATGCATAATGGCAGTGTAATAGCTGTAGAACCAAATATAAAAATACTTGAGAAAGAAAAATTCAAACTTATGTCTTTCAAGGAGGCAGATAAAAAAGCAGATATTGCGGTTTTACTTGTATCTCATAAAGAATTCAAAATGCATAAACCAAACACTAGTTTTTTGCTTGATACAAAAGGTATTTGGTAAATGATCAATATATTATCTTTGATAGATCGTGAAAAACCGCTTTTACAGGAAGATATTAAGCACCATGAATTAGAATTAAAGCATATTATTTCTCAATCTCGATTCTTAGTGCTTGGGGCGGCAGGATCAATAGGACAAGCTGTTACTAAAGAAATCTTTAAACGAAATCCACATAAGTTACATGTTGTTGATATTAGTGAAAACAATATGGTTGAGCTAGTTAGGGATTTAAGAAGCTCATATGGGTACATTGAGGGAGACTTTCAAACTTATGTTCTTGATATTGGTTCCATTGAATATGATGCTTTCATTATGGCTGATGGTCATTATGATTATGTTTTAAACCTCTCAGCTTTGAAGCACGTAAGGAGTGAAAAAGACCCCTTCACCTTGATGCGGATGATTGATGTAAATATATTCAATACAGATAAGACAATTAGACAGTCAATCGATGCAGGAATAGAGAAGTATTTTTGCGTATCCACTGACAAAGCAACTAATCCTGTGAATATGATGGGCGCATCAAAGCGAATCATGGAAATGTTCATGATGCGCCGAAGTGAGCAGATAAATATTTCAACTGCTAGGTTTGCTAATGTTGCATTCTCAGATGGTTCTTTGTTACATGGATTCAATCAACGTATAGAAAAATTACAGCCAATTGTTGCTCCAAATGATGTAGAGAGGTATTTTGTTACCCCGCAAGAGTCAGGCGAGCTTTGCTTAATGTCATGTATTTTTGGTAATAATAGAGATATTTTTTTTCCTAAACTAAGTGAATCTCTTCATCTATTAAAATTTTCAGATATAGCCATTAATTATTTAAAAGCAAAGGGATATGAACCTTACTTATGTCAGAATGAAGAAGAGGCAAGGAAAAAAGCTAAAATATTACCAAAAGAAGGAAAGTGGCCTTGTTTATTTTCTGCGAGTAACACCACTGGCGAAAAGGATTTCGAAGAATTCTATACGGAAAAAGAAATAATTGATGAAAAAAGCTTTAAAAGTTTAGGCGTTATAAAAAATAAACTTGATTACAATCAAGAACTCCTGGCTATGTTTGAAGCAAAAGTTTCATCCATGAAAGCAAAAAAAGAGTGGTCTAAAAATCAACTTCTTGAATTATTTTTCAAGATGATCCCTGATTTTGACCATAATGAAAAAGGAAAATATCTCGACAGCAAGATGTAGAACAAATCATGTTTGATAATTTTATCAGTTACGTAAGAGATATTTATTCAAGCAAAGATGAGATACCTCTGCATGAACCTACTTTTATTGGTAATGAATCTAAGTACGTCAACGAAACAATAAAAAGTACTTATGTATCAAGTATTGGAGAGTATGTTCAAACTTTTGAAAATTTAATTGAAAAATATACTTCAACAACAAAAGCTGTTGCAACTGTCAACGGAACAACAGCTCTTCATGTTGCATTAAAAATATCTGGCATCAAAGCAGGTGACTTGGTGATCACACAACCTCTTACATTTATAGCAACTTGCAATGCTTTGCATTATGTAGGAGCAAGCCCAGTATTTGTTGATATCTCAGATAAAAGTTTGAGTTTATGTCCAAAAGCTTTAGAAAAATATCTAGATAAAAATGCTTTAGTTAATAATTCAAAATGTATACACAAGAAAACAAAAAAACAAATTAAAGCAATCTTACCAATGCATACTTACGGACATCCAGCTCAAATGGAAGAATTGATTGCAATTGCTAGCAAGTGGAAATTAATTATTATTGAAGATGCTGCTGAAAGTTTAGGCTCATTCTATAAAGGTAAACACACAGGGACTTTAGGAGATATTGGGATCCTTAGTTTTAATGGTAACAAGATTATAACTTCTGGAGGAGGAGGAATGATTCTATGTAATAAAAATGAAGATGGAGTTAAAGCTAAACACCTAACAACTACTGCGAAAGTCCCACATGAGTATGAATTTTTTCATGATGAACATGGATTTAATTATCGTCTGCCAAATATTAATGCTGCACTAGGATGCGCTCAAATGGAAAATCTAGAAAAATTTTTAGGAAGAAAAAGAAGTTTAGCTGCAAAATATGAATCTTTTTTTAAAAATTCAGATATACGTTTTGTAAAAGAGCCTGATTATGGACAATCGAACTATTGGCTTAATTGTATTATTGTTCCAGATAAGAAGTTCCGAGACGAATTTCTAAAGAAGACTAATTATGAAAAAATTGTAACTAGACCTGCATGGACATTGATGCATCACTTACCCATGTATAAGAATTGTTTAAAAGGAAGTTTAAAAGTTTCAGAAAAAATTGGTTCAACACTAATTAATATACCAAGTACACCAGTAATCTAAATAAAGAGTATCTAAATGAGAGAAATAGGAGCCACGAGATGAAGGTAGGTTTTTTTGGCGATGGACCTTGGAGCCATCAAGCATTCAATCTATTGCATCAAAGCCCTGATTATGAAATTTCTTTCGTTTGCACAAGAAATGATCCAGGTGATATGTTTTTAATTGATTTGGCAAAAAAAAATAAAATAGATTTTTTGCAAAATAAGAATGTTAATTCTTCAGAGTTTCTTTCTTTGCTAGGTAATTATGGTTGTGATATTTTTGTATCCCTTGCATTCAATCAAATTTTCAAAGAAAGTATTTTGGAATTACCAAAATACGGAATCATAAATTGTCACGCCGGAAAATTGCCTCTATATAGAGGAAGAAATATCTTAAATTGGGCATTAATAAATGATGAAAGTGAATTTGGTATCACAGTACATTTTGTTGATAGGGGCGTAGATACCGGAGACATAATTTTGCAAAATACTTACCCAATTACTGACCTTGATACATACAAAACACTTCTTGATGTTGCTTATTCAGAATGTGGAAATTTAGTTTTAAAAGCACTTGAAGCAATTAGAGGTAATAAAATTAATAGGATAAAACAAGATAAAATTGGGCAGGGATTTTATTGCGTTGGTAGAAAAGATGGAGATGAGATCATCAATTGGAATCAAAACTCGAGAGAGATTTTTAATTTTATAAGAGCAATAACAAATCCTGGGCCAAATGCTAGAAGTTTTATTAATGGTAAAGAAATGAAAATTGTCTCTTCTCTTCCACCAAATGGTCAAATATTATTTAAAGGTATAGCTGGATCAATTTTAGAAAAAAAAGGAAATTCAATAACAATAAAAACAAAAGATTCTCAAATAATTATTGATGAATATATTTTTGATGGAAAATTTAAAGTTGGCGACAGATTTGAATAATAATTTATTTTTTATTGCTGAGGCAGGAGTAAATCATAATGGTTGTCTTGAAACAGCAACTGAAATGATAAGCGTTGCTAAAGAATGCGGAGCTGATGCAGTAAAATTTCAAACTTTTACAGCCGACTCCCTCGCCACTAAAACTGCCACACAAGCAGAGTATCAGAAGGTAAATACAAGCAAGGTCGAGACTCAGCATGCGATGCTAGAAAAATTAGAACTAAAAAAAGAATATCATGAAATTCTTTTAAAAGAGTGCAACAAAAATTCTATAGAATTTATGTCTTCTCCTTTTGACATTAATGCTGCGGAGTTTTTGTTAAATTTAGGAATGAAAAAATTTAAGATTCCATCTGGAGAGATAACAAACAAACCATTTCTTGAATATATTTCTAGATTAAATAAACCTACAATTCTTTCAACTGGCATGAGCACAATTAAAGAAATAAATGAAGCAATATCTATTTTCAGTAAAAATGATTTTAATATAAAAAATCTTTCAGTTTTGCATGCTACGAGTGATTATCCAGCAAACCCCCTAGAAACAAATATGAAATGTATAGCAACGCTCAGAGAAGAACTAAATTGCAGAATTGGATATTCAGATCATACGCAGTCAAACCATTGCGCAATAGTTGCAGCATCTCTCGGTGCAACTATGTTTGAAAAACATTTTACACTTGATAAAAAAATGCAAGGTCCTGACCATAAAGCAAGTCTAGAGCCAGAAGACCTGAAACATTATATTTCTTCAATAAGAGAAACTTTTAAAATTTTAGGAAATGGAATTAAAGCCCCAAGTTCATCAGAATTAAAAAATATAAACATTGTTAGGAAAAGTATCGTTGCGAGAAATAAAATTAAAAAAGGCACAAAATTCACTAAAGATAACCTTACTACTAAAAGGCCAGGATCAGGCATAAGCCCAATGCAAATAGAAAATATTTATGGCAAAAAAGCTCCTAAGGATTTTCAAGAGGATGAACTAATTGAAATATAAAAATATATGCTGTGTAACAGGAAGTAGAGCTGAGTATGGAATTTTCAAACCACTTCTAGAAAAATTTAAACATTCCCATGATTTTAAACTTGAGGTTATTGCTACAGGGTCACACTTTTCAGAGTCTCATGGCTCTTCAATTGAAGAAATAAAACGTTCCTTTGATATCACAAGAGAGATTAATTCTTTTAAAAATAGTGATTCTAAACAATCAAAAATTATTGAGATGTCTGACATACAGTCTAAATTTGCAGATTATCTTAGGGATTCGAAAACTGATTTAGTTATGATTATTGGTGATAGGTATGAAATTTTACCAATTGCTATTTCCTCCTATATGAGAGGCATTCCAATTGCTCATATCCATGGGGGAGAAGAAACGAAAGGATCGCTAGATAATGGAATTAGGCATGCAATATCTCATTTGAGCGAGCTTCATTTCACATCTACAGAAGAATATTCAAATAGGCTTAAAAGGATGGGGATTGATCCCGAAAAGGTTATCAATGTTGGTGCACTTGGAATTGAGAGGGCTTATAAGCATAAATCAAAAACAAAAAAGGAGGTAGAAAAAGATTTAAAAATAAAATTTGGTTTAAGAAATATTATTTGCACGATTCACCCTCCAACACTAGAGAATTTAGACATAAGAAAACTTATAGATAATCTTGTTTTAATTTTTGATTCTTATGAAGATTTAAAAGTTATTTTTACTGGGGCAAATGCCGATCATGGTGGTATAAAAATTAATTCTTATTTAGAAAAGGTTGTTGCAAATGATGACAACTTTTATTTTTATAAATCACTTGGCGAGTCAAGTTTTTTTGATGTGCTCAACATTGTAGATTTGATGATTGGTAATAGTTCTAGTGCTATTTTGGAAGCTCCATCTTTCAAACTGCCTGCAGTAAATATCGGTTCTAGACAAGATGGGAGGATTTTGGGTTCAAATGTTTTTAATGCAAAACCAAATTTAAATTCAATGAGAGCTGCAATAAAAAAAGGACTTGCCTTTAAAGAATCAAATAGTTTTAAAAATTTTTTTAATCCTTATGGTAATGGTGATGCATCTACAAAAATCATAAACTTTTTAAGGAATTCTTAACCAGAAAAATTAATATGGAAGAAATCAAGTATACAAAAGTTTCCCCAGATGAAGACCTTAAATCTATTCTAAAGAAGCTTGATAGTTCTAATATAAAAATACTATTCTGCTGTGATTCTCAAGACAAATACATAGGAACAATTACAGATGGGGATATCAGAAGGTCTATACTTAAACATGAAATAAACAAATTAAAAGCAGATTTAATCTGTAATAAAAAATCTTTAAGCAGCTCGGAAAAAAGTATTGATAACAAAATCCTTGAAGCAAAAAACAAACAAATTAAATATATTCCAATTACCAGAGACGGTTTTCTATTAAAAGTTATATCAATTGCTCAAAATTTTCCAAATAACTATCCACCGGTAGTTCTGATGGCAGGAGGCTTAGGTAAAAGGTTAGGAGACATTACCAAGGATAAGCCAAAACCATTGGTTGAAGTTACTGAAGACTCTTCAATAATTGATTTAATTTTGATGAATTTAATTTCATCAGGCTTCAAAGATATTCATATCACCCTCAACCATATGGCAGAAAAAATCCAAAAATACCTTGAAGACAAATATACAGAAGATGCCAACATTACATTTACTGTCGAGAATAAAAGAATGGGAACTGCTGGCTCGCTGTATTATTTAAGGGAATATCTCAGAGGCGATTTCATTGTTATGAACTCTGATATTATTACGACATTAAATTTTTCCTCACTATTGGAATTTCATAAAAAAAATAAGAATTTAATTAGCGTGGTTGCAAATAAAACTAGTTATCAAATATCCAAGGGAGTAATCGAGCATGTTGATTCAACTATCACCGCAATTAATGAAAAACCAAAAATTGACTACACTTATAATGCCGGTATATACGTTTTAAATAGTCAATGTTTAAGAAAATTAAAAGATGAATATCTTGATATGCCCGATTTAATAAGAGAGTACATTCCAACAAAAAAAGTCGGCATTTTTCCTCTTATGGAGTACTGGAAGGATTTAGGAATTCCTGAGGATTTAGAAGAAGCCAAACGCTATTTATCTGACGCAAGTCTGGATTAAAAATGTTTGATATTTTTCTTAAATGTAAAATAAGTTAATTTAAAGTTGAAAAGGAAGTTTCTAGCAATAATTCCAGCAAGGAAAGGTAGTAAAAGACTTAAAAACAAAAATATTACTCCTTTAAATGGAAAACCTTTGATAGCTTACACCATTGAATCAGCTCTCAATTGCTCCAGTATTGATAATTTAGTAGTTTCAACTGATTGTTTAAAGATAAAAGAAGTCTCTGAAGCCTTTGGTGCAAGCGTTCCATTTATTAGACCCCAGGATCTTGCACAAGATGAAAGTTCTACTGCTGATGTTGTTATGCATGTAATAAATTTCTATGAAAATCTTGATATTTATTTTGAGAATTTTATTCTTTTGCAGCCAACATCACCCTTAAGAAACTCTTATCATATTATTTCTGCCATTAATCTAATGAAAGAGAGAAAAGCAAATTCAATTGTAAGTGTCTGCCCTTGCAATAAATCTTCTACTTCTAAATGGTCTGGGAAACTAGGAAAAAATAATTCTATGGATAATTTTTTTAAAGATCAAAGAAACATATCCAAGGAATATAATCAAGATAATGCCAAACTTCATCGTTTAAATGGAGCGATATATATACACAATATTGAAAACTTTAAGCAGTGTAGGAATTTTGTTTCACCTACAATGTCTTTTGCTTATGAAATGGATGAAGAAGTTTCGGTGGATATTGATGAATATAGCGATTTTTTGATAGCTCAAAAATACCTAGAAAACAAAAATGCATAACATTTTACTCGTCGGTGCTGGTCAACTTGGTAGTCGTCATCTTCAGGGAGCTGTCAAGAGTGGTCTGCCCCTCAACATTACAGTTATAGATCCATCTACAGAATCTCTATCTTTAGCTAAAGAAAGGCTTAAAGAGGTGGAAATTGGTAATCCTAAAACTACTATTTCTTTTTCGGAGCAAATTTCTGAGGGAATGGCCTGTGAAATATGCATAATTGCGACGACTGCAAATTATCGTTTTGATGTTTTCATGGAAGTTATACAAAAGACAAATGTGAAAAAATTTATACTTGAAAAAGTTCTTTTTCAAAAAGAAAGTGAATATTTCATTGTTGAGGAAAAGCTCAATTACTATGGCATTAAAGCTTGGGTCAACTGCCCTAGAAGGATGTTCCCTTTTTATAAGCATCTAAAGTCACTCATAAATAAGAATGAACAAATATCTTTGACAGTTGACGGCAGTAATTGGGGTATGGCATGCAATACAATTCATTTCATAGATTTATTTTCTTTTCTTACAGAAAGCTTCAAGATAAAAAATTTTAGTACATCTCTTGTCAATGAGTTAGAGCATAGTAAAAGGGAGGATTTTTATGAGGTATTTGGCCAGACCGAGTATATTGATGACCAAAATAACAGGCTTAAGATTTCATGTAACAAACGTGATGAAGTTGAAGTTTCCATTCACTTTAAAACATCCAGTCTAGAATTTTTATTATGTGAATCAACCCAAACTATTAATATTATTAAGAACAATGGGGCATTAAATAAAGATTTTGAGCCACAATTTCAAAGCAGCTTAACGTATTTAAATATTGAAGAGATTTTAAATAACAATAATTGCTCTTTAACTCCTTATTCTGAATCAAAAGATATGCATCTTTCTTTTCTTCCTATATTAAAGCAGCATTTTGAGCAATTGATGGGTAAGAATTTGTCTCACTGTCCGATAACTTAGTTAATGTTTTGGTACAAAATGGTAAAAACTGAATATAGCCTGCTACACATTATAAATTGTCTAGAACTAATAATTTAAAAATCGTAACTTACTCATTAGGAGAAATATTAAATAAGTTTTCTTCTTTTATGTTTCTTCCTATTATGGCGTTGCTATTATCAAAACAAGAATTTGGGATCTTATCTGTTGTCTATTCCTTGATACTTGTTTTGCCAGGAGTGCTGACTTTAGGACAAAGCGTTAGTTCTTTAAAATATTTGACCAATACTAAATTTAATCAGGGCTCAGTTTTATTTCAAGCATTTCTAATATTTTTCTTTTTCAATATAACTATTATTTTTATTCTTTTGTCGCTGATTTTTATTTGGGATGATTTTTCAATAGGCGGCTATACTCTAATTGATATAGTTCCAATCGCTTTTATAGCTGCTGCATGTCTAAGCTTTCTTACTATTTTCAATCAGCTTGCTCAGGCTAATGGTCAAGCAAAAGCATTTGTATTGTTCAACACAGTCCCAAAGTTATTTTTTGTAGCTACTGTTTTAATCCTCTGTTTATTTTTTAATTTGAACACTCTTTTAGTGCTCTATATATATTGTTTCATTTTGCTAACTTTTGTAATTTATGCCTTCACGCGCTTACAAAGTATTTTAATTTTTAATTTTGACTACAAACTAATAATTAATATGTTGGTTGTTGGAGGCCCTTTGGCAATAAATGCATTTGCTTTAATCTTTAATTCATTCGCCTCTAGAACTTTTTTGAATTCAACAGGAGGGTTAGAAGATGTTGCTGATTATTCATTTATGTTAGTAATGTCTCAATCATGTTTAATATTCTTTGCGACTTTTGGTAGATTGTACATACCGAAACTTTTCAGGATAATGAATTCCAATGAGAGTCATCTAGAATTCTTTCATAGAAGTAACAATTTTCTTTATCTTGCTAGCTTTATAATTGTTGTCTTGGTATATCTTTTGGTAATAAATCTTTCACCGATTTATTTGCCAGAGTATGAATTAGATCCAGTATTTTTTGGTTTTATGGTTGCATCAAATTTTCCTTATGTTTTGTATATAACTATGGTGGATACAATTTCATTTAAAAAAAGAGGTGTAAAACTTATAATTTTAAATTTAATACTGGGCAGTTTTACAACGTTTGTTAGTTTTTTTGCTGTGAAAGAATTTGGACTAAATGGAGCTGTTCTTACCTACTTTTGTTCAGCTTGGCTTCAGGGTCTTATGATTAGTTTTGTATGCAGGGATATATTCTTAGTATCTCGAAATATTATTAATTTGATAATGATAAATCTATTTTTTCTCAGTTTAGTGTTATTTTTAAAATTCTTTCCTGAATTTTCAAGGGATGCAAGCATGGTGACATTAATTTCTTTGCTAGCATTAATTTTGTTTAAAAGATCACTTCTTCAAAATTACATAAAACTTTTTGAACAGTGAAGATACTTTTCATAGACACTTGGTCTAAGGGAAGTTTTTTTACTTCTCCCGTTGCAAAACTTGCTAAAAGTAAGGACAGTATTGTGGGTTTTTTGCATGCTAACAAACTTTACAATGTTGACGATATCAATTGGAAAGAAGAAATTTATGATTTTTCTTTTGATTGTGCAGACTTCAATAACTCATTGGTATCCGCATTAAAAAATATTAACCCAGATGCAGTTGTTTTCATATCCATGCATGGCATGTTCCAAAGATGGGCTAATTATATTTGCTCCAAACTAGACATCCCTTGTTATTTTTTCATGCATGGTGTTCGCTTCAACACAAAAGAAATAGGGAGATTAAAAAGGAGAAATATTTTTGAACTATTCAGACGAGTACATTTTTATAACAAGCACTGGTTTTTATTAATTAGAGATTGCTTAAAACTGACTTCAATATTTAAATTACCATGGCGTTTGTTTATATTAAGCTATTTCGAAATGATTTTTATGAACAAAAGGTTTAGCTTTTCACCTAAGTATAAATGGGGGATTGAATATAAGAAGGTATGCATAAATTCATTCCATGACGAAGCCTTTTTTAAGGAATTTACAGGAGAAGTTGGGTCTGATAGGTTTGTCGTCTCGGGAAACATTACAAGTCGCCGCGCAGCTATTGATAGTTTTACTTTCGACAGAGCTAATCTTAATAGTATATTATTTATTTCTCAGCCACTTGCTGCAGATGGATATCTTGATTTCCAATCTTATATTGATTCTATTGTAGCCTTAGATCACTTTATTAAAATAAACGATTTAGGAAAATTTATAGTTAGACTTCATCCAAGGGATGATAAAAGGACAATTCAGGTTTTATCTAAATTCAATATATCTATGTCGAAGCATAAAAGTCTTGCTAAAGATCTTAGTAGCTCGTGTCTAGTTGTTGGTTTTAATTCATCTGCTTTGCTTGGCTGCTTGGAAGTTGGTATTCCTGTTCTTGGATATAAATTTGATAATGTACCTCTCTTGGATTCATTGAAAGGCAGCAGTCTATATAAAGAATGCAATCTTTTGACAAATGACTCAAGCGATGAGGTTCGGCAGTTAATAGAAACTGGAAAAAAAAGAAGAGGCCTTCCGAAAGACCTCGCGCCAACTGAAAATATAGTTTTCAATGAAATCTTGAGTTCATTCAATCGTAAATGAAGTTATTTATATGTTTAAAATATTGTTAGTCGGAGTGGGCCCAATGGGCCGTGAATATATAAAGGTAATTAAGGAATTACAAAAAAAATATAAAATAGAGTTGACTTGTGCTTGTCAATCAGAGAAATCTAGAAAAGAAATAATGCATTTATATAATATAGAAGCATATACTTCAGAGATTTCCTCGCTGATTAATACCTCAGGAAAATTTGATCTTTGTATCGTAGCTACAAACGTAGAGAATCTTTTTGATATAACTAATCTATTAATTAGATGCAATGGGGCAGAAAAGATACTTATCGAAAAACCTGTTTCATTCAAAAATTCAGAGATTGATTACCTAAAAAAATTCCAAGATATATTTGTTGCTTATAATCGAAGATTTTATTCTTCTGTAAAGATATTGAAGGAGATGACAAATAATTTCAATGATGTTTCATCAATACATTTTGATTTTACTGAGCTTATCCATAGCTTAAAGAATAAAGAAATATCTGAAAATATTAGAAGGAATTGGCTTATTGCTAACTCATCACATGTAATTGACTTAGCTTCATTTATTTCCGGAACAATAGATATGAAAAAATCAATTTTCCATGTAAAAGGAAAATTAGATTGGAATGGTGGCCCAATAAATTTTTTTGGAATGGGTCAAACTGATAGAGAAATTCCTTTTACTTATAATTCTGATTGGAACTCAGCTTCACGCTGGGGTGTCCAGGTTAAGTCAAGCTCTTATAATTTTTTGCTTCAGCCCCTCGAAGAATTAAAGTTTAACGAGATAGGAACATTTAAGGTCGAGGTGGAGCCTATTAGTCAAAAAGACACACTTTTTAAGCCTGGATTATATGACCAAGTTAATGCTTTTTTAGATCAAGATTACACTTATCTTTGTACAATGCACCAACATGCCAATAATTTTAAAGTTTTTAACGCTATTTTGAATGGAACCAACTAACAATAAAGTTCTTTCTTCGATTGCTGGAATTTTAACAGCTATCCCAATTTATATTGTCCAATCGCCATATTATGCTCTTACATTTCTCATATTATTTATTCACTTATTTTATGGAAATTTTGCCGCCCAAGACAGACTTAAAATTTATGCCTTTACTTTATTAGTTATTCTGGTTTTATTTTCAAATATAGTGGGTACTCTGCAGGGATACATGACTATTTCCATCCCAAGTATATTTTATTTTTTAACCACAGTATTTATATTAGCGTTTGCACACAACACCATCAATGTAAATCAGTTTTTAAGATGGTTTCTTATTGCAGCTAAGCTCATCGCATTGTATGTAACTTTTTTGTTCTTAAGCGATGCCGTATTTAATGGTTCATTTCATAATATTACAACTTCTGAAGGAAGGATGTGGGCACGCGACAGAGTTTTGGGATGGCCAAATGGTTTTGCAATAGTAACATCGATCGCAGCGTACCTTTGCTTTGTTCGAAACGAGAAATTATGGTCATTTTTTTTAATTTCTGCCGCATTGATAACGTTTTCTCGAATGCCAATGATATTTTTTGTTGTTTTATTTTTCTTACAGGCATTTGCACTATTTAGATACAGAATATTAATTCCATTATTCATCGTATTCATTTTTTACCTAGTGCCCTTTTTGTATGATATTTATATTACAAATGAAGAGCTTCTTTATAGGGTCTTCAAGTATAGCGATCGTCTTATTATATTAAATAATTTAATAGATGCTTATTCTCAAAGTCCAGCTTTTGGAATAGGGAATGTAAGTTATGCAGAGATTTCTTTGAACGATATTTATGTTAGTTATCACAGTACTTTTTTAAAAGTCTTGGTTCGATATGGTCCATTTGGAATTTTTCTATTTTTTTTATTGTTAATACCTAATAAAAAATCTAAATATTTTTTTTCACTTAGGAACATTTTATTGATGGTGCTATTACTTCTAGCCATCCCTCAAGATTATCTTCTTTTGCCTTCTATAGCATTATTATATTCTCTAGTTGCTCACACAGATTTATTATTAAATGCTTCTTTAAAAGAAATTAAGAAATGAAACAAATATTGCAAAATCTTTCAAATGGTAAAACTTCCTTGATTGATGTTCCTACCCCTAAACCAACTGAAGGTCATATTAATATTCAAACTACAAAATCACTCATATCGGTTGGCACTGAAAGGATGTTGGTAGACTTTGGAAAAGCAGGCTGGATTGATAAAGCTCTTTCACAACCAGACAAAGTAAAAATGGTTTTGGAGAAGACAAAAAATGATGGATTTTATGCAACTTATGACGCCATTAAGTCTAAGCTAGATCAGCCTCTTCCACTTGGTTACTGTAATGTGGGAAAGGTTCTCGATGGAAGTGATACAGGGATTGAAAAAGGCGTTCGCGTCGTCTCAAATGGTTATCATGCAGAAGTTGTCCGTGTCGCTAAGAACCTTGTTGCTACCATTCCTGATGAGGTTGATGATGAAACGGCCGCATTTACTGTTCTGGGTGCTGTTGCAATGCAAGGTATTCGACTTGCAAATCCAACTGTTGGAGAAACAGTAGTAGTAACCGGGCTTGGATTGATAGGTCTGCTTACCATACAGATATTAAAGGCAAATGGATGTAGGGTTTTAGGAATAGACTTAGATTCCAATAAATGTGAATTAGCAAAGCAGTTCGGTGCTGAAGTGATTGATTTATCAGAAAAACAAGATCCTATTGATATGGCAAACGCCTTTTCACGAGGGCGCGGAGTTGATGCTGTAATCATAACGGCTAACTCTAAGAGTAATGATATTGTGCATCAAGCAGCTACGATGTGTCGAAAAAGAGGTCGAATAATATTGATAGGTGTTGTCGGTCTTAAATTAAGCAGAGAAGACTTTTATGAAAAAGAACTTACTTTTCAAGTTTCATGTTCCTATGGCCCCGGTCGTTATGACGAGAACTTTGAAGATAAAGGAATGGATTATCCATTTGGATTTGTTCGTTGGACGGAACAGCGTAATTTTGAAGCTGTCTTGGATCTTATGGCTTCGGGATCTATAAATGTAAGGCCATTAATAAGTCATCGATTTAAAATCGATGATGCCTTAGATGCTTATTCTAAATTAGATGATAGTTCAACCCTCGGTATTTTACTCGATTATCAGGAAAAGAAGCTCAAATCACTTGCAGAAAATACAGTTAAACTAAACCAATACGGCTCCAAAAAAGCGCAAAAAGGAAATGTTGCATTTATTGGTGGTGGTAACTATGCATCAAGAGTTCTCATACCTGCCTTCAAGAGATCAGGAGCAAACTTGACTGTTTTAGTTACCAGTGGCGGTACGAGCGCTGTACATCATGGTATCAAGAATGGGTTTCTTAAAGCTTCCACTGACATGGAGCAAGCCCTGGATGATGAAATCGATTCTGTAGTTATTGCTACACAACATAATCTGCATGCGCCTCAAATTCTCAGAGCCCTTGAGAAGAGGAAAAATATTTTTGTGGAAAAACCCTTAGCTCTTTCTCATGAAGAAATTGATAAAATAGAAGCATCTCAAAAAGAGTCGAAATCCATCTTAATGGTGGGTTATAACAGACGTTTTTCACCGCATATAAAAAAAATTAAAAACCTTCTTGATTCCAAGCCCTCACCTAAGACTTTTATTATGACAATGAATGCAGGTCAAATTCCAAGCGAGCACTGGACTCAAGATGCAAAAATAGGTGGCGGACGAATTATTGGTGAAGCTTGTCATTATATTGACTTGATGCGATTTCTGGCCGGATCAAAAATAAAATCCTTTAATGCTGTCAAAATGGGTGAAAATGATTTTGTAAAAATAACTGAAGATAAGGCTTTAATATCACTAACATTTGAAAATGGTTCCATGGGCTCCATCCACTACTTTGCCAATGGAGGAGATACTTTTCCAAAAGAGCGTATAGAGGTTTTTAGTGATAATGCAGTGCTTCAACTTGATAACTTTAGAAAACTTCGTGGTTTTGGGTGGAAAGGTTTTAACAAGATGAATCTCTGGTCACAGGACAAAGGGCAAGAGAATTGTGTTGATGCTTTTATGAAGTGCGTAAAAGAAGGTGGGAAGGATACCATTATTCCGCTGGATGAAATTTATGAGGTAGCACGAGCTTCTGTAGATATTGCAGAAATGTTAAGAAAATAAATTAAACATATAGATATTAGAACTATTCTTAATGAGGAAGCTTTTTCTTTTATTCAACACGTTACGTTATTTAAAGTGGCAGCAGATTTACTCAAGATTATTAAGGAATTTACGAAAACCTAAAGTCAATGAAAATTTCTCAGGACAGAAACCTGAGAGATCAAAAAAATGGAATCATTTAACGCTTTTTGATATCAAAATTGATGGCCTATCGAGGGCAAGTTTCTTAAATTATACAAAAGAACTCGATTTTCCAGGAGATTGGAACGATGAAACACCCAGTAAACTTTGGGTTTATAACCTACATTATTTTGAAGACCTTCTATCAATTAACGCTGAACAAAAACGCAATTTTCATTTACAAATATTAAATCGTTGGAAAAATGAAAATCCAGTTGGATATGGAAATGGTTGGGAGCCCTATCCTCTATCTTTACGGATTGTAAATATCTTAAAAGCTTGGCTTGGGGGATTGGATTTAGATGAAAATTTGTTAAATAGCGTTTTTTCTCAGGCTAGTTTTTTATCTAACGACCTTGAGACTCATTTATTAGGTAATCACTACTTTGTTAATCTAAAAGCCCTTCTATTTGCTGGCGTTATTTTTGGTAATACTCGATGGCTAAGTATTTCTGAGGAGGGGTTGCTTGCTGAAATTCCTGAACAGATTCTAGATGATGGTGCAAACTTTGAACTAAGTCCAATGTACCATTCACTGATGTTGGTAGATATGTTGGATATGTATAACTTAAGCATGGCTTATACTGGCAAAATATCAAGTAAGCTAGTTTCCTTATTAGAAAACTATATTCCTAAAATGCTAGATTTTATGGAAGCAATGGCACACCCCGATGGAGGCGTATCTTTTTTTAATGATTCTGCAGATGGAATTGCTTCAAAGAAAGCAATAATTGAAAGATATGCCAAAAAACTAGGCTTTGAAATTACTCTTCTGGATCCTATTAAGAAACAAATTGTCGATAATTATAAAAGTGGTTATATATGTGCAACCTCTGCTGGTAGCAAATTAATTTTTGATGCATCAGCTGTTGGTCCAGACTATAACCCAGGTCATGCTCACGCTGATACACTTTCTTTTGAGCTATCTATAGGTAATGAGAGGGTATTTGTAAATTCAGGAACTTCAGAATATGGCTTGAGTTCAAAACGATTTAATCAGCGCAAAACAGCTTCGCATAATACAGTTGAAATTGACGGTAAAGATTCTTCTCAAGTATGGAGTAGTTTCAGGGTTGCTAATCGAGCAGAAATAGTTTCTAAACATGCCACACTGAAAACTGATCAAAGTATTGAGTTATTTGCTGCACATAATGGTTATAAGTCATTATTTAGTGGCTGTATTCATGAACGTAAATTAATATTAAGAGAAAATAGTCTTGTTGTTTCTGATACTCTTAAGGGAGTTTTTAAGAAAGCAAAATCACGTTTTTATTTCCATCCTGACTTAACCGTAAGTCTTAAAGATAATTTGTTAAAAATTGAAGGGATAGAATTTTGTTTGCATAGTAACGTAAAAGGAAAAAAAGCGTCACTAGTAGATACCTTATGGTTTCCAGAATTTGGAATAGAAGAATCTAACAAAATGTTAGAGTTACAATTTGAGGGCCCTACAATTGAAATTGAGTTTTCATGGTCTAATTTCTGATATGCACATACTTTTCATAACAGATAACTATCCTCCTGAGAGCAATGCACCAGCAACAAGAACTTATGAGCACGTTCGAGAGTGGGTCAAAAAGGGTCACAAAGTCACAGTTATAACCTGTGCACCAAATTTTCCTGAAGGTAAAGTATTTGAAGGCTATAAAAATAAATGGATAACAAAGCAAAAAATTGAAGGAATTTATATTTGGAGAGTGAAAACCTATATTTCTGCTAACGAAGGATTTTTAAAGAGAATAGTTGATTTCATTTCTTTCATGTTCTCAAGCTTGTTTTTTGGTTTATTTACTCGAAGGGTAGATGTTGTAATTGGCACTTCGCCGCAGTTTTTTACAGTTATCTCAGCATGGGCATTAGCAAAATTCAAATCTATTCCCTTTGTATTTGAACTACGCGACATTTGGCCTGCTTCGATTACTGCCGTTGAGGCAATGAAAAGAAGTTGGGTAATAAGAGTTCTTGAAAAACTTGAATTATTTTTGTATCACCAAGCTGATTTGATTATTTCAGTGACACACAGTTTTAAACGAGATCTTCAAAACAGGAGTGTGTCTGCTGAAAAGATTAAAGTCGTCCTTAATGGTGTAGATTTATCTAAATATAAGCCTTTATCTAATAAGGATCAGAATTTGGCAGAAAAGTATGGCTTGCAAAGCAAGTTTGTTGCCGGGTATATCGGTACACATGGACTTGCTCATGCACTAGATATTTTTATTGAAGCTGCAGAACTTCTAAAAGGGGAAGATGATATTAGACTGATTTTTGTGGGCGGGGGAGCAGACAAAGATCGATTAGAGAATTTAGTTAAATACCGAGGCTTATCTAATGTGATTATGATACCAATGCAACTAAAGGAAAATATGCTAAAGGTTTGGAGTTTGTGTGATATTTCTCTGGTTTCTCTGAAAAATACCCCGCTCTTTTCTGGAGTGATACCATCAAAAATTTTTGAATCTATGGCAATGAGCCTACCAATTATAATATCTGTTCCCGAAGGTGAGTCCACAGAGATAATAAGAGCTCAAAGAGCAGGACTGGTTGTACCTCCAGAAAATTCAAATAGTCTTTACGAAGCTATTCTGAGTATCAAGAAGGATAAAAATTTATATCGTGAATTAGCACATAACAGTAATTTGGCAGCGAGAAAGTTCAATCGAAAATCTTTAGCTCTAGAAATGTTGTGTCATATAGAGAAAATTGTGAGATGTTAAATTCTTCACAATTTAAAAGTGTTGCCTGATAATTGTATTTGTTCAGATAAAATTTTATTTATAGGATTAAATATAAATAATCATTAAAAAAACCAAGCAGATAATAATGAGAATCTATAACTTCTTAAAAGATTTTTTTACACCAAAAGAAGTTGTTTATTTATCTGATGACTCTTCGTTAAGTCTGGCAATGAAAGATATTGAATCAATGAATTCCATAGCCATAGATACTGAGTTTGTCTGGAGAAATACCTATTTCCCAAAATTAAGCTTAATTCAAATATCTACGCATAAAAATATATATATTTTCGATTGCCTTGTAATAGATACATCTGTTTTTGAAAAAATCTTTTCAAATAAAAATATAAGAAAAATATTTCACTCTATCAGAGGAGACTCTTCAGTTATCTTTAATTGTTTAGGCATTAAAATGCAAAATGTATTTGACACTCAGCTTGCTGAAGATATTTTAAGTAAAAACAATGGTGTTCAGATTAGTTACAAAAAACTAGTAAAAAAATATTCTTTTAAAGACATATCTAAATCGGAAACTAATTCAGATTGGGAAAGGCGTCCCTTGAATAAAAAACAATTAAATTATGCAGCTGAAGACGTAAGATATCTTCATTCAATAATGGAAATTCAAAATAAAAAACTAATAAGATCGAATAAAATAGAACTTTTTTATGCTTCATGTGAAAAGGAAAAAAAGCTTGGCGAACAAGATTTTTCAATTTCCAGATTAAAAAGACTAAAGAAAAAAAATAAAAATATTTCCTTAAAAGAAATAGAAATATTTAATTGGAGAGAGAATCAGGCAAAAAAAAATAATTTACCTCCTAGTCACATTTTTGAAGATAGAGATTTGAAAAAGTTAAAAAAGATATTGGATAGCAAAAATTTTAATGAGTGTAAGTGGATTATAAAAAAAGACTCATCTAGAGATGAGTTTATGAATTATTTCTTATGATCTATTTGGTTTGGTTTTTAAATCTTTTAATAGCCTTAATAATTGCTTTAATTATAAGAAAACTCTTCAAAAATAAAATTTTAAAAAGGCTTAGCTTTGCAACTTTTCTTAGTTTATTAATCACATCATGGTTTCTTTATCCTGGCAGTACAGATATAGCTCCCATTTTACCCATCTATTTCATTGACTTTATTGAATCTGAATACTTTATCCAAATGAGACTAGTTAGACCTTTTATAACGGTCTTTGTTTTAATTTTGATATTAGATTTTTTAATATTTAGGTATAAATCTAAAAGCTAATAATTTCCATATTATGACAATCTGTGTTTACGATTCCTATTTTATTCATCCCTTTTAAAAATCCTGCACATTCTCCAGGATTAAAAATATAAGTACCTTTATATTTTTCATTCCTAAATCTATGAGTATGTCCATGGACTATAATATTTCCAGATTTATAAAACTTATTTTCTATATCATTTGGATCGTGAACAGCAAATAAAAAATTTTTTTTTGAAATTTGTATCTCTAGTTTATCTTTAAATAAAAAATTTTTTTCTTTACATACCTTTAATAAACCCTCTTTATCGCCTTGATCATTATTTCCAAAAACTCCTTTTAAAGGGACGTTTAGCAAACCGAAGGCTAATAAAGTTTTAGGTAATGTGATGTCTCCGGTATGAATAACAAAGTCCAAGTTGTAAGAATTAAAAATGTCGCAAATTTTTGCGACATTTTTTAAATTATTATGAGTATCGCCTGTAAGGCCTATTTTCAAGACTTAACTTGTTTTCTCAAGGATATGAATGCCGCATGCAGTCCCAAGACCAATAACATGCGTCATACCAATCTTAGCACCTTCAACTTGCCTTGCTCCAGCTTCGCCTCTCAAATGAGTGCAAACTTCATAGATGTTTGCTATCCCAGTAGCACCTAAAGGATGACCTTTAGATAAAAGACCTCCAGAAACATTCACTGGAACTTTTCCTCCAAGCTCAACATGGCCTTCGTCAATCATTTTTCCTGCATCTCCATCTTTACACAGCCCAAGATTCTCATAATGCAACATCTCAGCTGTTGCAAAGCAATCATGAAGCTCTACAAGATTAACATCTTCAGGACCAATTCCTGCCTGCTCATAAGCATCTTTTGCAGCTAATCTAGTGCAAGCATTGACATCAGGCATTACAAGATCTCTGTCTGTATATGGGTCACTTGCCATAGCTGATGCTCTAACTTTAACCGCTCTTGCCATTCCAAGTTCTTTAGCCTTTTTCTCTGATACGAGAACAGCTGCAGCTGATCCATCCACATTTACAGAACACATAAGTTTAGTATTAGGATATGAAATCATTTCAGCATTCATTACTTCATCTAAGGGTGTTTCAATTTGATACATTGCTTTTGGATTCATAGTCGAATGATGATGATTTTTAACAGAAATTTTAGCGAATTGCTCAAAAGTAGTTCCATATTCTTTTGAATGTTCCATTCCAGCTTCAGCAAAAACACAAGGCATTGTTCCTGAACCTAGAAGTCCCTCTTTAGGAATTCCATCTCCGCCGCCAGCTCCTCCTAAGAGACCTTTACCCATTTGCTCTACACCAACGGCAAGGACAACGTCATACATCCCAGCTTTAATTGACATCCATGCTTCTCTGAAAGCAGTTGCACCAGTTGCGCAAGCATTGGCAACATTTACAACAGGCATTCCGGTTTGGCCTATTTCTTGAAGAATCCTCTGACCAACCATTGCATTAGCTTGCCCTAGGTTTCCACAATATAGAGCTTGCATATCTTGAATTCCTAAACCAGCATCATCTAAAGCCATTAACGCTGCTTCTGCTCCAATGTTTGGAACACTTCTGTCTGGAAATCTCCCAAACTTAATCATATCAACACCCATTACATAAACATCACTCATAATTTCTCCTTTATCAAGCTGGTTCAAAGAAATAACTAAGATAAGAATTTCCTTCTTTATCTTTTCTGCCTAAAGCATCGCCATAAGTTATTTTTACTGGCATATTAAATTCTATTTTATCAGGATCTGGATCAATATTAATCAAATTTCCTTTGATTGTT
>MDTD01017232.1_pt1 | contig 25267 bp, 22 predicted proteins | sample 811221 | NCBI WGS metagenome assembly MDTD01 (sample SAMN05326646, study PRJNA326480) | marine metagenome | isolation source: seawater | place: Pacific Ocean: South West | collected 2011 | reverse complement strand
GTTGGGGTTCACGCGCTGTTCGCGGATGTCGACGCCGCCGATCCGGGTCGCGGGAACGGGCGGATCAACGCTGACATCGGCGATCAGGCCGTCGAACATGGTGACGATGCTCAGATCGAATTGAGCGACCGCGGCCTCCGGGGCGATGATCGCGAGACCCGCAGCGGCGGACAGTGCAAGGGCGGAAGTTCGGATGGACATGGGACGGACCTTTCCGGGCCAGCACGGCCCCTCGGGAGTTCGAAATCGGCTCTCTCGTCGATCCCGGGGCTCGCTGAACGCACGGCCCCTCACCCGGGGGCTGCGAGATCCACCGGCGGGGCGTACCGCGGCGTTGCACATTTTTTTTGAACGCTTCCGGTAGACTCCCCGCGTGCGTGGGGGATGACCCGGTTCGGTCGCGGTCGCGGGAGCACACGGAGCAGGTCGTTGGTCGGGGAAGCGAACGAGCACACGCCCGGCGGGGAGATGGAGCGTCTGTACGAGACGCTGCGATCGATCGCCCGCAGCCAGATGCGTCGCGAGCGGGCGGGGCACACGCTTGAGGCGACCGCGGTGGTGCACGAGGCGTACCTGCGTCTCGCCGACCTCGAAGGCGGCGCGTGGGCGGACCAGAACCACTTCCTGTCGATCGCCGCGTCGTCCATCAGGCGGGTGCTGGTGGACCACGCGCGGGGGCGCAACAGCCTCAAGCGGGGGGGCGACATAGGGGCGCTGACGCTCCACACCGGCCTCGCCGAGACGCCGGGCGATGCGCCCTTCGAGCCCATCGATGTCCTCGCGATCGACGAGGCGCTGACCAAGCTGGCGGCCCAGGACGAGGAATCCGCCCGCCTCGTGGAACTCCGGTATTTCGGGGGGATGACCATCGACCAGGCGGCCGATCATCTGTCCATCGGGCGGACCACCGCCGCCCGACGCTGGCGCGCAGCGCGGGCGTGGCTGCGGCGCGAACTCGGCGCGGGCGGCTCCTCGCCAGGCGAATCCGAGGAAAACGCCGCGGGGGAGGACTGAGCCCGTGCCGAACGCCCTGCGGATCATGGAAAAGGTCGTTGATCTGCCCTTGCCCGAGCGTTCGGCGGCCCTCGACCGGCTGTGCGGGAACGACGAGGCCCTGCGCCGGGAGGTGGAAGAGCTTCTCGCCCTGGACGAGCAGGACGCGGGGTTTCTCGAGCCCCCGACCGACGACGAGCGGCTGCGCGCGATGGTGCAGACGGTCGCGGGGGCGCCTGAGGCGATCGGGCCCTACCGCGTGCTGCGGGAGGTCGGGCGGGGCGGGTTCGGGATTGTCTACGAGGGCGAGCAGCGCGAGCCGATCGAGCGCCGGGTCGCCCTTAAGGTCATCAAGCCGGGGATGGACTCGGCGGGCGTGCTCCGCCGGTTCGAGTTGGAGCGCCGGACGCTGTCCCAGCTCGAGCACCCGAACATCGCGCGCGTGCTCGACGCGGGGCTCGTGCCCGAGGGGCAGCCCGGCGCGGGGCGCCCGTTCTTCGCGATGGAGTTCGTCGACGGGCTGCCGATCACCGAGTTCGCCGAGCGTGAAGGACTGGGCCTGCAGGCGCGTCTAGCGCTCGTGATGCAGGTGTGCGCCGCGACGCAGCACGCGCACACCAAGGGCATCATCCACCGCGACCTCAAGCCCGCGAACATCCTGGTTGCGTCGGGCGACGGCGCCCCGGTATGCAAGGTCATCGACTTCGGCGTCGCCAAGGCGTTGGGCGACGACGGCGAGCCCGCCGAGGCGTTCACCGCCCTGACCAACCCCGGCGCGATGATCGGCACGCCCCAGTACATGAGCCCCGAGCAGGCGCAGGGCGAGGGGGATCTCGATACACGCTCCGATGTCTACGCGATCGGCGTGGTGCTCTACGAGCTGCTCTGCGGGCGGACCCCCTTCGACGAGGCGATATCGGGGACGCGCGACCCCGGGCGCATCCGCTCGGCCATCGAATCGAGCGAGCCCGCCGCGCCCAGCGCGAGGCTGAGCCGGGTCACCCGCGCCGCGTCGGGCGATGCGCACGCGCGCCCGTCGCTCAACGCCTCCACCCTGCGGGGCGAGCTCGACTGGATCACGATGAAGGCGATCGCAAGGGAGCCCGAGCGCCGGTACGCCTCCGCGTCGGCGCTCGCGGACGACCTGCGCCGGTACCTGGCGAACGAGCCCGTCGAGGCGGGCCCCGAGAGCCGGGCGTACCGCGTCTCCAAGTTCGTGCGCCGCAACCGGGTGGGCGTCGTCGCGGGGAGCATCGCGGCGGCGGGTGTGCTCGCGGGCTCGGTGTTCAGCGTCGCGTTCGGCGTGCAGGCGGTCCGCGCTCGTGAAGCCGAGCGGGTGCAACGGGTCGAGGCAGAACAGAGCGCCGCGATCGCCCAGGCGGTCAACGACTTCCTGCGGGATGACCTGCTGTCGGCGGTGGACCCCACGCGGACCGCGGACCGCGAGATCACGATGCGCGAGGTGCTCGACAAGGCGTCGGAATCCGTGGGCGGCCGCTTCGCCGGCCAGCCCCTGGTCGAAGCCGGGATCCGTGCAACGCTCGCGCTGACCTACGAGCGGATCGGATATCCCGTCGAAGCCGAGCCGCACAGGCGGCGCGAACTCGAGATCTACACCCGGGTCGCGACCGACGACGACAAGCGGACGGTGACGGCCCGCACCTCGCTGGCGGCCAACCTGATGGTGCAATCTCGGTTCGACGAGGCGGTCGGACTGCTCACCCGCAACATCGAACTGGTCGGCGATCGCCCCGAGTACGAGCAGGACATGCTCACCGTCCTCAACAACCTCTCGGCGGCGTACCTCGAGCTCGGGCGTTACGCGGAGGCGGCGCCCATCCTCGCGCAGACGCTCGAGGCGAAGCGCCGCGAGCTGGGCGCCCGCGACCCGAGCACGCTGACATCCATCTTCAATCTCGCGGGGCTCTACTACTCGCTCGCCGATGTGCAGCAGGCCGAACGCCTGTACCGCGAGGCGTACGAGGGGCGTGCCGAGGTGCTAGGCGACGCCGACCCGAAGACCATCTCCAGCGTGATGATGTTGGGCCGGGCCCTGTTCGAGCTCAAGCGGTACGACGAGTCCGACGAGGTGCTGAACCGAGCGCTCGGCGTCGTCGAGGAGCGGTTCGATCCGGGGCACCCGATGCGGCTGAGCCTGATGCAGGCGATCGCCGAGTCGGCGCTCAAACGCGGCGATTACGAGCGGGCCGACCCGCTGTACGCGGAGGTGCTCGATCTCCGCACGCAGCACCAGGGCCCCGACCACAACCTCACGATCCAGGCGATGAGCCAGCTCGCGATCACCCGCTTCGAGCTCGGGCGCTTCGTCGACGCGTTGTCGCTCGTCGAGGAGGCCAGCGAGCGTCAGGCACGCGTGCTGCCCGACGGGCACTGGAGCCGGGCGGTGAAGACCGTGCTCGCGGGCCGCTGCCACGCGGCGCTGGGGCATCCCGAGCAGGCCGAGCCCCTGCTGGTCGAGGGCCTGTGCGCGGTGATCGCCGCACTGGGGCCCGATCACCAGCGTGCTCTGGTCGCGACGGATGCGCTCATCAAGTTCTACGAGGCGAACGGGCGCTCCGGAGACGCCGCGAGTCTGGACGCGCAACGCGGGACCGACGGCGTCAGCGAGTTCATCTGCTCGCCCACCAACGACTGAGCACCACGAAGACGGTGAAGCCGACCCGCTCGCACTCCGAATCCCGCGATTGCCGAGTCCTTCCAGCATCCTCGCGCAGCACGGTCGCAATGTTCGTGCACGGATCATCCTTGTGGCCGAGGGGCCCGGTATCGGCACACCGCGGACAGCCCGGAGTCTTCCCCACAGCGGCGCTGTCAATGAGCGTGGAGAGCGGACCACCCGAGCGCGGAAACCGGATCACCCGCCCGCGTCGCCTTCGGATCTACTTCAGACGGTTCGGGGGGAGCCCGGAGATCCATCAGCCGGAACCCGCCGCAGCGCACCCTGGCTCGGGAGGACATGCGCGATCCGGACCGCCCGTCCCCAAAGGCGGTCCCGTCGTCCAAAAGGACCGCAAGCCCCGGTATTGCCGGGGCTTGCGTAAGCACGGGCGGAAGGATTCGAACCCTCAACCTCCTGATCCGTAGGAAGCCGCCATAGCCCTTTGTAGCCTCTAATCGCGGTATTTTGAGGGTTGAGTTTCCAAAAGCGGATACTTTGGTGGATACGCGGATCACCTGATCGGCGTCAGTTTTCACCTGACCAGCGGTCAGATTCTGGGCGGCTTCGACCGCAGGATTGTCCAAGAAATTTGGACAATCGTGCGGCCGCTCGTTTGCATCGGGCGCTCGGCTCAATCGGCAATCGCCTTGACAAGTACGGAATATATCTGTATAGTCGTGGTGTCAGATCGATGTTGGCAGGAGACGCCATAAAGCTCGAGCGGCACCCCCGAAGTGTCTGCGGGGGACTAGCCGCCCGAGTCGTGTGCTCGGGTGTGATGACGGGACATGGACCCAGTGGCAGCACCTAGTTGGCAGCGAGAGCCATGAGCCCAGACACACCGCCGCCAACCCGATCGATTCTTGAGATGTCGGCCGACGAGGCCCGGGGCTTCCTTCTGAAGCCGGTGAGCTACTGCAGTATCGATATCCCCGACTACATCGACTTCACTCAGGTGCTCACTGAGACTGCCAAGGTGCTGGAGTCCGCAAGGCTGTCGGGCATGCAGGGGCATTCCCCTCGCGATGAATCAGGCGTCAACTACACCCTCTTGGCAAACAAAGACGGGCGGTACGCATGGCGGCCTTTCCAGGTCATTCATCCTGCACTTTACGTGTCGCTCGTTGAGACGCTGACCGCCGAAGACGCCTGGAAAGCTATCACAGATCGCTTCACGGCATTCTCCACTCATCCGCGAGTTGACTGCTTGAGTATCCCGCTGGAGTCGCAAACGAAGCGGAGCGATCAGGCCGAGCAGGTGACGCAATGGTGGCAGGGGATCGAGCAGCGGTCCATCGAACTGTCTCTTGAGTACCAGTATGTCCTCCACGCTGATATCTCGGACTGCTACGGGTCGATCTACACCCATTCAATCCCGTGGGCGCTGCACACGCGACCGATTGCGAAGGCGAAACGCAAGCGGAGCGAGCTGTTGGGCAACGAGATCGACGGGACGATTCAGGATATGCGTGAGGGCCAGACAAACGGGATCCCGCAGGGCTCGGTCGTCATGGACTTCATCGCAGAGATGGTTCTTGGTTACACAGACGAGCTTCTTGCCGAACGGCTGGATACCGAGAAGGTCACTCACTACCACATCCTTCGATACCGCGACGACTACCGGGTGTTCGTCAATGATCCGGAGCTCGGCGAGCTGATCTTGCGCACGCTGACCGAGGTGCTGATTGACCTTGGCCTGAAGCTCAACGGCTCCAAGACATCCCAGGCCCAGCCCGTCGTACGCGCGTCGCTGAAGCCAGATAAGTGGGCATGGCTGCTGCACAAGCAACGCGATTTCAACCTGCAGAAGCACCTGCTCGGCATCCACGCGCACGGGACTGATTACCCGAACGCAGGAAGCCTCATGATCGCCATGTCCGCGTTCCACAAGCGGCTGATGCGTGCGAAGAAGGTACGAGCGCCGCTGCCCATGATCGGGGTCGCACTCGACATCGCGATCCATAGCCCGAGGGTGTTCCCCGCGTGCGCTGCCGTGATCAGCCGGCTGCTTCAGGAGCTCGACTCCGACCAAGAGCGGCGTGATGTTCTGCAGAAAGTCCTCACGCGAATCAGGACTCTCCCGAATGTTGGGACCATGGAGGTGTGGCTGCAACGCATCAGTCACCCGATCCAAGCTGAGCTCAGCTACGAGGAACAGATCTGTAAGGTTGTTCGGAGCCCGGGTAGCAGCCTCTGGAACAACGACTGGATATCGTCGAAGACGCTACTCGCGGCTTTGGGTCACGACATCATCGATCGGGATGGGCTGGCCAAGTTGAGTAAGGTCGTGCAGCCCGACGAGATTGATTTGTTCGCCTACGGGTAACTGCGGTCACAACTCGCCCAGACGCTTATGAGATGTGTGCGAGGTCCATCATGAACAACAAAGCCTACGAAAGTGTGGAGCAAGACTGGGCTCGTATAGGTGTGCTGTTTGGCTGCGAGCCGAGTCAGCGAACGCCTGACCTTGAGCGGCTTCTCATTGACACCGCCCGCAAGTGTCCGGACAACGCGCGCCTGCTTCCGCTTGCCGTGACTTGGCTCGTCGAGTACGGACAGTTTGTCGCCCGACACCGGCTCAAGCGGCTTGTGCAGACGGAGCTTGAGCATGAGCCGCAGGCGATCCTGGGTTTGCTCGTCGAGGAAGCCGTTCGCCATGGCGCGACGCGAGAGCTGCTGATTGTCTCGGAAGAGTGCCACCCCCTGTCTCCGGCCACGCCGCTGTCGCGGGCGCAGCGTGACAATGTCTCGCTTGCCAACATTTCTGGGTGTCGAGCATCGGAGTTGGCTCAGAAGTGGGGCGCGTGGACTCCGCCGGTCGAGCTCAAGCCGGACGCGGTCCGCCCGGTGACTTGGCTGCTCGACCAAAATGTTGACTACAGAGAGAGGATCATCCGGAAGGGGGATCTTCGTACAAGTATTCTTGAGACGCTCCGGTACGATCTGCCTGGCTGCATCGCTCCTTCGGTTTTAGCCTTGTCAAGACTGAGCGGAGCGACCCGAGCAGCGGTTCAGAAAGCGTTAGAAGCGTTGCGGCTTGAGGGTGCGATATGCGTCACGGCCGAGATGACCAACGGGCGGGATCATGCCGTGATTCTGAGTGGGGCTACTGCCGATAGAAGCCTGCGGATACCATGTACAGACTGACAGATCGTAGATGTTGAACTCCGTCCACCCCCAGCATGTGGAGGCACTACGCTGGCTGATAAATCCGAAGAGCTTCGCCTAGACGTTACCCACTTCCTGAACCTGTTTCCCCACCGGGCACCCCAGCTCATGTGGTTTCTAGGAGCGGGCGCATCCGTAGGTGCTGGTCTTCCATCCGGCGGGACACTGCTTTGGGAATTCAAGCGTGCTCTCTACTGCACCGCGCAACGAGTCCCGCCATCACGCTTCCCTGATTTCAACGATCCGGCATTTCAGCATCTTGTGCAGTCGTACTTTGATACGCAGCCTGGCCTTCCACCCAGTGGCCACGACGAGGAGTATTCAGCGTACTTTGAAACGTACCTGCCCGATGAACGAGACCGAAGACGATTTCTCGACCGTCGTTTACAGGGATGCAAACCATCGTACGGCCACCTCTGTTTCGCTGCCTTGATGAGCCTTGGCCGCGTTCGCCTCGCCTGGACTACAAACTTCGATCAGCTCATCGAGAAGGCATGCTCACACGCAGCTATTGCGGACAAGTTGCCGCGGGCTCTTGCCGTTGCGAGCCTGGAACAACCAGATAAGGCAAGCGATCTGATCGCTGATGAGGCATGGCCTGTGCTGATCAAGCTGCACGGAGACTTCTTCTACAGGAAACTAAAAAACGTCAAGCAAGAGCTTCAAGAGCAAGATGCGACACTCAGGTATCACCTCGCTGAAGAGTGCGGCCGCAGGGGCCTCGCAGTGATCGGCTTCAGTGGGCGGGACGAATCCGTAATGCGGACGCTGCGGGAGGCTCTGGATGCAAAGACTCCATTTCCGCACGGCCTGTTTTGGTTCGTTCGGCCCGGGGAGACGCCCGCGCCCGCCGTTATTGAGCTCATTGGCGAAACAAAGCGCAAGGGCTCGCAAGCCGGCATCATCGAGGTTGGCACCTTCGACGAGCTCATGGCAGACCTGTTCTTGCCACACCAAGAATCCCTCTCAGATATCCGTGATCTAGTCAAGGACTCTCGCCCAAAGAGGGACAGAATTCCAATCACCTACAGCTCTACGGCGACATGGCCAGTATTGCGTAGCAATGCACTTCACATCACCGCATACCCGGCTACGTGCACGGTATTTGACGCAGCAATCGGAAAGACGAGCGAGGTACGCGCCCTCGCTGCACCACATGCGAGAGACTTGGCAGTATCGAGGCGTAAAGCTGGTGTTGTTGCGTTTGGAACTAGATCTAAACTATCCGAGGTCTTTGCGCCGCACAATCCGAGTGCTTTCGATCGTTATCCAATTGAACAGCGTCGTCTTCGGTATGACTGTCCTGAGCTTGGACTTCTCTATCATGCACTTGCCCAAGGCATAGCAAACAGAACAGGTCTTTACCGATCTCAGAATGCTAAGGGTCGATATCTCTTTGCGCCCGAAACCAAAGTATTCACGCAGCAAGAGCTTGGTATCTTCTCAAAACTCAAATCTAAAGGCGTGTGGAGGCTTCGGCCAGATGCTGTCCTGCATGAAGGATTCAGGCTTGCTCTTGATTTCCGTGATCGCCGATTCTGGATGCTCGTCGAACCAACGATCGTTGTGACGGCGGACGGTTGTGCTCCATACCGTGGAACAGACAGATCCGATATCGCGAGGGAACCGCTCGTGACGCGGTACAACCGCCAACGAAACGAAGTACTACAGCTGTGGATTCGGTTTCTTCAGAGGCACTTCGGGTCACCGATGTGCATCGCGTTCCCTTCCGAAACTAATAGGGAAGCTGAGTTCTCTATCTCGACGGTCACGGCATATTCGAGGAAAGCATGAACGGAATGCCTGTTGATCAACTCCCTGCTTTTCGTACGGTGCCTGAGCCGGGGCTCCTCTTTCATCCAGACAGAGATAACGATGTCGATGTGCACCCGCTCCGTGGTCTTAGCAGGTTTGGACCATATTCTCGAAGTCACAACTTCAAGCTACGCGATCCGGTCCAAGTGGGGGTGCTGTGCCCAACGGGGATGTTGCCGAAGGTTGCTCAGGTATTCTCTGAGCTCGGCTCAACTCAAAGACCACGTGAGCGAAGGCAATATCTTCAGGATTTCGATGGCTTCTCAAAAGTGTTCGGTGTTGGTATCGATTGCCCAATCGATTCGCAGGATGATCGCGTGCATGAGATACCTGCTGCGAGTCTTGAAGCCGCACTCAGACAAGGCGAGCCACAGAGAGACGTAGCTGAGATCTTGCTCGCGGGTATTCGCCAAATTGCTACCAGGAGACACTTGTTCGATGTCCTCGTGGTGTATCTGCCTGACTGGCTTGCTCCGGCGTTCCGAAGTCCCCCGGACGATGCAGAAGGTGATTTTGACCTGCATGACACGCTCAAGGCAGTATGTGCCGGACAGGGGATTCCGGTTCAAATCCTAAATGACAGTGCTCTTTTGTACTCCTGTCGATGCAGCGTTGCATGGAGGCTGTCTCTCGCTATGTATACTAAGGTTGGCGGTGTGCCTTGGAAACTCGCGGGGTTCGAGAGCCGTCACGCGTACGTCGGGCTCAGCTATTGCCTCCGGAAGTCGGCGAAGTCTAAGTTTGTCACCTGCTGCAGCCAAGTCTTCGACGCAGAAGGCACGAATCTCCAATTTCTTCTGTATGAGAGCCCGGATGGATTGTATGAAGGCGACAACCCGTACCTCAGCCGGCAAGACATGCGCCGCGTCATGGCGAGGACGATCGATCTCTACCAGCGACAAAAGGGCGGTCCGCCAAGCCGGCTCGTCGTTCACAAGACGACACCCTTCCGGGAAGACGAAATCGATGGCTGCATCGATGCTTTGGGGTCTGTCGACGACCTTGAGCTCCTCACTGTTTCAGATCACACACCGTGGCACGGGATTCGTATCGATGCTCCACGAGGACAAGGCGCGAAGGGCGATCCGGCCATGTACCCGATTGAACGCGGTACAGTGCTCCCCCTCGGTAGTTTTGAGTATGCCATTTGGACTCAAGGAAACGCTTCAGGTATCGGTAGTGGAAGCTTCTACAAGGAGGGAAAAGGCATCCCCCGTCCACTGCTAGTGACTCGCCACCTTGGCACTGGCGGCGCGCACGCATCGGCGCGCGAGCTTCTGGGACTCACGAAGATGAATTGGAACAATGACTCTCTTTATGACCGAATGCCTGTGACTTTGAGCTATGCATCGATATTGGCAAGAGTTGTGAAGCGGCTTGGCTCATTGAGTAGTACGCCGTACGACTTCAGGTTTTTCATGTAGCAATGCTGTTACGGTAGATTAGTGTAAATGCTAGCTATTGCTAATCGTCGTCGTTGTCAGTGCGATCAACGAGTTGCTTGTTGATCACTGCGTTCGACTTCAAGAACCGAATCATGACACGTTCGATCTGAGTTCGGAGGGTGGCGTCATCGATCTGGATGTACGCAGCCTTGTCAACGATCGGCCTCTTGTACCAGAACTTCTGCTCATGATCACGGACGCGTGAGGCGATGCGTGAGGCTTTGCCGATGTAGATGGGGCGGTCGCTCACATCGTAAAAGACATAGATTCCGGGCACGACCGGAAGCCCGTCGAGGTCATACGGGTCAAAGTCAACCAGCGCTCCGACACCCTCCGCACCAACTGATGCTTCCGACTCAAGCTCGTGCTCAATGTCGTCAGGTATTGACTCCTCAAGTGCCGCCTCGATGGCCTCGCGGGTACGCACTTGTGGGTTGGTTGACCGGCCGGTTTCGATGTTCAGGATCGTCGGATACGAAACACGGGCTTGTTCTGCAAGATCCTTCCGAGACCAGCCCTTTGCTTCGCGACGTGTCCGTACCCAATCCGCCAGTACTGTGGTCTCAGACGTAATCTGGCCGACGGACTCATCAGCGTCTTGCAGGCAAGTGGTCCCAAACAGAGAATCGAGTGCTTCAAACTGATCGGGCGACGGATCGCTGTTGCCTCGCTCCCAATTGCCGATGGTCGGCTGAGCGACGCCAATCGACTCCGCCACACGTGCCTGGCTGAAGTCGCGAGCCTGCCGAAGCTCTCGCAACAAAGGTCCGTGATACTCCCGCTTCCACTCGCCGTCCATGCCTCGACCTCGTGCTACACCCCATACACCTGCATCACTTCATCCCCGTACCGGCACCTAGACGACCGCCCAAATGTCCGCTGTGACAGATGACGACCCGACCCAAACCATCAGAGGCGAGGAGGCCTTTGACCCGTCGATTGATCCCTTCCTTTGGGAAGTTGATCTCAACCGCGATCGGTAGAGCCGATCGGTCACCCGGGCGGACCGTGCCGTATCCGAACCAATGACGATTCAGATCCGCAGGCCATTGGGACGGGGGGCAGAGCCAAATCCCGGCTCGGTCACTCCACCACACCGCGACCTGCTCGCTGCCACCGGGGAACCCGACGGTGGACTCACTTCGCGTTCCCGCGGCCTTGAACGCTGATTCGATCGACTTCACAGCCGTTCGTGTGGTCTTGGCGTTGGTGATCCGCGTCAGGCTCATGCGATCGCACTCGCGAGGTCACCGTGTACGCGAGATCATCAAGGTGCTCGTCCTTGGGGCCGTCCTCGTTGAACAGGCTCGACTTGATCTCACCGACGACCCAACCGCCCTTGACGCGTCGGATCCAGTCCGCCCGGGCGGTGTACCCATCGACCGTGAACGCGGCCTCGAAGATGACCTCGACAGCACGGTCGAGGATCAGTTGCTTGGTTTTCTCGATAGAGCCCGCGAACACGCCGTTGGGGTGCAGGCTCTGAGCACGCCGGTGGACATCTTGCCCCTCCTGCATGCGGAGCAGATCGGCCGGCGTTGGCGCGCTGCCCGAATCACGCATGCCGAACCACGCTCTGGTCTTGCAACCGAGTACGGTCAAGAAATCGTGCTTTGTGACGGTTCGCGTCGGCATCGATGCTCAACGGTATGTCAATCCTGATCTGATGCGGCAGCAACCCAGGCGGGGAGCAGATGGTCCGCGACAACGGGGCGTACCTCGCGACGAAGCCGCCAAGTTTGCCCGGTCCGCCGCTCGATGAGCCCGGCTCGATCCAGCAGCCCGGTGATCAGCTTCCACCCCGGCCGACCCGCCGGCGTGACTTTGCACGGGTGCCCCCAGGGGAGTCGGCCAAAGTGCCGATCGCAGATCATCCAGGTCCACCGGCTCTCACGAAGCGTAACGAGCAGGGCGAGGTCGAATGCCAAGGCGATCGCCGGTTCACGCTCAGCAGAATCCCATCGCCGATCGATCGCACCACGCTCGTACGCCGGTGCGATGTCATCGTGGAACACGCTCACTTTGTTCAAGATGATCAGCGGCGGCCGGAACAGTTTGTCGTCGAGGATGCTGACGCCGGGGTCGAACACCTCGGCAATGCCTTCTGCATCGAGCATCGCCATGAACTTGGCGGCCTCGTCCTCGGTGATGCCCTGGACCGGCGTGTGCTTCCGACGGCTCGGCAACACTCGATTCTGTCTCGGCTTCGGCTTGGTCTTCAATGGTTTCCGTTGCGGAGGCTCGGGATCACCCATGAGCCGAACGAGTCGCTCGCACGCACCATGGCTGTTCAGGATGAGTTGCTGCACCTTGACATGCCGCTGTCGCCAGAGCAACGCACGCTTGGCAAGCTCGGCCCGGAAGGTCGGACCGCCACTGTCCCAAAGGTCGATGAACCGACCGGCGACCGCCCCGTGTGCGTCCACCGTGCTCTGCACGAGCAGGGCATCGATACTCACGAGCCAGGTCCGCTCGATGTCGGTGAGTCTCTCGTCCGCCATGGGTGTCTCCGGTGTGTTCGACGGCTCCGCCGTCGACGAAATTTTTTTCTGAAGGCCGCCCCCGGTCGTTGGTCCGGGGGCGGCGAGGTCATTGCAGGATCCGGCCGAGCAGGCCAAGATCCTCATGCAGCTTTGGGTTGACGACGGCAGTCATCGCAGCCCTTGGGCTCGAAGGGATCCCAGCAGTCGCCGCTACAACGCTTTGGAACTTCAACGGTTACGGCGTCGAGGGGGATGGGCCGCCATTTGTACGCTTGGCGGCATGGAGCGGGTCCGTTACAAGCCGCTAGGCGTACATTGCGGTGTTGGATCAGATCCGCGGGGATTGCGAACTCGAAGTCGACCTCGTTTACATCGAGCCTCGCGATCGCCGAGCAGATCAATGTCTCGGCGAGTTTGCGGAGGGCCGGTTCGCCCTGCGATGCAAGGTCCTTCAACATCGCCGAGAGATCCGCGATGATGCCATCGGCAATCGCTGCGACCTCATCGTTGGTCAACGCGGGGCCCGAGTTGATGCCGGCGAGCTTGTCCTCGGTCAACCGGATCTGCTTGGTCGTCTCGTCGATCGCGTCGTTGACAATGTCGTCGTCATCGCCGCCGAGCCGTCGGACCTGTGACTTCAGGCGCGCTTTCAGCTTGTCGAGCTTGGCGAGCAGTTGGTCCGCCTCGCCCGACCCGCCGCGACGCTCCCGGTCCTGGTCGCCGATCTCCTTGATGATGCGTTCGCGGACATCCGGCAGCGTACATACTCGTGCTCAATGGTGTCGAGCATGCCGTAGAGAGTGCCCATGAGTACCGCGATGTCGGTGCTCGTCATGCCCTTGTCGAGCGTTTGGATCCGGATCCCACGCGGATCTGCGTGCTCGCTGTCGGGTGTCCTTACCGGGTCTTGCGCGCTCACTGCAACGAGCAAGGTGCGTGAGAACCCCGCCGTCGCTGCTTCGCAGTTGCCCGCGAGTAGCCTGATCTTCCTCGCCATCCCATCCGGTCCGTTGAATGTGTGCGCTGTCGTCATCGCCGTACCTCTCTATGAAGGACTGAACCGCCAAACCCGCCGCGGGGCGTTAGCTCCGCGACGGGCCTCTCTCCCCTCGCCCTCATCCGCCGCATTCGTCGCACAGATCGAGCCCCGCCGCGTCGAGCATCTCGCGTCGTGCGGTATTCACGAGTTCGCGGAACGGCTGCTCGCTCATCTCCGCACCTGCTGCCATCTGCGACAGCACCATGAGCACCGCCACATCGAGCTGCGCGAGCAGCACCGCGATCTCCGCTTCGTTCAGCGTCCCGACCGCCCCGGCCACCAACGCTTCCGGCCGCGCCGCGGGGACCGGGCCATCTTGGTCCTCCCCAAGCGTCGCCGCCACCGCGAGCACCGCCCCGTGCTCCCTCGCCCATGCGAGCAGCCCGTCCGCCGCCGCCTCGATTTCGTTCGCCGTGTGAGTGTTGTCGTTCGTCATTCGGTGCTCCGGTTGAGTACGCCAAAGAGTCAATACGGCGTACATAGCGGTGCGTCGGAGCGAAGGCAAGGATCCGTCCGCGGTGAACTCGACAATTTCGAAACGGTGTCGGAGTCGCGTGAGGATCCAGACCAAACCCCCATGGATCCTGACGCAAATCGTCAATTCTCGGGTACTCGAGTATGCACGCCAACACGCATATTCGGCGTACCATGTTCGTCATGCCGCGAGCAGGTACACCCAATCAGTCATGGCGTGATGTGCTTGACGAGGTACGCGAACTCGCGTCGCGCACGGGTACCGGCCGCACAAAACTACTCCGCAAGCTCGACGAGCTCGAAGCCACGGTGGCCAATGAGATCGACACCCTGGACGACGCCCGTCGCCGCCGTGTCGTCGGCCCCCGTGCCCGCGTGCGGGCCGCCACCTACACCGTCGAAGAGTCACGCCGCGGTCCCGCTCTCATTGAGATCCGCCCGGGCGCGGCGGCAAGACCGTACAAGGTGCCGCTTCCGTACTACAGGGCGGTGGCCGCAGAGGTCGCTTCCACCGCGGAGCCGCAACTCTTCGCCACCATCAAGGCTGCTGCGAGCCGTGGGCTGGGTGAGGAGCTTCCCGACTACGCCGCCCGCGTCTCGCTGCGATTCTGGTCCGCCTCAGGACTCGTCGATCATGAGGGGGCTCGCTTCACCCGCGTCGGCACCAAGGCCGAGTTCACGCGTCGGGTGCGGGACGTTTGGAAGAACGCTTCTTCCGCCCCCTTTGAGGTCCATCCAGGTTGAAGTGCTCGCCGAGCTGGTCGATGGCCTCGAACAGTGCCGTCAGCTCCTGCTCGCGGTAGTGGCGAGCGAGCCGTTTGTCACCGTGGGCGAGGTACTGGTCAACGACATGTGGCGCGGTGCCGAGCACGATGCGTTCAAGCTCTTGCGCGCCGGTTGACCGAAACGACTTCGCGGTCCGTCGCGGATCCTCGTTCTTCTCCTTGCTGAGCGTCGCGTCAACGAACGCCGTCAGCTCCCGGCTGATATTGCTGTACCCCTTCCCAAACAGCAGCTTGTCGGGCGTTGTCTTGGCATGGTCTTCGAGGAGAGTCCTGGTCACCGGCCAGAGCTTGTGAGCCTGAGCGGCCTTCGTCTTGTTCCGTTGACGCCGGATCTCTCCCCTGTCGAAGTCGACGGCATCCCGTTCAAGCGTGCGGAGATCCGCTGCCCGGTACCCGGCATTCAATCCCAATGCCATCACCAGCTTCATCCGAGGATCAGCCTTCTTCCACAGCCGGTGAATCTCGTCCAGCGTGAAGAACGTTGGCGATGGCTCGTCCTTCCCGATCCGCGACCAGTGCCGATCGATTGCCCGCGGAAGCACGCCGAGGTATGCGTTCTTAACGAGGTACTCGCAGAACAGGCGAGCCTTGTCGAGTCGGCCTTTCGCCCACCCCTTGGAGAGCTCCCGTTCGTGCATCTCCTCGATGATGTGCTCGCGGTAGTCCGCCACGGCGCGCCAGTTGGCTTCGAGGTCTCGTGTCAGAAGGATCGGCGGGTCATTCTCCGCGAGGAACTCGATGAACGGCTCGATGTTGGTCTCGAATGACCCAATGTGACTCGACGATTGCCTGGCGGATTTCTTCTCGTTCTTGATCGACTCGACCCACTTGGTCTTGATCTCTTCCAAGTTGGCGTTCGCGTCGGTGACCGCCGCCCGCCCGTGGGCGGCGAGCATGGCCTCCAGCTCCTCGATCCGCTCCTTCAGGATCTTCACTTCGAGCTTGCGGACTTCACCCTGGGCCGCGTCGAGCAGGAGCTGCGGCACATCTTCCTCGATGAAGATCTTGTCGATCACCACCTGGTAGGGCTGCTTGAAGAAGACATACAACTCCTCGACCTGCTTGGCGACCTTGCGGAGCCCGCCCCCGACACTGATGGCGTGTTGGACAATCCGTGAGTCCGCCTCGGCCCGCTCTCGGCATGTGACGGCTTCCAAGATGGCGTCCGCCTTCGCGACCTCATCATCCGGACCCTCGGCCCCCTTGCCGACGTAGAAGACCTGCTCCTTGCCTTCGATCTTGACGCGGTACCGCCAGCAGTTCCGCGCGGGGTACCACGAGAGCTTGGGCGGGCGTTTGCGTCGTGATTTGGTTGCGGAAGCGGGGGAGGTGCCCGATTTCAGCGTGGGCGTGCTGGGGCGGTCCTGATCGGGATCAGGTGTTGCGGGGGACTGCTTCTTGGCCACTTGGGTGTATCCGTTTGGGGCGACGGATACGGCTCCAAGTCCGTCTCGTTTCCGCCGACAATGGACCCCAAATCGGATACACGAGTGGATACAAAGTCAAGCGAGGCCGGCGGTCGATTTGTCCCAAAACGACGCAAGCCCTGCGTTTAGCAGGGCTTGCGTAAGCACGGGCGGAAGGATTCGAACCCTCAACCTCCTGATCCGTAGTCAGGTGCTCTATCCAGTTGAGCTACGCCCGCAGGCCCGACCGGTCCGGTCGAGCGGGATGCTATTCACCGCCCCGCTCCCCGACAAGTCCCCACCCGCCGGTTCGCGCTCGCCGACGGCTTGATTCGCGCCGAGACCCGACCAATCATTCCGGTCCCGCCCGGGCCAGAGTTCGGACCCTGTTCAAACAGGGTCGGATTCGGGCCATGCCGTCAATCGGCAGTCGGGCGGTCCGCCGGAGGGGCATGGGAGGCCCGTCGGCACGATCAGTGATCACCCGGGTCGGGTCCGCCCGCCTCGGTTCGCGAAGACACGCAGTTGTCCCGCCGCGCGGGGCGGCCGCATCACCAGCCCGATCCCGCGGGGATTTTTCCCCCGCAACGAGTCCGACGAGTCAGATAGGAACCAGCATGGCGAACACCGAGTCAGCCAAGAAGCGCGTCCGTCAGAATGTCAAGCGTCGTGCCCTCAACCGCTGGCGCATGCGGAACATGCGGACCGCGATCAAGGCGTTTGACAAGGCCCTCGCGAACGGCGAACTCGACAACGCCGCCAGTGCGTTCAAGACCGCGTCGGCCGTCGTGGACAAGACCGCCCAGAAGGGCGTCATCCACCGCAACCAGGCCGCCCGCCGCAAGAGCCGGATGAGCGCTCGCCTGAAGAAGGCCAAAGCAGCCGGGTGAGCCCATGACCCGGACGAGCCGCGAGACCCCGCGAGGGTCCACGCCCGCCGCACCCCCGCGCGCCGCGGGCTACGCCGCACGCTCGGCCGACCCGCTCCACATCCTGGTCTTCGTTCTGCCGCTCGTCGCCTTCTATGAGGCGACGCTTTTTTTGACCGACCTGAGCGGCGTCCGCGACACCGTCGCCGCCCACGAGATCATCAACCGGTTCCTCGCGGTCTTCGGAGACTTCGCCCTCTATCTCCCGGGCCTTGTCCTCGTCGGGCTGCTCATCGCGATGAAACTCGCGCGGGGCGACGCCTGGCGCCTCCGCTGGAAGACCATCCCCCTCATGGCCTTCGAGTCCGTCGTCTGGGCGATCCCGCTGCTCGTCATCGCCGCCCTGCTCAGCGGGCCCGCCGCGGTCCAGGCCGCCGTGCAGGGCGCATCCGCGACCGATCCGATCGCGCAGGCGTCGCTCATGACCCGCATCGCGTTGTCGATCGGCGCCGGGCTGTACGAGGAACTCCTCTTCCGCCTGCTGCTGGTCTCAGCGGGCGCGTTCGTCCTCCGCAGCGTGCTCCGTCTCGACCCCACCTGGGCCGCCGGGCTCGCGATCGCGATCGCCGCCATGGCTTTCACCTTCTACCACCAAGTGGACGGGCCGACCGCCGCGGTGATCGCGCGCCGTCTGGTCTACTTCGTCGCGGGCTGCTTCCTGGGCCTGATCTTCGTGCTGCGGGGTTTCGGAATCGTGGTCGGCGCCCATGTCGCCTACGACCTGTTCGTGCTGGTCCTGCTCCCCGGAGATGGGGGGGGCTGAGCACCGGGCGCCTCTTTGCATTTTCTGTGCGCACAGACTCAGAATTGAGCGCCTTTCACGCGCTGATCGCTTGACCCACGCCGCGCCGGTTTTATGCTTTCACCGACAACAGGCCCCATCGTCTAGTCTGGTCCAGGACACCAGGTTCTCATCCTGGGAACGGGGGTTCGAATCCCCCTGGGGTCATTCAGGGCCCGGCCGCAACGGGCGGCCCGGGCCCCGGCAATCCGGCAGACACCGCCCGACCTCGGGTCTGCGCCCCCCTCACGACCAATCGGAGCCCCGGCATGACCGAACTGCCCAACGAGGGATTCGGGGACCGTCCTCTTGTGCGACGCATCCAGGATGCCCTGCGCGACCGCATCCGGACGGGCGACCTCCAGCCAGGCGAGAAGCTCGCGAGCATGCGTCGCCTCGCGACCGATTTCGACTGCTCGCTCGGCATCGTCAAGCAGGCGGTCAACACCCTCGTCGCCCAGGGCTACCTCCGCTCCTCGCCCAGGCGGGGCGTCTTCGTCGCCGATACCCAGCCCGCCGCGAAGGAAATCCTGATCGTCCTCCCCCATCTCGAGGTCGAGCGGCTCCACCTCGCCCTCAGCGGCGTGCGACGCGCCCTGCGCCACACCTCCTACCGCATCTCGATCCACGCGCAGGTCGACGCCGAGGACGAGGAGATCCCCGCTTACCTCAACAACTCACAGATCGCGGGCGTGCTGCTCATGCTCCCCAGCCGGGGCGATCGGGATGTCGTGCTCCGCGCCGCCGCGGCGGCGGCGCTCCCGACGGTGGTCGTCGACATCGCCGACCGGATCGCGGGGACCGACACCGTGCTCATCGACCCGATCGAGACGAGCCGTCTGGGCATCCAGCACCTGTTCGCGATCGGGCACCGCCGCCTGGGGATGCTCGTCCCCGCCGCGGATGTGCGCACGATCTCGGGCATCGAGGAGCACATCATCGACTCGGTCCGCCGGCTCGGGATGCCCGCCGACCGGATCGTCCCCGTCCGCGTGGACGCCTCCCCCGAGCGCAGCCTCGAGAAGGCGGGCCAGCCCTGGCGCCTCGCGAAGCAGGCGACGATCGAGATGCTCGAGAAAGATCCGAGCGTCACCGCGCTCGTCGGGATCGGTCCCCAGATGACGCTTGGCGCCGCGCTCGGCGCCCAGGCGTCGGGACGCACGATCCCCGAGACCTGCTCGGTGCTCGGGCTGCTGGGCGACAGCAGCGCACTCCAGTCGTTCGACCCGCCCATCACGATCTTCGACAACCCGCTGGTCGACACCTGCGAGCACGCGACGATCCGCCTGCTGGGCCGCATCGACGGCTTCGACGCCGCGCCGGGTCAGATCAAGCTCAGCGCCCGCCTGGTCGAGCGCGAGAGCATCGCGCCGATCACCGAATGACGCTCGCCGCGCGCACGGGCGTCCTCGTCGCGATGCCCGAGGAGGGGCGCGCGCTGGTCGACGCGATGCGCCTCGAGGACCGACTCGAGCACGGGCGACGCGAGTTCCTGTTCGGCGATCTCTGGGGCGAGCGCACCGCCGTCGTCATCGCCCGCTGCGGGAAGGTCGCCGCCGCGACGACCGCGACCGAGCTCATCGTCCGCTTCGGTGTCGAGACCATCATCTGCACCGGGGTCGCGGGCGGCGTGGGCGAGGGCGTCGCGATCGGCGATGTCGTCGTCGCCGATGAACTCGTGCAGCACGATCTCGATCCCCGCCCGCTCTGGCCGCGCCATATCGTCCCCCTCCTCGAAACGGGGAGCTTCCCGGTGGACGCTCCCCTGAGCGACCGGATCGCCGCAGCCGCGAGCGATCACGCCGATGCGGGCGCCGGGGGACGCGTCCACCGCGGGCTGATCGCGAGCGGGGACCAGTTCATCCACGGGCCCGCGATGGCGCGCGCGATCCGGGAAGCGCTCCCGACCACGCTCGCGGTCGAGATGGAGGGCGCCGCGGTCGCGCAGGTCTGCTACGAGTACGGCGTCCGCTGCGCCGTGTTCCGCACGATCTCGGACCGCGCCGACGAGGACGCGGCGGCGGATTTCACCGGATCGCTCGGCGCGTTCGCGGCGTCCCACACGCTTGGTATCCTGTCCGGCGTGCTCGGCAGCGGGGGGGCCTGATGGCCCACCCCCGACCGCGCGCACAAACGGGGCCGAGCACATGGAGAGCCTGAGCGCACAACTCGTCACCCTCGCCGCGGGCGGGACGGGAGAAGCAGGGTTCGCGATCCTGCTGATCGTCGCGCTGGGGGTCGGTGCGCACTGGCTCGCGTGGCGCGTCAAGGTCCCCTCGATTCTCCTCTTGCTCGCGTTCGGGTTCGCGGTCGGGCCGGGCTCCGCGATGGTGAGCGGGGAACCGATCCTCGATCCGGACCACCTCTTCGGGGACCTGCTCCTCCCGCTCGTGGGCCTCTGCGTGGGGCTCATCCTCTACGAGGGCGGGCTCACCCTGCGCGCGCGGGACATCAAGGGTGTGAGCCGGGTCGTGTTCACGCTCGTGTCGCTCGGGGCCGTGGTGACCTGGGTCATCGGCGCGATCGGGGCGCGCCTGGTGCTCGGGCTCAGCCTCGAGCTCAGCGCCCTGCTGGGCGCCATCCTGATCGTGACGGGGCCCACCGTCGTGGGGCCCCTGCTCCGGCACATCCGCCCCGCGGGGCAATCGGGCCCGATCCTGCGATGGGAGGGCATCGTCATCGACCCGATCGGCGCCGTCGCGGCCGTCCTCGTCCTCGAGGTCCTGCTCGCGGGCAACCCCGCGGAGGCGCCGCTCACGGTCCTGATCGCGCTGGCGAAGACGGTCGTGGTGGGGGGCGGCATCGGGCTCGCGAGCGCCCTGTTCCTGCTGGGCTTCCTCGACAAGTTCTGGATCCCCGAGCACCTGCAGAACCCCGCGAGCCTCATGCTCGTGGTCGTGTCCTACAGCGTGAGCAACGCCTTCCAGGCTGAGTCGGGCCTCCTCGCGACCACCGTCATGGGCGTCGTGCTGGCGAACCAGCGCCGCGTCGATCTGCGGCACATCCTCGAGTTCAAGGAGAACCTCAGCGTCCTGATCATCGCGAGCCTGTTCATCGTGCTCGCGGCGCGCATCACGCCCGAGGATCTCGAAGCGGTGAACTGGTGGAAGGCGGGCCTATTCCTGGGCGTGCTCATCTTCATCGCCCGCCCGCTCGCGGTCTGGGTCTCCACGACGCGGACCGAGCTCTCGTGGCGCGAGCGCCTGTTCATGTCGTGGATGGCACCCCGCGGGATCGTCGCGGCCGCGGTCGCGAGCGTGTTCAGCCTCGCGCTCGAGGACGCGCGCGCCGGGTCGAACGCGTCGGTGCTCGTCCCGCTCGCGTTCACCATGATCGTCGGCACCGTGACGGTGTACGGGCTCACCGCGTCCCCCCTCGCGCGCATCCTCGGGGTCTCCGATCAGGACCCCCAGGGCATCTTCTTCGTCGGCGCGTCCCCCGTCGCCCGCTCCGTCGCGTCCGTGCTCAAGCGGCACGGCGTCGCGGTCTCGATGGTCGACACCAACCGGGGCAATGTCACCTCCGGACGCATGGCGGGGCTCAACATCGCCTACGGCAACATCCTCGAAGAGATCTTCTTCGAGAACCTCGACCTCCGCGGCATGGGCCGCGTTATCGCGATGACCCCCAACGAGGAGGTCAACACCCTCGCGCTGCAGCGCTTCACCCACGAGTTCGGCAAGGCGAACCTCTTCCGCCTGCCCGCGAAGATCGACCGCAAGGAGAAGTCCCGACCCAAGACCGACGACGCCTCCAAGTCGATCCCGGAGAAGATCCGCACCGGGAGCGTCGATCTCGACCCGCTGCAGAGCCACTCCTCGTCCACCGGGCGACGCGTGTTCGACACCGGCATCGACCTGTCCACGCTCGAGAAACGCCTCGCGTCGGGCTGGGTCATCAAGGCGACCAGCATCAGCGACGAGTTCACCTACGACGACTACCACACCCTGTACGGCGACGAGGCGGTGCCCATGTTCGTCATCGATGCCGACGGGGATGTCACGATCGCCGTCGCGGGCAAGCACCCGACCGCGGAACCGGGTTCGAAGATCATCGCCCTCGTGAACCCCGAATCGCTGTTCATCCTCAAGCCGAACCTCGCGGACTGACCCGGACCCATCAGGCCCGGCGAGGCAGGATCTCCGCGAGCGCCGCCGCGGTCGGGATCGAGGCTTGCGTGCGCGTGAACGCGTCCAGGTCATCGAGGGCGACCCAGCGGACGGCGTCGTACTCCCAACGGCTCGTGCGGTTCTCCCGATCGATCAGCGCGATCAGTTCCTCGACGGGTCGCCGCAGCGGGACGCGGACGACCAATTCGCACGATCGCCCCTCGGGGTCGTGCAGCAGGCCGATCGGCGGCGCGGGGTCGGGGTCGACCGGCAGGCCCACCTCCTCGCGGATCTCGTTGATCAGCACGCGCCAGAGGTCGTCCGCGTCCATCGTCCGCTGGTCGATCGGGGGCGGGTCGACGCCGCCCGACGGTCCCAGCTCCCACATCCCCCCGAAGATGCGCGTCGCGTGGCTCCGCAGGCCCATCAGCACATGGGGGACGCCCGCCTCGTCGCGGGCCTCGAGCACGCCCGTCACCCCCAGGTGCACGACACCGGTCTCGATCCCGGGGGTCACCGCGAGGCGCCGGTATTCGTCACGACGGCAGCGGACCAGGTTCGCGCCCGGATCCGCCGAGGTGTACGCGAGGATCGGTCCGTTGAACGCGCGCGGGTTCGCCGCGCGGATGCGAGACCACGCGCCGTCCGTCGCCTCCCGCTCGCTCGCGCTCTCCTCGACCGGATCGGTCTCGATCTCGATGCGCAGCGCCTGCCCGTCCCGCAGGGGCTGCCAGACGCACCGGTGCGCCGCGCCCCCGCTCACGGCAGGAAACTGCGCAGGCTGGGCAACATGTCCGCGATGCCCATCTCCTGCGCCTCCTCCTCCACGATCGCCTGCGCCGCCTCGCGGGCCCGCGTCAGCCCGTCGTTGGTCGCCTCGGCGATGAGCGCCTCCGCGAGCGACCGGCTCTCCTCGTCAGCAAACCCCGCGCCCAGCGCGGGATCCACACGCACCGCCTCGACGCGGGCCGTGCCGGTGACCGTCACGCGGACCGCGCCGCCCCCCGCGCTGCCCTCGACCCGGGTCGACTCCAGCTTGGCGCGCACGCGGTCCGCGGACGCCTTCACCTTGTCCTTGTCCTTCAGCAGCCCCGCGAGGGCGCCCATCACCTTGAACTGATCGAGCATGGTGTTCGCTCCCTTCGCAAGCCGAGCCCGGACACCCTAGCGTCGTTTCGGGTGAATATGTGTCACCTTCGCCCCGAAGATGCGGGCCGCCTGCTGCACGAGCGGGTCCTGCTCCGCTTCCTCCCGGCTCGACGCGGGATGCCCCGTCCCGCTCTCCGCCGGCGCGGAGGACGCGGGCGCGCCCTCCTCGCTCTTCAGGTCCACGAACTGGATCGACATCGCGCGGGCACCGGTCTCCTGCACCAGCCGCACGATGTCCGCGAGATGGTCCCGCGCCATCGCCGCCCGCGACGCGGGCACCCCCAGCCGCAACAGCTTGGGGGTCGCCTGCTGGACCGTCATCGTCTCGAGCATCGCGCGCAGCCGGGGACCCGCGAGTTGCAGCGCGCGGGGCCAGACCTCGCCCGGCGCGGGCGGGGCGCTGGACGCCGCGACCCGTTCGCCGTCCCCTTCCGAGGCGGGCTTCTCCTGGGGGGTGTCCGATGCGCGATCCATCGCGGGGTGGTTCACAGGCTCGCGCACCGGGCGCGCCGGCGCACCGCGCGATGCGGGAGACTCCGCCGCGGGAGTAGTCCCGCTCGATGCGGGCACGGGAGGATCGGCCGACGGCGCCCGGGTCACGGGCCCGGCGGCCTTTAGGCTTTTTTTGAGGGTGCCCCCGCCGTTGCCCCAGAACCGGCGACCAACGCCGTCACATCCGCGAGCTTCTCGGTCATCGCGAGTCGAACCAGCAGCGCGTCGAACAGCGCCCGGGGCGTGCTCGACGACTTGATCGCCCGCTGCACGCTCTCCGTCAGCGCGATCATGTGAACGAGCCCCGCCGCGTCGAACCGCTGCGCCCGCGTTGCCTCTTCCTGGCGAGCAGCGCCCGTCAGCTCGACGAGCTCGGTCTCGGGCCCGCACGCGGCGATGACCATCAGGTCGCGGAACCGCTCGAGAAAGGTCTCCAGCACCTGGTCCGCCGAGGTTTTGTCCAGCAGCGCCGCGCCCTGTTCGAGCACCACCGCGGGGTCCCCGTCCGCGATCGCGTCGATCAGCGTGCCCACGATCTCACGATCGGGCAGCCCCAGCAGCGATTCGAGCAGTCTGAGGGTGAGCGTCTGTTCCCCCGCCGCGATCAGGCGGTCCAGCAGGCTCAGCGCATCGCGCATCGAGCCGTTGCCCAGGCGGGCGACCGCCGCGATGAGCTCGGGATCCGCCTTCAGACCCTCCTGCTTCACCACCGCCTCGAGGTGGTCCTCGATCTTGCCCGAGGGGATGTTCCGGAAGTCGAACCGCTGGCACCGGCTCTGGATCGTGGGCGGCACCTTGTGCGGCTCGGTCGTGCACAGGATGAACTTCACATGCTCGGGCGGTTCCTCCATGGTCTTCAGGAGCGCGTTGAACGCCTCCTTGGTGAGCATGTGGACCTCGTCGATGATGTAGATCTTGTACTCGCCACGCAGGGGGCGGTAGACGCTGCTCGCGATGACCTCCCGCGCCTCGTCTACGCCCCGGTTCGACGCGCCGTCGATCTCGATCGTGTCGGTGTCCTGCCCCGTGAAGATCGCCTGGGCGATGTCGTCCTTGTTCTCGGGGTTGTTCAGCGCGTTGGCGAAGATCCGCGCCATCGAAGTCTTGCCGACACCCCGCGTCCCGCTGAACAGGTAGGCGTGGGCAACCTTCTCCTGGTCGATCGCCGCCTTGAGCGTGCGCGCGATGGATTCCTGCCCGACGACCTCGTCGAACGAGCGGGAGCGGTACCGGCGGGCGAGAACGGTGTAGGCCATGGGGGCATGGTACCGCCCCCGCGCCGTTCCGCCGCCCGATCCGGCGCCGCACCAGCATCCACGCGGACAAACCGTGGATTACCCTGCCTGCATGCCCCGACGCCTCGCCATCGTGACCACGGGACGGGCCGACTACGGGATCCTCGTCCCCGTGCTCCGTGCCGCCGACGCCCATCCCGGGCTCGCCCCCGAGGTCTACGCGACCGGGGCCCACCTCTCCCGGCCCCACGGGCACACCATCGACCGCATCGAGGCGGACGCCT
>MDTD01068554.1_pt1 | contig 25287 bp, 18 predicted proteins | sample 811221 | NCBI WGS metagenome assembly MDTD01 (sample SAMN05326646, study PRJNA326480) | marine metagenome | isolation source: seawater | place: Pacific Ocean: South West | collected 2011 | reverse complement strand
TCTATCGATTATCCAGACGGCAATGTTGGCCTCGGCAGAATCCCTGTTCGACGAAGCGAAGACGTTAAGGCCTATACTGAGAAAGTGATTGCCTACGAGTCGCGCTACCCAGAATCGGAATTCGCCATTTCGATGGCCTATGCTTCGCCAAGCTCTTCTCTCAGGCCGGGATTGCGAGATAGCTGGAATCAACAGATTTCGAAGGTTCTCGAGGGAGGGACCCTTCGTTATTTCTTTTCGTCCCCAGAAAAGAACAAGACATTTGGACCAGCGGAATGGGTCAGTCTTCTCGACAGCTGCCTACACGGCAAAATACACCTGAAGGGTCCCGGCAGCCACGATGGTTGGATATTCCAAAACGAGGCAATGATCACTGCCGCAGAGGTCTCGCAACTGACCAATAGAGGGGCTTATCCCGTTATCACGACCACCTCTCCTAAAACCGGCCAATTCGACCAGGGAGATGACCCCTCTATCGCTGAAAGCATGATTCGCATGCCCGCGAGAGGAGCAATCGCAGTGGTTGCTCCCTCTCGACAAGGCCCTGCCTCCGAGCAGGAGGAAATCCTGAGTCAGTTCTGGGAATATGGATTGGGGCAAAAGGTGAGTGCCGGAGCGGCGCTCTCCCTCCTCAAGGCCGGCATGACGCAAAAGGCTGTCGCGTCGCCCTCAGATCACCTGCTAGCCTGCGAGTTGAATCTTCTTGGAGATCCGACCCTTGGACTGAGAGGAACAATACCACGAACGCCCACCGTGAAAGGCCCGCAAGAACTTCCTCCTGGCAACCTTAGCCTTATCATTGAGTCGGATGCCCCCCACTCCATTGTTTCGCTTCAAGACGACTTTGGTCTCTATGCGGTTACCGTTTCTGACGAATCAGGAAACGTGGTCTTCCCCCTGAATGTCGTCGAGGACAGCACGATCACTATCACCGTATCAGGACCAGAATACAACGCGGTGACGCTAAGGATTCCTGTCCGCTAGGACCGCTGCTGCGCACCAGGGCTGGCGAGTCATTGCACTCCGTAGTGCCACGATTCTACCCAACAAAAAAATTTCCATTCGTTATACGCTCATTCCATGACCGTCTTTTCCGCCGCGCTGCTCCTCTTTCTAGTGATGGACCCTTTCGGCAATGTTCCGCTCTTTCTATCCGTTCTCAATCCCATCGCCGCTGATCGTCGTCGGAAGGTTATCATCCGGGAACTCCTTCTCGCCCTCGCAGCTCTTATCATCTTTCTCTTTCTCGGACGTTATATTCTGAGTGCGATAGGAATCACCGAATCCATTTTAACGACTGCTGGTGGAGTTATTCTCTTTCTGATCGCGCTGCGGATGATCTTTCCTCCTGCCCGCGGACCCTATCCTGTTGATTTTGATGCAAATTCGGAAGAGCCCGTTCTTGTCCCCTTGGCTATTCCCCTCCTTGCCGGACCATCTGCACTTGCTTCCGTCCTTTTTCTCATGAGCAGCGATCCGGGACGCTGGCCTGAATGGCTTGCTGCCGTCCTGATCGCATGGGCAATGACCGCAATCGTCTTACTGCTCTCCTCTCCCCTCGCCCGTCTCATCAAGAAGCGTGGCTTGATCGCCATCGAGAGGTTGATGGGCATGGTCCTTACCGCAATAGCCATTAAAATGATTCTGACGGGTATCGGGGATTTCTTCGGAATGCAGCCCTAGGCCCAGAACTATTCCGGAGCCAATCACCCCTCGGAAGACATCATCACGGATCCCCGAGGTGAATTCCGCTTGTATGACAGCTTCTGGACAGCGAGCCTGCGCCCAGCACCAGACCGACAATCTCCGATGAAGACCACTTTTCTGGCCTTTCTTCTCTTAGCCTCAATCACCAACTGCCTCGCCGGACCAGCACTTGAGGCCGTTAATTTCGCCTTGGGCTCCAAGGGACCCTTTCTTCCCATGGCGGAAGCTGCCAAGAGACTTGGGTGGAGGCCAAGCCTCGACGAGGAAAACGGAATCCTGACCTTGAATAAAAAGACATTCTCCACAGGGAAATTGAGGGCCTTCGTTGATGGAAGAATCCTTATCAGTGTGGCAGACCTCACGAGCGCAGGGGCTCGCGTGAAAGGCGGAGAGGGTGACGACCCCCTGAAAATCTCGTTCGTCGGCCGGTCTTTCAAGATTGTCCGGGCCGCTAAGCGCGCCGAAATCAACCTTGCCGAACAGCGCCTTCGAGCCTGGGAGGGATCTCGCCTTGTCCTTGAGTCTCGCATCAGCTCGGGGAGAGGACGCTCTACACCATGCGGCGAGTTCGAGGCGGGGCCCTACAAAGCACGCAAGCACTATTCGAGCCGCTACAACAACGCCTACATGCCCTTCAGCGTCCAGGTCACCGGCAACATCTTCATCCACGGATTCAGTAGTGTTCCACAATATCCAGCGTCCGCCGGCTGCATCCGTCTCCCTTACCTCACTGACGGTAATCCAGCACAGTTTTTCTACGAGTGGATAGACAGAGGAACTCCGATCGTAATCGTTAAGGAGTAGCCTTGTTTGGAGAACCCCTGTTTCTTTAGCGGGGTAATTACCTGTTGATTCCTTCCTCGATGAAGGACCACATCAAATCAGGATAGAATCGATGACCCTCCTGCCCCCAGCGTAAGTCGAAATGATCCACCGCACCAGCTGCTGCAAAAATCTTCCTGACGAGTAGCGCATTTGCCTCAACCGCTCGTTTGCTATGCAGGCCATCCTTAACTCCGTGAACTAGGAGGAGTTTGCGGGGAACTACCAGCCCACCCAGATCTGACCAGTCCCCCCAGTTCCTGATGCCAGGGACCATGCAGCAGTCACAATGAAAAATAAACCCCTCCTGACTCACCACTGACGTGAACGAACAGCTAGGAATTGCGACGCTGACTCTTTCATCAACCGCCGCCGTGTAGGCAGTAACCACACCACCTCCGGAATTACCACACATCACGACTCGGGACTTGTCCACTGCAGGGTGGGATTCCGCCCAGTTCAACAGGCATTGCATATCCCAGACTCTCTCGCCAACAGGGGTTCTACCGGCAATAAGGCAATGCATGAGATGAGCTCTGCACGGTCGGCTCCCGTGGCGCCCCTTGGGATCCTGCACCAATACCTCATCAGCCAAACCCCGAGTTGCAGGTGCGATAGCCACAAACCCTCGCCGTGCTGCCAAATCAGCGATATTACCCTGCCTTGCCTGAATTTTTTTTCGATGGGCATCATCGCGATAAACCCCAGCGTAGGAGTGCAGCCCTTCGCTATCGTGACCGTGTGGGCATAGAAACAAAGGGAAACGCTGTTTCCTGTCTGCCGACTTGGGAACAAGCAGGTAAAAGGGAATTGAGATCCCGGGTTCCGTTTCAATTTTGCAGAGACTACGAAGATAGACTCCGTCAACCTCGGTCACTTTTCCCTTGGTGATTAGCGGACGGAAGGAAGTCAACTCCCGGCGAATACGTCCGAGGCCTATCAATTTTACCAGAGCGATCCGGGCGTCCTTTTGCCACTCTCCAATTGCTCGTTCTCCCTGGAATGCATGACCCTGCTCACCTTGCTGGATCCGCTTCAAATACTGCCGAGTCTCCTTGGGATACTCAACAAAGGGCCGGCTCTTCTGGCCGTTTGCACAAAGACATCCAACCAGCAGGCACACGCAGATTAGCACTTTCACCCTACTACTCCAACAAGGGAGCCAACCACTGACAAGAGCAACCACCAAAGAGTCACTTTTGCTCTGCGTAGATGCTTTCTATCCACGCGATGGCGGCGAGAGGAATGATTTCGTGTCCACCATCAAAGATAGTGACCGTAGCACTCGCGGAAGAGCGCCGGAAAATTGGCTGCTTATCGCCAAAGCTTGGATCAGGAGCAGCTATCTCAAGCAACTCAGGCAACCGCGCTTCCTGAGTCATAAATGCGATCTCTTTTCTTCCGATCCGATCCTTCACATCCGCAACCTCGTTAAACGCCAGCAATGAATGGCTGATTGGAACGCTTCCACTGTGTCCATCAGTAATACCCGTAGCGATCTGCAGGTTTACCCGCCCTCTCGCATTTTGCAAATAATGCAGCGGTGACCTCTTTCGATACTCTGCATTTACGGCTCGACTGTCCCCGGGCTTCCCTCCGCAGGAATTTACAATATCCCTCCAGTAGCGACGACCACTCCTGAGGTTATCATAATACCACGCTTTCAAGTCTGAAATAGGGGCCCAGGCAGAAATGCCAGCAAACAATTCCGGATGCCTGCCCGCCATCACCAGGCAGTGGTAGCCCCCTCCGGAGGTGCCCACCAGAAATACCGCATCATGTTGAATGCTGGTAGCCTTCTTGGCGTATTCTACCGCACTCACAATATCTCCCACCACGAGATCTGAGCCAGTGGCTTCCGGTCGTCTTGCTGGGCCCCGGAAGTCGGGATGGATATACGCCCACCCTTTCTTTATACACCATTCGCGAACAGGCTTGTGGTGCTCCTGCCTGAAATCACCTGACCAGGTATGCAAAGCGACCACGAGGGGAGCTGGCTCTTCAGCCTTTGGATCATAAAACATCGCTGACTGCATGGAGTCATCAGCCTTACTGCGGTAGGAAACCTCTCCGAAATTCTCACCTAGCGCCTGAGGAGACCCCACCAGAAATCCTATCACCAATACATTCTTCCACCCGAAATGAGCTCCAGATATGGTCATGTCTTCATGCTGGTCACTCACCCGGTCTCCCGTCAATGACCTACTATTGATATGCGATCACTTCCCTCGAGAACGCCTCTCGACAACAGTGCAACGACTTCTAAAATGACACCATGAAAAATATTCTAGTGATCACCATATCCCTTGCCGCCCTGACTCAGGCTAGTTTCGGCAATCTGAAAATACCACGGTCCGTGTTCAAGATGACGGACTTGGAAGCGGCAAAGACAAAGGCCATAGAAAACGAGAAACCTCTCATCTTTGTCTATACCGACCCGGGCACTACCTGAGGACCCTGTCTGGCCGCCAGTTCGGAGGCCTTTAAGTCATTTCGAAGTGTCGGGGTCGTAGTCTTTGCTGATACTCGCAAGGACTCCGGCGCATTACCTCCTGGTGCCAACCAAGTCCGGGCGCGGGGAGGAAATACAATTCCAATGGTCTTAGTTACCACTTCTGATGGCCAGAGGGGTATTGACGCCATTCCTTATGCGAGACTGAAAAGTGAGATGTCCAAGTCCGTCCGGGCACTGCGGAGCACTCTCGCCGGCACCGACGTTGTGGGCGGTGGTAGCTCCCTCGCAAAGACCCCCTCGGGCGGAGATTCAGAAGCTAAGCCAAAGCTCTCGGAAATTCCTGATTTCAAGCACTGGACCACTACCGCCGGTAAGACATTCGAGGCGGCGGCCACCAAAATCGAAAATGGCAGAGTACTTTTTCTCCTCCCTAACGGGAAAAGCCTTTGGGGTGAAATTTCGAAGCTCTCCAAGAAGAGCCAGGAACATCTGCCTGCCAACTAGGGAAATATCTTCCCAGGGTTGTGCTTTCGAAGCGTCTCTCTCAACAAGGGGGGAGACGCAACTTCTGGTAGCGGCAAAAACCGTCTTGAGTAACCATTGAAATCCGGGACTTACCCAGATTTTCCAAACCAGTTCTTTCGCTGGCCCCCATGCATGAAAAGCTTTCCATCAGTGGTGGCAATCATGAGTGCGGTCATCGCATTTCCTATCGGACCCAGGCCAAGATACTGATCTCCACCTATGTTCCGCTTACCTCCAAAATAGGCCGCTGAGCCCGTAGCATTACGACTCAACTCAAGATAGGGCATCCATTCTTCCATCACCTTGCGATGAGCCTTGGGTTTAACGCTCTTCAGGCCCGCAAATCCATAAATCAGTCCGATTGAGGACATCGCATGGGCGTGCCTCATCCGCCCATGGTGAGTTGCGAGAGCCTCTGCCAACTGCTGGGCCATTCCTTCTTTGGCCCCAGTGATTGCGAGCGCAGCCGCCATCGCTCCAGTACGAGCGGCAATATCTGGGCTTCGAGGAGCCTTGGCGGAATAGCCTAAAGCCCCTGTCCTCTGATCCAGCGAGGCTTCCACCTCCCGGTATGAGCGGCTCCATGCGATCTCATTTCTCGCATGGCCACATTTTTCTGCCAGCGCCCATGCGAGGTGGGCCTGAGAATTGATGATCACCAGTCCTCCACCATTATAGGGGATATCAAAGTGGTGCCCCATTTTCCCATTCTTCGTCACTCTGGCCGCAAGAAGGTCACAATTTGCCTGAAGGGCCTTGAAGAAAGACGCGTCACCCGTAGCAAGTTGATACTCTGCCATGAGGATTGCACTACTAGCTGCCTGCCAGTTCTTGGGGCCAACCCGTGGATTTTTCGGATCGATGGATGCAGTACTTTTCGTATTGATAAAGTGAATTGCGGCCTTGATTGCCGGCAAGTAGCGCAAATCATCGGCAGCAAGAAGCGCCATTCCACAGAAGGCTGACGTATAAACATCGGCATCACCTCCCACACCGGGCTGCCATCGCCCATTTTCCTGCTGCGTCGCAAGAAGATGTGTGGCTATTCCATCCAATAACTTTCCGGGCTTCAGCCTTCCTCCTGGGAGACGCATTCTCAGGGAAAGACGCTTTTCCCCACGCCGAACTTCGACTTCAAGATCGTGCGGCACTGTGGCGCGAGCAGCAAAATAAGCACGCGCCAGCTCTGTCTGAGGACCAGCCAGACCCGTTTCAGTGGCCTTCGAAAATAACGACGGCGAGCGCCCTTGTAGAGAGACGAGACGATCTCCTGCCTCCAGGCCCGCTTTCTCTGCTACCCCACCTTCACCAACATCCACAATGAGAATCTCACTCTCCCCGTCAATAAGGCGCCCTGTCGCAGAAATCACCCCGAGCGGAAAATCATGATGGTCGCCTTTCTTACTATTTTCCAGTTTCGGGTAGTAAAGTGGATATTCGGGATCTCCCACGCAATCCGTTGCGGGAAAAAGCGCCAAGAGCACCAGTAGCCGTGATTTCATGGAAACGCGGGCCAGCTCAGCCAACCTTGAACTCCTCAACATCTCGCAGAAAATAAATCAGTCCTTCTTTGCCTTCGAGTGAGCCCAAGCAGGCACCGATCCATCCCCGGTTTTCTCTCCGCCGAGAACCCAGCTCAGGTTGAAACGTGCTAAAGTGGATCCCCCTTGGGGCCCGCCCTCGAAGTGAAGGAGCACCAAGCCTTCAGTACTCGTCCCGGGACGTCCGGAAGTCATCGCTGAGTAGGCAAAAGATCCTTTGAAAACTAGCCGCTTCAGAGGCCAGGTCTTTCCGCCATCAAAGCTCGTCCAGACCGTTCCAAGCCGTCGCCCACCGGGGCTGTCACAGTTGCTGTAGAGAAGGACGTCACGGCCTTTCACGTTGAGTCTGGTCAACCCTGCCATGCATCCATAATTCGTGTTTTGCGGACCGTCGGGTAGAACGCTGCAAAACGTCAGATTCTTCCATGTCTTTCCGCCATCCGCGCTGGTCGCCGTCCAGCGCCGTCGAGGATCTGCCCCCTCCTGAGCCCAGTGCCGTCGAGAATTATAATAAACGGTGCCATCACTTAGCTCTGCGATGGTGGCCTCTCCCGTTCCATTGGCAGGAAACGGGTCACTAGTCTCCCACGTTTTTCCCCCGTCATCGCTGTAAATCGCATTGGTGTAGTGCTCAGGCCACTTCTCACGCGCGTTTGCTCCGGCATACCAGCGCGAAGGCCTGATGATTCGTCCCGCATACTTCCCATGTCGAAGGGTAATTCCATGATCATTCATATGCATCGAGGGCTGGTTCCCTTTCACATCTGGTTTGATTACCACCTCTACCTTCGTCCAGCTCTTCCCGTGATCCATACTCTTAAAAACATGGATTGGCGCGGGGGGATGACGTTCCTCCACAAATGCAAAAATAGCTCCAGTGTTCTCATCAACGGTAAGACCTCCACACTGAAATCCCGGCTTCGAAATCACGATCTCCTCTCCCCAGGTCCTGCCCCCATCTTTGCTTAGACGAGCCTTCACGCTGCTGGTTCCAAAGGTAGCCACCACCGTGCCATCAACCCCCACCACGATATTGGGGAAACGTTCCCCCCGAAACACCTGTGTCAGCTCCATCGTGGGTTCACCAAGGTGAGCATCGAGATCACCCTCAGCAGGTAGACCTGAAGCAGTGGCTTCCTCTTTAGACAGCCCCCCACTGATGAGCGTCCAACCGCAAAGAGCGGCAACAATCAGACCGCGAACCATCTTTTTAAAGGTGTGTGTATGCATGATAGCTTGGTAGGTTGACAAGGAGCATGATCCCATTTGCAGTGATCATCTTCTCCCATCAATGAAGGCCCTACCACCCGCCCCCCGCACAGGCAAGCGGAAGAAACTCACATCTCCGGGTGCTCTGGCGACAATGACACTCTTTCTTGGAGGAGCCTTCACCCCTGTTCTGGCAGACAAACCCTTCCAACCTCCGCCGTTCAAGGTCAGAGATGGATTTGAAGTCACCCTCGCAGCCGCCCCTCCACTCCTGAAATATCCCATGATGGCCTGCCTTGATGACAAGGGGCACCTCTATGTAGCTGAGAGTGATGGCCGCAATCTCACCACTCGCAAGGAAATCGAAAGAGAGCTTCCCCGTTTCATTCGCCGCCTCACTGACACCAACGGAGATGGCGTTTACGACGAGAGTACCATTTTTGCCGATAAGATGACCATGCCCGAGGGTGGTCTCTGGCACAATGGAGCTCTCTACATAGTCTCCGCCCCGTATCTCTGGCGACTGGAAGATACCAACGATGACGGGGTGGCCGATAAGCGTGAAAAAATTATCGGCAAGATGGAATTCGACGGTCGTGCAAATCAACATGGTCCTTACCTTGGTCCAAATGGACGACTTTACTTTAGCGGTGGACACTTCGGCTACCAGTTCACCGGAACCGACGGCAGCAAAACCGGGAAGAGCAGGGCCGGCGGAATCTTCTCCTGTCTTCCGGACGGAAGCGATGTTCGAATTGACGGACAGGGACCTATCAACCCGGTAGATGTCGTCTTCACCAGCAGCGGAGAGGTTCTTTCTACTGCGGCCATCTACGATAGCTTTGGAGGACAGCGCCATGACGCCCTGATCCACTGGTTTCCCCGAGGGCTTACCCAGAGACTCTATGGCGAACCCTTGCTACCCCGGACTGGGCACCGCGTACCCGCGATCATCCGCTGGGGACAGGTTGCCCCCGCCGGGATGATGCGTTACCGGGGAACTCACCTTGGGGACAACTACCGAGACACTCTCTTTGCCTGTCACTTCAATTCAAGCGAGGTACGGCATATCGAACTCAACCCGGATGGAGCTACCTTCACCGCGAAAGACACTGCATTTCTCTCCTCTATCAGCCGGGACTTTCACCCTGCTGACATTCTGGAAGATGCCGACGGAAGCCTGCTCCTTCTCGACACGGGGGGCTGGCTAAGCTGGGGGTGTCCCCATTCAAAAGCCGCCAAACCTGAAATTCTCGGTGCCATTTATAGGATCCGCAGGACTGGCGCGACCTCGTCCCCTGACCCTCGGGGAATGATGATTCCTTGGACTCAACGGAAACCTGGCTCTCTTGCGCAATTACTGGGAGATCCCCGTCCCGCTGTGCGTGACCGGGCCCGATCGAAGCTGATCGCCATGGGTCCAAAGTCGTTCGAGGCTCTTGCCCAGCTTCGTCTTTCATCTGTCACAAGGGAGATCTCCATTCGTCGGAGAGCTGTCTTCGCCCTGGCGCAAATCAAGCACCCTGACGTTGCAAAGGAGCTTCGCTCTTCTTTGCAGGATCCTGCAATCGAAGTGCGCCGGGCCGCGGCCCGCTCTCTTGGTGAACTCCGAACTGACGATGCCATTCCAGAACTCGCTATGACACTGCAAGACGAGGACCCACTCCTTCGTCGCCTTGCTGCAACCGCCTTGGGACGGATTGGCAACCCCAGAACCATTGCCCCTCTTTTTCTTTCCCTGCAGGCCGATTCTCAACCCGCATTTCAACATGCCGTCCGCCTGGCCCTGATAGAGATCGGCGACGCCAATGGATGCCGCCCGTGGCTCAAGAATCCAACTCCTCACTACCAGGCCACCGCACTGCGCGTCATGGAGCAGATTAATGCAACGTCACTCAGACTTGAGGACGTAGTTCCCTTTCTGCGCTCGGCTATTCCTCTGCTTCGTAACGAGGCTAGAAGAATCGTGGCGGCACGGAGAGATTGGAAAGAACCTGTCTTTGATCTCTTTCGCGAAATTCTTTCTGTCGAGAAACAGGACCCCTCCTTATCACAGTTGACAGAGGAAATCATGATGGGGTTTTCTTCCGATGAGGAGTTCCACAAGATGCTCGCTCGACTTCTTACTGATCCATCGGCTACCGAGTCTTCCAAGCATCTCCTTCTCTCCTGTCTGAGCTATCTTGAAGAGCTTCCTGCCATAACTACCTCAGCCGTTGGCTCTCTACTAAAGAGCCCCTCCCGCATGCTCCGTGCGGAAGCCATCCGAATCATCGTCAATTCAAACTCATCTTCCCAGTTTCTTGGAAAGCTGAAATCAATAGCAACCGACCCTGAAGAAGAGCCCCTCATCCGTGCTGCCTCTCTGGAGGGTATCGCAGGACACTCTAAAAAACTTTCAGAGACGCTTTTCGCAGTATCGGAAGCGTTTCTTCGTCACTCCTCCAGCAAACCGGAAGTAAAGCGGCAGACAGCTCGAGCTCTAAGCCATGTTGAACTGACCAGAGAGAACCAACATCAGGGTAAGACCCTGGCGCGTCTCATTGCCAGCGCCACACCCCTTCACCTTAACCTCCTGCTCGAACCCTTCCATAGACTCGATCCCGCCGCATGGCCTCGAGAAGAAATCGAGAGCATTGGCTCAACCCTCGCCAGAGCACTCGGAAAAAGCCCCGGTCGCAGGAGTCTGAGAGAGGCCGAACTCGCTTCCCTTTCCAAAAAATTCACTGAGAATTCTTCCAACGCTTATCATGCCTTTCAGGCCCTGATCCATGACGGGACTCAGAAATCCGAAAAGCGCGAGCAACGTCTGTCCCAGCTTCTTGATATGGCAAAAGAGGGTAACGCCTCACGTGGGCGCGTCCTGTTTCACGCCAGCCGGTCAACCTGCTCTCTTTGTCACCGCGTTGATAACCAAGGCGGCACTCTCGGACCAAACCTGAGTAAAATCGGAGCTATCCGAAGCACTAAGGATCTTCTTGAGGCCATCTTATTTCCCAGTGCGACCGTCGTCAACGGCTTCGAATCCTACCTCCTTACAGATTCCACAGGCAAAGCTCATACGGGACTTATTCATCGCGAGACTACTGACGCCGTCTATCTCCGGCAGATCAACCAGCAGATCATCCGGATTCCGCGTGAGGAGCTAAAGACCCTTCTTCGCTCTCCAGTTTCCCTCATGCCTGCTGGTCTCGAGGGAATCCTCAGCGACCAGGATCTCGTCGATCTGGCAGCCTATCTTCAGGTCTGCAGATAGCAGTAAATCCTCTTCTAATACCTTCCCGATATCCTGATTTAGGTCAGTCGAGAATCCACATCCCAAGCCAGGGAGTCGCAAACCTAAAAAGAAGAAGATCTGAGGCAAGAGCCAGGGCATAGACAGAGAGGCACAGCCCTATTCTTCGACTTATGAATCCGAAGCAGATCACCAATGGACCCATCGCGAAACTTAACATCATCAGGATCACGCTGATCCCGTGGGGAACGCCTCCCAGAAACGACTTGGGATCGTGAGCTCCGATTGTATTAGCCCACTCTCCCAGCGAGAAGCTGACGGCAGCGTAGAAGAGCAGAATGAAGACATAGTGGAACAATGGGGTGCAGCAGAGCAGCATTACCAGCCACCGGGCCCGGAACCCTTCATCCGGCCTGTGAGCAATCATAAGTTTCATCTTTCAATGCAATACAGCATTGAAAGGGACCGGGCGTAAATCTTTCCTTGAATCGGCGCAAGGCAGGCACGGAAAATTTCATCAACCTCTGCCCCGAGGTCGTTGATTCCAAGCACATCGAAGTGCTTGCCAGGCTTGAGAACCACGGTTTTTCCTCCATAGACTGACTGGATCAGAATATGGCCAGCAGCAACAATGGGGGCGGGTGCATACTCCCCTTTTAGCCCGAGATTCTGCTGCCAGTGAATTTTCCCGCTGCCCGTATCGTAGCAAGTCGCTAATCCCGACATCGAAACGACTACAAGGAAATCTCCTACAACCGCAGGAGAAGGCAGATCGCGCCCCCCCCGGCGGGGCGCATGCCACGCCATGCGCGAATTCGTCACATCCCCCGACCCGCCGGGTTTCACCGCATAGGCATCTCCTGGCTTACCATTGACGACGTAGAGAAGACCGTTTGAAAAAGCAGGAACTGGTGAACCCCTGCCATTAAAGCCTTCACAGAACCATAACTCCCGCCCCTTGGCGGGATCATAAGCCCTGACTCCGAACTCCCCGTTAAGAACAAGCTCCTTCTTTGTGCCCACCTCGATCAACACAGGCGTACTCCAACCTCCACGCGGTTTGTTGTTACGAACGGTTTTCCATAATACTTCGCCACTACTCAGATCAAGCGCCACCAGGGAAGACGCTCCCTCCGCATCACAATTCTGAATCACCATGTTATCAACGATAACCGGCGAAGCTGCGACCCCCCAAGGACCTGGAAAAGCACCAAGCTCCCTCGACCAGATCTTTTCCCCATTGAGGCTATAGCAATGCAGGCCAGCTGGCCCAAAAAAAGCGACTACTCTTTCTCCGTCAGTAGCACAGGTCGGAGTCGCGTAACTATTCATTCGGTGGGGTCTCTCAGGAGAGGAGCACGTAATGGTCCTGCTCCAGAGCAACTTTCCATTCCGGCTGTCCAAGCAGTAGAGATAGCGTTCACGACCATTATCGGAACCTCCCGTCAGAAAGATCTTGTCGCCCCAGTTGACCGGCGAGGACTGCCCCTTGCCCTTCAATGGAACCTTCCACGCCACTGAATCGGAAGACCACTTCAGAGGGGTATCCTCAGCAAGAGAATGCCCCATGCCGTGCGGTCCCCTGAACTGAGACCAGTTTTCCTCCGAATATGAAGAGAGGATCAGAGCGGCATAGATCAGGACGAACAGGTTACCAGAGGACCAGGGATTATTTCTCATCGGAAGCAAGTGCAGCGTAAGCCCAGATCCTCGCGAGCCTTCGCTGCAGATAAAGCCTAAACGACCGAATTCCTGCCAGGCTAACTGCTCCGCTCAAGCATCTGGTCCTTAGGCGGCTTGCACTCAACACAAAACAGCCCTTCAAACTTTCACCCAGCAGCCGCTTTTTACCGACTTCGCCGCCGCGTCGGTAAACTTCTGCGCTATCCACCCGTCCTCAAGGTCAGGATGACTTCCTGTTTGCGCCTCTCCCCGAACGATTGGAGCCAGCGAGGGGAACACCCATTTATCAAACCGATTCCCAAATCCTTTATCCGGCACCTTCTCAAGGATGCGTTTTTTCTGATCGGGAGAAACCAAAACCACCTCTCCGGACCAGCGATCCACGCTAAGAGAAGCTGACGTGCCATGCAATTCAAGTTCCGGCGCAAGGTGCTTTCGGAGGAAAGTCGCATGAGAAAGAAGGTAACTCCCCACGGCTCCATTGGCATACCGGCAAGAAAGGCTGGCATAATCAACCGTACCACCCTGCCGGGTATTAACTTCCTCAGATATCTCTCCCGCTCTCCACTCCAGTGCCTCTTCCAGATTGATCGCTCCAAGATCAGCCTTGGAAGGCGTCAAAGTCTCACCATGGGCAAGCACACTGTCCGCTTCCGTTCCAATTATCCAGCGCACGACATCATAGGCATGCGATCCCACATCAGCGATTGTCCCGGCAGATGACAGCCCCGGGTCATCTCTCCACGTAAGCGGCATGGCGGCAGGCCGGGGATTCTGCCAACGGAATATGGTTGAAACAATTTCCCCTAACTCCCCGGACCCGACAATATCCCTTGCGATCTCAAAAACACCTACCATGCGGGTCCAGAACGGGACAAAGTGAGCGAGCGTGGGTTGAGCGTCACGGTAAAGCACCCACATCTCCTCTGCTTCAGCTGCATTCATCCCCACTGGCTTCTCACATAGGAGATGCTTCCCCTGCGCCGCGCAGGCCACGACCGCTTCGTGATGGAGAGCATCCGGGGTACTAACAATAACAAGATTTATGTCTGGATGCTCCACCACCTCTCTCCAGTTCTGAGTCGAAAGCTGAGCCCGATCCTCACATGCCGCTCTGTCCAGAAGGTCCTGCCGCCGGGCACAGACCGCCACGATATCGGCCTCCTTGCACTCCCTGATCTCTGCTCTGTAAGGAGCTCCTATAAAACCAGTCGCTCCCAGGACGCCCACTTTGAAGAGAGTATCTTCCATGACCATGCCCTTAGCGGAACCAGCCCTTTCGGTCGACCCCCGATTGTATCCTTGCGATCTGGACGGAGGGATTTCTACTAGGCCTGATCAACCGCACGCTCGACCTGCTGCCTGAGCTCCAAAAGCCATGCTCAAGATTCAAGTTAACCTCACCCTCCCGCGACGAGCACTCTATCTCGAGGCATTAGCCCGTATGCACGGGGTCAGAGCTGTCGAAACAAACGCCGATGCGCTTGTGACTGACACAATCCCTGACCGGACTCTTCCCTGCCTCCTTGATCATCCACACAAAGTGAGCTGCGACCAGCTGCGCGAGCTACAAGGTGCATCCACGATGCCTGCACACCCATGGCGCTATGCCCCAAATATCGTGCCACTGCAGGAGAGTCGTTTGCGTGGGCAGCTGGGGGAACCCGGCCTCCTCCGGATTCATCACTGGCTGGCCGCCGAATCTTGTCCTTCTTCTCTGGCTTTCCATCAGGTTGATCTTTCCCATTGGTTTTTCTCTAGGCGTCCAACGTCACGCTACACCATTTCCGGTCCAGACTATCTGCAAATACATCTCGGATATCCAGATTCCGGGATGAGCCTCATCGACATCGCAACCAACCGTAATGGAAGTAATGATTACTACTCCATGCATGTAATCGGATCTCATGGTGCAGGTTACGCTGATGACCATGCGAACGGACATCTCCTCCTTAACGAGAATGGCATGCACGCTCTCATCCCACCCGCTAACGAAGTAGTGACCCTCCGGAACATGCTTGAAGAATTCGTGAATGGCATCAGGGAGAACCGGTCATGGAATGTAAGCCCGGAGGACACCCTCAACGCCCTCAGAACTGTAACCGGAGAAACTGATGCCTGATCGCATTTACCGCGCCTTAGCCCTGAGTGTTGTCAAGCATGACTACCTGCCCAACGCAGTGGCAGCTCATCCCCGCTTCCGACTTGTGGCCGTTGCCGATGACTCAGATCGCCCACAGTGGACCCATGATCGCAACCAGATTTTTGCAGATACACATAGCGTCCCTTACCACCGTGATGTGGAGGCGGCTCTTGCAGATTGCGACCTTGTCGTTGTCAGCCCTGAGGCCGAACGTCACTGCGACCTGGCCATCCGGGCTGCGCGAGCAGGAAAGCATATCGTAGTAGACAAACCGCTCTCCCCCAGCCTGAAAGACTGTGATGAACTCGTTGCCGCAGTTTCAAAACATCGCGTCAAGTGCCTCGTTTGGAATCGGAATTTTCTTCCTGCGCTGGTGGCGGCGTGCCACAACCTGAACAGGGGGGAGATTGGAGAACTACAGGCTATTCATTGCGACTTCTACTTTTCCAAGGATGCAGGTCCTCCCAAGGGATCACAGCCCCCGGACGCACCCCCAATCAACTGGATGGAACGGCAACTGGAGGCTCATGCCGATGGTTCGGACGGGGGGGTGGGCACAATGCCTCTAGGAGAACTGCAGATTGAAGGCATTTACCCCCTTGCGTATATTCGCATGCTCGCAAACTCCAGTGTGAAGCGGGTTTTTGCCCGAACCTCTTCCCATTTCCACCAAGCCAACGTGGACAATGATGTCGATGACCTTGCGACGGTCTCCCTTGAGATGGACAACGGCTGTGTTGGATCACTTTCACTTGGTCGAATCGGCGCAGCATCCCATCCCGATATCGGAGAAATCAAGCTGCACCTCCTCGGCAGCAAGGGGTCTCTCGTTATCAGCGAGGCACGTCCCGAAGTCGCGGTATATTGCCGGAACCAACCTCCTACTGAATTCAAACACCAGCGCATTGCAGACGAAAATAATTACCTGCTCATGCAGAACTTTGTCGAAGCTATGGACCTTGACTGCGAGCCCATTCTAAATGCTGCCGGAGCCCGGGATATCGCGGCTACTGTACATGCAGCTCTTGAGAGCGCCCACTCCGGAAACCCAGTAGAACCCATAAGATGAATCCTAGCGAACTGCGAAAAATTCTGCATGAAAGAGACCGCATTGTCCTCGGCACATGCGTTGTCTCACCATCGACCAAGTGGCCCGGCTTGATTGCGGCCTGCGGACTAGATTTTGTTTTTATTGATACCGAGCATATCGCTCTCAATAGAGAAACAGTCTCATGGATGTGCCGCACCTACACCTCGATGGGCCTTCCTCCGCTCGTTCGGATCCCTACCCAGAACCCGGATGATGCAACCGTTGTTCTCGACGATGGTGCCGCGGGTGTAATTATTCCGTACGTGGAGCAACCTGAAGTTGTCCGCTCCATGGTAGGAGCCAGCAAAATGCGACCTCTCAAGGGAGAGCGGGTACGCAAGGCACTCGAGGGAGAAGACCTCGAATCTGAGCTGCAGATATACATCGAAAACCACAACGACAGCCACATCCTCATTACAAACATTGAAAGTGTCCCTGCGATGGAGAACCTCGATATGATTCTTGCAGAGAAGGGGCTCGACTGCGTTCTCATTGGCCCACACGACCTTTCCACGAGCCTCGGTGTGCCGGAGCAATATGATCACCCAAGTTTTCTGGAGGCCTGCGCCTTTATCCTAGGCAAAGCCCGTGCGGCAGGAATCGGGGCAGGAATCCATCACTGGCTACCCCCTCAAAAACAAATGCAATTCATCGAGATGGGTGCCAATCTGTTGATTCATAAGGCTGACGCAATTTTCGTTTCCGAGGGACTCCGGAATGAAGTTGCACAACTTCGAGACCTTCTCGGACAGGAATCTCACTCCTCCCTGACCGGGGACGTCACAATCTGAATCCTTCCAGTTCATTCAACGCCAGACCCGCAGGCGAGCAAAAAGCCGAACTTCTTCTGTAGTAGGAGTATCAGACCGCCAAGTCTCGATGAGAAGCCCATCATCATTTCCAGTCGGATTCTGACGAAGGAGAGATGCACCTTCGACCCAAGTGATCAGGTCAGAGGAAAACTCTACAACATAGTTTATCTGATCGGCAGCGATCTCCCGGGCAAAAGTCAGAGTCAGGAAATTCTGATTTTCTCCTCCACTCTCGACAGGATGGGCGTCTGCAACAGGCAGCAGGTGCTGCGAGCCGACATTCGGATCTCCCCCAAGGAAAAACTCTACCAAGGATACGATCCCATCACCATCATCATCACCCAGATCATCGGTGATATTGTATTGCTCTCTCCAGGAGTCATAATCGATATCATCATCAGCGCCAGGACTACCTGCAGAATACCGGCTGATCCTCCAACTTGCCGGATCATTGTGATCAGGCGACAGCGCTTCATTTACTCCCCGCAGAACCAGACTGAAATCTCCATCCGCAGCAGGAGGCCACGGCAGTGTATCTGAATAAGGGTCGATATCATGGATTGCACTGCCCGCGCCAAAGGACAGCTTCAACCTCTCTCCACTATTACGCAGGTTATCATCGGCATACTCACCGGCCACGGGAAGAAGAGGTCCATAGCGGGCCTCAAAAGCGGTCTGATTCTTTACCACCAGAACGTAGCCGCCTGGCTCAATAGTCTCAATTGCACTCCCTCCAAAGTCGAAATCAATTCCCTTGGTAAAACGTATGTTCCTCAAATCGATGGTAGTATCCCCGGCATTCTTCAGCTCAACGAACTCGAAATCATCTCTATTCGTTGACACCAAACGCTCCTCTCCGACTGGCTCGGGGGGATGATACATGAACTCTGATATTCGCAGATCCCGGTAACTGGAAAGATCAGGGTCGTTAACAAGAAACTCTACTGGCTCTGACCAGTGGCTCCACCTCCCTGCTACATCCTTCATCCTCACCCGCACGCGATAGGTCCGACCTACCTCTACTGCCACCGGTGGGAACTGATAGGAACGCGCGAAAGCATTCAGCTCACCAGACTCGAAACTTCCCGTTATCTCATAGATATTTGGCTCACCGGGGTGATAGTTTTCGACCTCCGGATTATGGACCTCCGCAAGCCTCCACTCCATCCCGGCAAAACGGGAACGGCTGGGACTCACGAAATTACTACTGGTAAAAGTTAATCCATCGGAGGGATAACCCTGTGGACCCGAATAGATAAGCGAAGGAGTTTCAGGAACACGACTCTCGTCCCTGAGAAGGGTCTGGGTCATCCACCTTCCGCGTGAACTGATCCAATCTTTCACGATACCCACCATCCCCTGGAAATCTCCCGTGGGCGAGATATCATAATAACGGTCTCTGTGATTTAGACGTGGATTATTATCCCACATGCGACGATCGGCATCCACAAGAGACGGTTGCCCGGGAGTGTAAACAAATCTGATCGTTTCATCCACAAGCTTGTCGCCCTCATCCCGGTTGAACAATAAATCGAGGACCTCACGGACACGGTTCTGGTAATCCGTATTGAAAGCCGGATTCTCGGCAACTTTTGTTTTAAAGTCATGATTGCCGTTGCCATACATGTTGTTGGCAAAGGTAAGATCAAGGTCCCACGGAAGAACCTCGAATTTCCCCGATTCTGGGTTGTGGTAGTAATAGTAGTTTTTGCCGTAGGCAATATCGTAGTGATGGATGGATTCCACCACCGTGCGATAACTGAGGTACTTCTCGATATTGAGGTTCGAACGCCACCACTGCTCACTGGGACTGCGCCCACGATAACCGCTGATAAAGGAGGAGACATCGGAACGATTAGTCACCTGGGTGGGGCCCTGATTATTGGATGCTCCCGAATGCCCCTCGATCTTGTAGAGATTTCCGTCAGGCAGCCCATGCTCCTCAAGAAACTGGCCGTCCATCTGTTCGATCACGAGATAGAGTCCGTAATAGTCACTTCCATACTGGGAACGCGCTGGCCGGGATTCATCGATCACGTAGAACTGCGCGTGGTGCGTTTTGCAGGCCTCTACGCCACACAGTTCAAACAGACGGAATCCCACTCCCTCGAAAAGGCCTTGCTCACCCCGATGCTGGTAGTTGACCTGCTGGACGATTGAGGAAAAATTCATCTTACTCCACTCCGTCCCGTATTTGCGGCCATATTCATCCCGGGCCTTGAAGCGATGACCCCGGTTGAAATCAAACTTCCAGAAGTTCTTTCCGTATTGGAACCGGTGCACTCCCCCCCGGGGCCGGTAGCGAATATGATCATAGACCTTTCCGTCATAAATCAGGGTGCCCGGCCAGAGATACTCCGATCCTCCATAACCGCCAAACTGCGAGTCATCCACCCAGCTTGATTTACTCAGCAGGAAGTAAGTCGGAATACTCGACATCAACTCACCCGAAAAGGTCACCGGGGCACCCCCTTCACGAATCGCCCCCTGCCAGTTTGGTGTTCCGTTGTAGACAAAGTAGGCGAAATTGGTCTGAGGGTCGTCTTCGTAGGGCAAGAGGACAGCATTTCCATTGTGGTCCTCGACGGTAATCCGGTAGCGGACAAGGTAGCGATTGCGGTTGATGTTAGCTGGAATAGCAACGGCATAGATTTCGTCACCGGCCTCCTCGTCGTCGGTCTGTCCATCGTCTCTCATTTCAAGATCAACCCAACCTCGGTCAAATGCCGGGTCCAGGTTGGCACTACCATTCTGGTCATATTTCAGGAATCGGCTGAAGTAAGCTCCCGGCCTCACAACTTGATAGGAAAGAACTACAGAAGCCACCCCATCAGGATCCGTCACATGCGCAGTAACAACAACGGGATCGTTGGCCCGGGGCTCAACCGGAACGTGGGACACCTGACGAACTTGAGGAGGAGCCTCCTCGGAATATACGATATTGCGAACACCGGGGGTTGGGCGACCCGACCTCCAACTCCCTCCCAGATCTGTCTGCAATTCCGGATGCATCAGCTGAATTGATGGACTCACTCCATTAACCAGATCTCCCACTGTGGGCCACGGAAACCCTAACTGGTAATCTACTGTGCTTACCACCGTGCCATCGGGATCACGCAGATTCAGCGTCTCTCCACTATTGCGAAGTCTCCCACTCCAGGGGCCCAGTGCTTCATTACGCCGAAATTTTCTCGCGACCGTAGCCGGATCCTGAGCCACAATAATATAAGCCCCACTCTCAATGCGACTGGCTGGCGGAAAGAGGAAGTCTACACCACCCGAAATCTTCCATCCCTCAAGATTGATCGCCGCTTCAGTGGGGTTATATATTTCGATAAACTCGGCGAACTCTGTCTTGTCTGCCTCGTCATAGTGTATTTCGTTGATGATCGGAGATACCACCTCCGCCTGTGCACGAACACTCCAGGTTACACACGAAAGACCAGCGAGGAAGACTAGATAATAGGCGAAACGCATGGGACATCAGAGACAGGAAATAGAACGGTTGACGACCCTGCCGTCAAAACAAACCAATAAACTCCGTCAAAAGGAGACATCCTCAATGACACTTTTAGCTTCTGGAATATGGTTTTCGGGTCTACACCAATGAGCCTGACAATCCTTCGATTTGGGCCACTCTCTGTTTGACACGATCCTCAGCTGAAATGATGCAACGCGCGATCATCCCCATTTATTCGCGCACCTTGGGAGTAGCTTTGTGCAGTCTGACAATCTTTCTGTCTTCCTGTAATGAAGACAATCTTGGCGATGAACACCCGCCCCCGAAAGGTTCCTTGGAGAATCCAGATAAGGCTACTTCGCTGTCTCCTTCCACTCCAATCCCGCAACCAGCCCCAACACCTGAACCCTCAGTAAAGAAAGGGCCCATGGAAACGTCCCCCGGATTGCGACAGAAGAAATTCATCGGACCCCTGCAGGACGCTTACGAACGAATGGACCCCTCCAAAGACGGCTGGTCTTCGGAAACTTTTAGTGCAGCAGCCAAGGACCAGCTACATAAATTAGAAGATCTCCTCGCGGCCCCCGGGCCCATTCAAGATTTTCAGTTAAAAGACCTCACCATTACAGCCGTTTCTTCCACCAAACTTCGTCCCGAAAACCTGCCTGCATCCTTCGATGACGACCGGTTTTCCGTTCGACAGGCCGACCTCAATCCAAGGACGAAGATCTCAGGAACCAAGCAGCTCACGAGTCACTTGAATGCATTACGCTCCAGTGCAGGATCGACCAAACCGCACATGAAAATCTTCCGCGTGTTCCCGGGAGAGGACAACACAGCACGATGCCTCGTTCTCGTAGACATTCTTCAGGTTGATGAGGACTCGAGAACACAAATCAACGCGACGTGGTCCTGCCAGTGGAAGTTGACTGATAAACAGGCACCCCTCCTTACGGCCATTGAACTCACCAGTTACGAGGAGATCTCTCAACCCGGGAGCGCATCTCCCCTCTTCGAGGATGCAACACGCAGCATCCTCGGGAATGAGGCGACGTATCAGAGCCAGTTTCTTCATTCTAGTGATCACTGGCGGAGTCGTTTACCGAGGGAACTCGGTCTGGATCCAGTAGCCAACCATGGTCTTGCAATTGGAGATATTAACGGAGATGGACTGGATGATCTCTACATATGCCAGCAAGGTGGATTACCGAACCGGATGCTCCTCCAAAATCCCGATGGCACCCTTCAGGACGTGACCGATGCCAGCGGCACGGGATGGCTTGATTACTGCGCGGCTGCACTTCTAGTTGATCTGGACAACGATGGTGATCGGGATCTTATCGTGTCACAGGACTTCCGAATCATGGTCATGGCCAATGACGGTAAGGGCTCCTTTAGCCTTACCTTCGGCTCCTCTACCAAGGCACAGTCTTTCTCCCTCGCAGCTGCTGATTACGACAGTGACGGACTGGTCGACTTTTACGTCTGTGGCTACAACCCGTCAAAATCCGTGCTTAGAGGTGGAGCGATGGGAGAACCCATGCCCTTTCATGACGCTAATAATGGCGGCCCCAACATGCTATGGCACAATCAGGGCAACCTTGAATTTAAGGATGTGACCGCAGCAACAGGAATGGACGTAAACAATCGCCGCTTCTCGTTTGCCGCTTCCTGGGAAGACTACGACAATGATGGAGACCAGGATCTTTACGTTGCCAACGACTACGGGAGGAACTGTCTTTACCGCAACAACGCTGGGAGCTTCACGGAAATAGCCGCAGAGATGCGCCTCGAGGACACGTCGTCAGGAATGTCGGTGAGCTGGTCTGACTTCAATCTCGACGGGCGCATGGACGTTTACACAAGCAACATGTTCTCCAGTGCCGGCAATCGCATCACCTACCAGAAGCAATTCAAGCCAGGTCTACCAGGAGACATTCGGAAACAGTTTCAGCATCTCGCCATTGGAAACTCGCTTTTTGAGGGAGTGGAAGGACGTCCCTTTAATGATGTCGGCGTCCAGGCCGGCGTTAATATGGGTCGCTGGGCGTGGGGATCAAAATTTGTGGATTTCAACAATGACGGTTGGGATGACATTCTCGTCGCTAACGGCTTCATCTCTGCAGATGACACCGGAGACTTATGAAGTGTCTATTGGCGACAGGTCGTGTCGCAATCTCCTGTTGATGACTTCTCCGAAAATGCCATCTCTTCCTATAAGCAGGGATGGAGAGCGCTCAGCCGACTGCTCCATGAAGACCGCAGTTTCAGTGGCGGTGAGCGCCACTGTGCCTTTCTCAATACCGCTAGCGGGAAAGCAAAATTTTCCGACGTTTCTGCCCTGACCGGCTTTGGGTTTGCTGACGACGGCAGGGGCCTCGCCACTTCAGATTGGGACTTCGATGGCGACCTCGATCTCTGGATAACCAATCGAACCGCTCCACGGGTCCGCTTTCTTAAAAACAACTCTTCCTCCAAGCAGAACTTCATCGCCTTCAAACTGGAAGGTAACGGCACCTCATCAAACCGGGACGCCATCGGCGCCAGAATTGAATTAGTTCTTGAAGGAGCAAAGCGTGCATCACGAATACGCACTCTCCGCTGTGGGGAAGGGTTTCTTTCCCAATCAAGCAACTGGATTCACTTCGGCATGGGGGAAGAGACTGCGATAGCGAGCCTCATAATTCAATGGCCCGCCGGAGGGACGGAGAGAATTACCGGCCTGCAGCCGAACAGGTTTTACCTGGTCAGGCAAGGCAGCGGCAAGGCGACCCCTGTAACCCCTCTCAAAAATCGAAAAAATCTGGTAGCGGGCGAGCAAACTCCTCTGCCGCCATCGGCAATAAGCAGGACCATCGCACCCCCCGGGCTTTTCATGCCGCAACTGAAAATGATCAGCCAAGACGGCCAGTCAAAACCCTATTTACCCAACGGAAAAGACCCGCTACTGATCAATATCTGGTCGAGCATTTGCGACACGTGTATCACCGAACTCACGGATTGGTCTTCGCAATCCGGAAAACTAAAGGCAGCTGGTCTTGATGTAGTCACCTTCAATACGGATCATCTCGATGGAGGAGCCTCTCCGGCAGATACTCGCTCTGCTCTCGAAAAATCGGGCTCTCTCTTCCCTAATATCACGATTTCACAGGAGAGCCTGAAGGCCTTAGATTTCCTGCAGCGATCACTCCTGGATCGTCGGACTCCTCTCCCTGTCCCAAGCAGCTTTCTCGCTGCTCCATCCGGTGAGCTGATTGCCTTCTACCGCGGCCCGGTTGCCATCGCCCAGATTCTCCGTGATCTCCCTTTGGGCGACCCCGATCTCTCTCCAGAAGCAAGAAGGAGCGCCTCCGTTCCTTTTAAGGGCATCTGGGTGAACAACCCGGTACCAGCGCGCCCGAACCGTGTCGCGTCGCTCATGGCTGACCATGACGAGGTGCCATTGGGGGCATCCTATCTGAAGCACTGTGCTTCTCTGCTCGAATCCGAGACTCTTGACTCCAATGGAAAACGGAACCTCGGAGATATTTATTATGTGGCTGGCCTCCTCAACGGCCTTGAGAAAACACGGCGCTCGGTCGCCATCAAGCAACTGACCCGTGCCCGCGACCTCATCCCGGATGACGTCCGAATTCGCCTTGAACTTGGGCGGCAACACTTCCTCGCCGGCGACTTACGCAATGCTGAAAAGGAAATGACCATGGCTGCACAAATCAACCCGGATGATCTTGCCTTGCTCATGGATCTCGGACTAATGCGCTTTCGAATCGGCGAGTTTCAAAGATCGCATGATGCCTACAGTAAGGTCGCACAGGCAACCCCCCGCAACGGTATGGTCCTCTATCACCTCGCAAACAATGAAGTCCGACTGGGAAGGATCCCGGAGGCGATTAAAAACTACCGCATCGCAATAGGCCGGGTAGCGAACCTTTCTCAGGCAGCGAACAATCTTGCGTGGATCCTCGCGAGTCACCCGGACGAAGCCCTTCGCTCCCCGCAGGAAGCCCTGGAAATTACCACTCGCCTCTGTCAGCAAACCGGAAACAGATCCCCCCTCTACCTCGACACCCATTCAATCGCTCTTGCGAATGCCGGTAAATTCGAAGACGCAATTGTGGCAGCCAACAAGGCGATTGCCCTCATACCGGCTGAGAACACTCCTGCAATCGACGGCATTCGAAAGCGCCTCGCCCTTTACAGCACCAGAACGCCATACAGAGAGACCGCTTGGGCTAAATAAAGCCACTTTATCATTCCATATTATAAGGTGATTCCCGCTATTCCCTTCCTGCAGAAGGTCATTCTATCTGTCCTATTTTTAAGGGGTCCGTGAGCGGAATTAACTGCTTCCTCTCTCTGATTTCCATTGACCCGATCTCCCGATCAGAGAACATGACGGATAACCCAACGGTGGTATTCTCCAAAGTTTCCATTTGAGAGACCCACCAGCCGCAAACCCAACATAACCTCAAAGAACCCAACTAGCACACCAATGAAGGCCCACGTTGTTCTCTTCTCATTTCTCTGCCTCATGATCCTGTCGCCGCACGTCATGGCGCAGCACAGCCCTGAAAGGCTGCTCTACCGTCGTACTGATAACTTACC
>MDTD01168643.1_pt1 | contig 25288 bp, 25 predicted proteins | sample 811221 | NCBI WGS metagenome assembly MDTD01 (sample SAMN05326646, study PRJNA326480) | marine metagenome | isolation source: seawater | place: Pacific Ocean: South West | collected 2011 | reverse complement strand
TTTACCGTTTTTAATTTTTGTATTATTTTTAAGATAGTTATTTAATTTTATTGGATCAATACCAAATGTTTCATACTCGGACTCTAAGAAGTGCGGGGTACAACCAGCATTTAATACTGCATTAGTAGTTCCTGCAAAAGTTAAACTGGGTAACATCACTTCATCACTATAACTTGCTCCAAGTAATTTTAACCCTAAATGAATTGCACAAGTTCCATTTATTGTGGCGATAGCATGTTTTGATGCAGTAATTTTTTTTATCTTATTTTCGAATTGAGTAACCATTTTTCCTCTTGTAGATACGAAAGTACTTTTAATACAATTAGTAACAAATTTTTTTTCTGTATTTTCAAAAAAAGGCTCATGAAGAGGTAGAATTTTTTTTTTATTTTTTATTTTGGTTCTAAATAAATGCGCAAAAACTTTTGCATAATTTATCTTTTTTTTATTTTTTAATTTCATAATTCCCATATTTTTTTCTATTATCAAAAACATCTAAATAATTTTTTTTTTTTAATGCAGAAATAATTTCTTTTACTCCATCCTCAACACTTATATATTTGTGTTCAATTAAACCGTTAATTTTTTTAAAATTTACTTTGTAATTTCTTCTATCTAAAGATTTATCAACTATCTTAATTTTTGAGGATGGAAGGTACTTTTTAATCACATCAACTATCATCGCTTTGGTAAAATTATTTTTTTCTGAGCCTACATTAAATACTTCAAATGCAATATTTTCTTTTTTTTCGTCTAAGATTTTGCTTATAATATTTGAAAAATCTTCAACATGACAATAAGGTCGCCATGTGTTTGGTTCATAAACTTCTAAATCATTGCCTTTAAATAGTTCCATTGTAAATTCATTCAAAGTTAAATCAAATCTCATTCTTGGAGATATACCAAACGCAGTTGAAAATCTTAAAATAACAGGAGAAAAATCAAATTCTCCTTTTTGACTTAAAATAAAATTTTCGATATTTACTTTGCTCTTTGCATAAAGAGAAATAGGGTTGAGTTCATGATTTTCATCGGCTATTTCATCATCTTTAATTACACCGTAGTTTGAGCAAGTAGATACAAAAATAACTTTATCTAAATTTTTTTTTCTAAAAAAATTAAGACAGTTTATAATTCCTTTTTGATTTATTTCCTCAGTTTCTTTTGGATATTTTTTTGATAAAGGATCTCCAACAATACCTGCAAGCACAACAACGTCAGTTATTCCCTCGATAGCGCTTTTTAAATCTGCGTTTGAACACAAATCTCCTTTCATAAATTCATAATTTTTTTCATTTTCATATTCATTAATTGAAAATTTGTTATCAAATAATAAATTATCAAGATTGCGAACTTTATTTCCATTTAATAGCATTTTTTTTGTAATTACTGAGCCTATGTATCCAGCTCCACCTATTAATAAGATATTTTTCATAATTCTTTTACTCCATTATTTTTTAAATGCAAAATTCTTGAACACTTTTTTAAAGTGGACTCTCTATGTGAAACAAGTATTACTGTGATATCTGAAATCTTATCAAATATTTCATTTAATATTTTTTTCTCATTTTCATGATCAAGCGAACTAGTAAATTCGTCAAGAATTAATAGTGATGGGCTCCTATATAAAGATCTTGCGATCCCTATTCTTTGTCTTTCTCCACCAGAAATCTTTTCTCCAAGCTCGCCCACTTTGGTTTCAATTCCATTTTTCAGACTTTTAACGAATTTTTCTAACCCTGCATTTTTTATTGAGTCATAAATTTTATCTTTTTGAATAATCTCCTCGTTCTCACCAAATGCGATATTGTTTTTAATAGTGTCATCACTTAAGTAAGTTGATTGTGAAACATAGCCTATATTAGAATGCCACATAGGTAGATTAAAGTTTATCTCTTTTCCATCAACCTCAATATTTCCAGTATTAGGTTGTAGCAAACCTAAAATCATGTTTATCAAAGTTGTTTTTCCTGATCCACTCTCACCCATAATTCCTACTTTGTCTTTTTTATTAATTTCAAAATTAATATCAGTAAGAATATTATTCGCTTTGTCAGGATACCTAAAGTTCAAATTATTGACCTTTATAGATTTATTAAATGAAAAGTTAATTGGTGATTTTTTAAAAGGCAATTTAGTATATTCTGAAGATGAAATTTCTTCTTTTAGTGTTTTAACAACATTTCTAAAAAAGGCTATCCCCTGAAAAGCGTTTAATAACCTAGTAACGGATGGCATAAGTCTAAATGCAGCTGCTATAAATATTCCTAAAGTAGTGATTAGATATGAATAATTTTCCCCATCAAATGCAACAACTCCTATAAAAATAACAATTGATAATATTAATAACCACTCAATAATTAACTTTGGCAAGGAAAGTATGAAATTATGAGTAAAAGCAGCTTTAGCTGATAAAGAGTCATGAAAAGAAAATTTATCTATAAAAAAATTTTCTTTGTTTAGAATTTTTAAATCTTTAATTCCTCCAAATCCTTGCAGCATATGCATAATTCTAAGTGAATCATTTTTTTGCTTTATTATTCCTTCATGTAAAACTTTTTTTTGAATAAATCTATAAAAAATAATTGAGCTGAGACCCAAAAAAAATATTGCTGAAATAGCAACTTTAGTTTCATAAAATATTAAAAAAAAAGCTAAACCTATTACAATTAAAATTTCAGTTATTAATAGCATAATGCTTTTTGTTAAATTAATTATAGTGTGAATATCTTCTATATTTCTAATCAACTTTGAGGAATTATTGTTCAAATGAAAAAGAATTGGTTTATGAATATAATTGCTAAATAATTTTTTTGTAAGGCCAACCTTTAAATTATATGAAAACTTAAATTTATAATATTCAAGTGCAATTGCATAAATATTTTTAAAAGTGTAAATTAAGAAAATTAATAAAACTAAATTAGTAAGTTGATTGCTTTTAAAAAAAAATTCTAAAAAGTTTATGCTATAAGAGTTTGCTATTTCTGTTTTTGTCAAAAGTTGCATTAATGGCACAAGTAAGTAAATAGCTAAAATTTCTAAAATCATTAAAAAAAAGGATAAAAATATAAATACCCCAAAAGCAATTTTTTGTTTCTTGGAGAAAAAGCTAATTAAATTCGTGAAGTCAGCTTTTTTGATAATCATGACTACTTACTTTTTTTTTAATTTTTTTAAATCTGATTGTAATTCTTCGTATTCTCTCATTTTACGCTTAAGAAAATTATACGTAAGTTTGGTTTTTTCAGCTATTCCTTTTGGCGTAAGGACATACGCATATTTTATTTTATTTGTAGATTTACTGAAGTTACCAATTTTAATTAATCCTTTATCTTTTAAGGCATTTAAACAATAATTTATTTTACCTAAGCTAAAACCTAAGGTATTAGACAGATCTCGTTGAGTCATATTAGATTTTTTATCTATTGCTCTTAAAATTTCAAATTGCTCATCTTGTTTTTTCATAAACGAAATAATTTATTTTTTGTTCAATATTTGAACATACAATAATTTTTTTATTAAAAGTAGTAAAAAATACTTCGATTTATTTGATTTTTTTGGCTGATTTTCTAATTTTTCTTATTTCTTTCATATATCTCTTATATTCGGCAGATTGAACGAACTTTTTTCCAGATGTTTCACCAGCTTCCCAATTTCTTGGATCTGAGGGATCATTGTGTTTAGCGTGTGTTCCTTTGTCATAATTTAAAAATCTTTTTAAGCTCTTTTTTAATAAATTGTCTTGCTTCATCAAAAATATCCCTTTTTTAGGATAAGAGCTATAATCAATTTTATAGCCCATTTTTTTCATTCTTTTTTTGCACAAAAAATCTACTAGCTCATGTTCCCATTCTTCAATTTTACCACGCCAGGTATTAATTCTATTTTTGGAAAAACCATAAACAAGTTTTTTTGTATATGCTGATGTATTAATAAAATTATATTTTTTATTAAGGACTTTTCTCCAATTATTTGCATTTATCATATTATTGTCAAATCGTACTTTTAAAAATTCACAAATTTTCTTTGCAACTTTTTTTGGATTTTGATGAGTTTCTTCAAATTTTAAAATTAAAAATCTTTTTCCATATTTTTTTTTATTTTTTATAGCGTGATCAACAGCCTCAATCCAGTTGAATAAAGAATGTAAATATTTTAAATTTTTAGAAAAAGTAATTCTTTTCCAGGACATTAACATTGCTCTTGGATCCCTAAAAACTTGATAAGCGATATTCATTTTATCAAATTCTAGAAAAGTTTTGATATTTGCGAATTCTCCATTTGAGTATTCTCCAATGATTTTTTTATTTTTTATTTCTTGCAAAAAAGTATTCAAAAGTATTTTATGAACTGAGGAATAATTTTTTGGTTTTGCTTTTACTAAAGCGTAAAAGAATTTAGAACTTTTTATTGATATATTTGAACGAACTTTAAGTCTAAGACTCAACTCTGCAGAGAGTTTAAAAAGATTAGATTTTTTTTTAATTGGGTTATATTTTTTATAAATATGTCTAAAAAAATGCAGATTATCGTGTATAATTATTACGTCCCTATGAGCGCTGATAAGATTACAATGAAGAGATCCACCACTTCTCATAGTTCCGGATCCATAAATATGTCTTTTTAAAATCATTTTATATCTAAATATTTTTTAAAATTTTTTTAAGGATTAAGTTATTATAATCTCTTATCATTATATTTTCGTAAATTTTTTTGTAAATTTTTTCCCATTTTGATGTTTTTAGATTATAAATTTTCTCAAAATATCTGTAACAGTTTTTTTCAGTCAAATCATCAGTCCAAAAAAAACCGTTTCTTTTCAATTTATATGGCCAAGCAAAATTTGCTGTTTTATATGTTTTTTTATTGTCATACAAATTAAAAAAAATTGTTTTTTTTTTTCTCGAAAAGGCCTCATAACCAAGAGTAGAATTTAAAGTTATTATCATTTCGGCTTTATCAATGACTTCAAATTTCTTTCTTTCCTCGGAGCAAAATTTAATATTTTTCAATTGATGTTTATTGTTTAAAAAAAAGTTTTTTTCTAAATAAGTTTCTCTAGGATTAGATGTCTTACATAAAACATGAACATTTGTCTTTTTCTTTCTTGCAAAAAAAATTACATTTTCAAATATTTGTTTTTGTCTTTTAAAAAAATCTTTAAACAAAAAATTACCAACCAAAGCTTTATCTTGAGATTTATCTCCCCAATTAGAAATAAAAACTATGTTCTTAAATTTTTTTTTATTTACACACATTATATTTGATTTAAAAGATCCAATTGGAATTATTCTTGCTTTTGCTACCTTATTAAATTTTTTCCCTATTTCTTTATTAAAAGTAAATATGTAATCCATAGAAAAATTTTTTATTTCGCGGGTTTTGAGATCTTTTAGAAGAGTGTCGTACATTTCATTTCTCCAAGCGTTTTGTAACAAAACTTTTTTGCTTCTTTTATTTTTTTTAATTGAAAAATATAATTTATCATTATCTAAACAACTAATAATAATCTTTGGATCAACAATGTTTATAACTTCTTCACAATAATTTTTCATTGTTAATTTAAATTGAAATAAAGTTTTAATTAAAATGGGTAGATAGAACTCCTCCCCTCTTTGGCATAAAATGAATGGACTTTTGCCATAACTTAAAATTGTCTTTATTTTTTCAGAGTGGACCTTATCAAATATTAGAACGTCATTTTTAATTGGCATACTAAACAAAAATTTAGAATTTTTTATGAAAGAAAATAATTTTATCAATTTTTTGGATAAATTGGCCATATTAAGCAAAAAAATAACTGTTCAATATTTGAACAATAGTATATCATAATTATTTTTACAACTATTATTATGAAATTTGTAAGTAAAGCAGATACTTTGTTGGGTCTCAAAAGGAAATTTCCAACCCTCATTCCAAAACTTGAAATATTCAAATATGAAGAATTTAGAAAAGAAGAATTACTTGTTATCAAAAAAATTAAGTCAAAATTTAATGGTCTTGTAGCTGTCCGATCAACCTACAAAGCAGAGGATAACAAAAATCACTCGAATGCAGGTAAGTATAAGTCAACTTTAAATATAAAAACCAAACTTTCTAATGAATTAATATTAAGCATTAATGAAACTCTAAAATCATACGAAAAAAAAGAGGGATCACATTTTTTTATTCAACAAATGGTAAAAAATGTAAAATATTCAGGAGTATGTTTAACAAAAAGTTTAAATAGTTCTCTCCCAGTATACGAAATTAACTATAGTGAAAATGGTAAAACTGATGAGGTAACCAGTGGCAAATCTAACATAAAAAGTCTTATTGTCTTCCCTAATAAAAAATATAAATTGAAAGATAAAAACTTTATTAATTTACTCCGAATAATTAAAAAATTAATTAAAGTTTTTAATAATGATGCGTTAGATGTTGAATTTGCAATTAATAAATCTGGTAAAATTTATATTCTACAAGTAAGACCGTTAGTAAAAAAAAAGAAATATTTAAAAAAAAAAGTTGCTGAAATAGTTCTAAAAAAGATTTCAAAGAAAGTATCTAAACTCCAAACCACACATCTTAACCTATATGGAAATACTACTTTTTTTGGGGTAATGCCTGATTGGAATCCGGCAGAAATAATTGGCATAAAACCTAAGCCTCTTTCACTTTCTATGTATCAAGAATTAATAACTAATAATGTTTGGTCAAAAAACAGGTTAAAATGTGGTTATCAAGATGTAAAAGCCAATCATTTAATGACGACATTTTATGGAACCCCTTATATTGATATTAGAATTGATTTTAATTCTTGGATTCCACAAAATTTGAAAAAAAAAACCAAAGAAAAATTAGTAAACTACTATCTTAATGAATTTAAAAAAAATAAGAAATCTCACGATAAGGTAGAATTTGATATATTGTTCACTTGTTACACACCAGACGTTAGTAAAAAAATTAAAAAAAAATTAAGAAATATATTATCTACACAAGAAATAAACGATCTAATTGGAGAATTAAAAAGTATTACTCTAAATTTAATAAGATCTTATAAAAAAGAAATTAAATTAATAAACATTTTAAAAGAAAAGCAATCAAAAATTCACGAAGCTGAATTATACCCTTTAGAAAAAGTATATTGGTTGATTGAAGATTGTAAAATTTATGGTACTGATCCTTTTGCCAGCCTCGCCAGATGTGCTTTTATATCAGTTCAATTACTTAATTCTTTAGTTAAACAAAGTATAATAAGCGAAAAGGAAAAATATGAATTTTTAAGTAATATTCAAACTATAACTTCAAACATAATTCGTGATTTTAAATTGCTTAATAAAAAAGAATTTTTAAATTTATATGGTCACTTGCGTCCAAATACCTATGATATAAATAATTTAAACTATAGAGAAGGATATAACAGATATTTCTCAGACTCATTAGAAGACACAAAAAAAATTAAAAAATTTAAGTTTAATAAACATCAAGTTAAAAAAGTTGAATTTTTTTTAAAGAGAATTGGTGCAAAACTATCATTTAACCAATTTATCAATTTTTTAAAGAATAGTATTTCACAAAGAGAATATGCTAAATTTGTCTTCACGAGAAGTGTAGATATGATTTTTGAAAATTTAAAAAATTTTGGAAAAAAATATTATTTTAATAATGATGATTTAAGCTATATAAAAATTCAAGACATCATGCAGTTACACTATAACTTAGATAATTCAAATCTTATGAAAAAAATCAGAAATGAAATTAAACAAAATAAGAAAGATTTCGATTTTAATAAAGACATTAAACTACCTGAAGTAATAACATCAGCTAAAGATCTTTATATTAATCAAGAGGTAGAAAATAAAACAAATTTTGTAACAACTAAGATAATAAGTTCAAACATCATTAAAATTGAGAACTTTAAAGAGAGATTAAGTGGTAAAATAGTTGCAATAGAAAATGCAGATCCTGGATATGATTATATATTTAGCAAAAAAATTGATGGATTAATTACAAAATATGGAGGCATAAACTCCCATATGGCAGTAAGGTGCGCTGAACTATCTATCCCCGCAGCAGTTGGTGTGGGTGAAATTCTCTATAAAAAAATTATTAACAAAAAATTTGTAACTCTTGATTGTGAATCAAAAAAAATTAGTTAAAATTGGAATTGTTCCAACCATCAGAAAAATTAATTCAAAACAAATTGAATATTGTTTTGATAATTCATTTTATAAATTATTTAATAAATTATTTAAAAATTACGATTTTAGGATATTAGATGAAAAGTCAAATATTAGTGGTTTAAATATTATTTTTATATTAGGGGGCAATGATTTGTTTTATTTTAAAAAAACCATAGAAAACAAAATTAAAGAAAATATCTGCAAAAATATTTTGAAAAAATGTTTAAAAAAAAAAAATTCCATTAATAGGTATTTGTTATGGGATGCAGTTTATTGGAAAATACTTTGGTCTAAAACTTTTTAAAAAAAAAGATGTTGGAAGGCATAAGGTATATTTTTCAAAAAAAAACAAAAAAAAGACTATGGAAGTAAACTCCTATCACAATTATATAATAAAAAAACTTAATAGTAATTTTTCATCTTTAGCTTACTCAAAAAGAGATCATACTATTGAGGCTATGCAATACAAGAACAAAAAGATCGTTTGTTTTATGTGGCACCCAGAAAGGGAGTCAAAATTTAAAAAATTTGATTTAGAATTAATAAAATCTTTATGCAATTAATAGTTTTAGCCGCTGGTAAGGGCACTAGGCTTCCAGAAAATCTAAGGTTGTATCCAAAATGCTTAGTAAAAATAGGAGATAAATCTATTTTAGAACATAACCTTCCTTTTTACAGTTTATTCAAAAAAAAAATAATTGTTACAGGATTTAATTCAAAGAAGATTAAAAAATTTATAATTGATAACAAGTTTAGAGAGGTTAAAAATAAATATTATAATAATACTAATATGGTATATAGTGCTTTTTGCCCAGCTAAAAACATTTGTAGTGATGTTGTTATTTGCTATTCAGATATTATTTTTGACCATAATATTTTTCGTAATTTAAGATCTAAATCAAATTTAATAATTCTAAAAAAAAATTGGCTAAAAATTTGGAGAGGAAGAATGAATTTTGATAAAATTAAATATGACGCAGAGGACGTAATTATAAAAAAAAATAAAATTATTAAAATTGGAGAAAGAATAGAAAAAAAACTACCAAAATTTCAGTACATGGGAATAATAAAATTACGTTATAAAAGTTATAAAAAATTGGAAAAATTTTTTCTTAAATTGAATAATAACAAATTAGATTTTACATCTTTTTTAAATTTGGCAATCCAAAATAAAATAACGTATTTTAAACCTTTGATTACGAGTAAAAAATGGTTCGAAATTGACACGTTTAAAGATATAAAATTCACGGAAAAAAATTTATGGTAATTTGGATTATTGGTTTATCTGGGAGCGGTAAAAGTTTTTATGCAAATAAAATACAAAAAGAATTAGAAAGTAAACGTAAGCTTAAGACTATAATTGTTGATGGTGATGATGTAAGAAAATACATTAATTATAAACTTGGATATAGTGTATTCGATAGAAAAAAAAATTCTTTGGCAATTTCTGATTTATGTAAATTTTTAGAAGCGAAAGGGTTTGTTGTAATTTGTCCAGTGCTATCAATTTTTAGAAGCCACCAAAAAAGAAACAGGAAAATTTTCGAAAATTATTTACAAATATTTATAGATGTAAAAGTAGACATCTTGATGAAAAGAAATAATAAAAAGGTTTATGATAAAAAAAATGTGGTGGGAAAAAATATTAGATTTCCAAAACCTTTTTTATCAGATCTAATTATCAACAATAGCTTTAAAAATAATTATAAAAAAGACTTAAGAAAAATATTAAAATTAATTAATGATAAGAAAAAAAACAAAAAATAGAATAATTTTTTCTATTAAGAATAAATACAAAAATATTTTATACCCTAACAATTATGTAAAAGAATTTAATCAGCTCAAATTAAATATTATAAAAAAAGATAACTTAATAAATATAAAAAAAAATAAAAGAAATTTTTATAAAGTTGATAATTTTCAGTCTTCTATATTGAAGATATATAAAAAAAAAAAAATTTCATCGATGGACAAAAAGATTTTAATTTTATTCTTTAAAAAATATAATGCAAATTTGAAAATTTATGGATCTTATGACAAAAAATATAAACCAACCACCAAAAAGGAGACTCATTTTTATAGTTATATTTTTTTAGCTTATTTAATAATAAAGCTCAAAGAAATAAATAATCTTCAAAAACTCAATTTTTTATTAAAGATACATGATAAGATTTTATTAAATCTTTCTAAAATCAATGCAGATAAAGTTTTTTTATTATTTAAAAAAAATCTAATTACGGAAATGAAATATTTACAAAGCTATATTTGAGATGAAATTTAATTTAATTTATGCAGAAACCATGAGATCTAAATATTATTTAGATAGTATGATCCTACATAAACTATTTCCAAAAAAAATTATTTATTTTTCAAAAAGCAAAAATCTTAAATTAATTAACAAGTTTAAAAAATACTCTATAAATTTTAAATATTTTAACAGTGACAATATAAATGATCCAAAATTAGAGAATTACATTATTAATCTTCCAGAAAAAAATTTTATTTACAGCGGTTACCCCGGCGATATAGTAAATTTAAAGCTTACAAAAAATAAGTCAATTTTTCATTTTCATCCAGGTAAATTACCTGGGTTCAAAGGAAGTACAACAATACATTATAGTTTAATTTTAAAAAAAGGAATTTTTTGTAGTTGTATTAAACTTAATGACAAAATTGATGATGGAAAAATTTTTTTAATAAAAAGTTTCAATCCCCCAAAAAATATAAAAAGTATCGAAAATAAATTTGATCATGAAATACGAACTAAAACCTTAATTGCTTTCTTAAAAATGAAAAGAAGAAAAATCTATAAAATTAAAAGTAAAGGAAAAATACTTCATTATTATATTGCTCATCCTATTTTAAGATCTTTAATAATAAATAGGAAGATTTTTTTTAAACTTAAGTCTTACAGGTTATAAATAAATTTTTCATTAAGTTTAAGTTTTTTAGTCAATTCATTTTTTCTCATAAACCGACCTAAATTAATAAAAATCTTTATAAACTGACTTATTCTTTTTTTTGATCCAAATACTGTTTCAACATAAACTAAGTTTTTTTTAAACCTTATATTTCTAAAAAGAAATTTTTTATTAGAATTTTTAATTATTTTTTTAAATGTCTCAAAGGAAGGATAATAAAGTGTCAAACCTGTTTCAAGTTTTCTTTGAAATTTTTTTTTTCTAGAAAATGAAAGATCAAACGAACCGCAATCTGACAAATTAATTATCTTTTTAAGGTAGTGAATATTTTTTTTTTCATATAAAAGGGATACTCCTTTTGAGAAAAAAACTGAATTCTTTAAATCTTTCTCCTTAAATTTTTGAAACAATTTCAATTTATATTTACAAAAGAAATTTTCAGCAAAAAATAAAAATTTATTTGAAATATCGTTACCTACAAATTTAATTTTATTTAAACTATTAATCTTAAAAGTTAATTTTCTATTAAAAAAATTAAAATACTCAATTTTCTCAAATAATGTATATCCAAATTCATAAAATTTTTTTTTATTTAATTTTAACAATATAAAATTTATTAAATTAAATTTTAGATCTTTGCTATCATGTATCTTATCAAATCTATTCTTGCTAATTTGATATATATCTTCATAATATCGACTTAGCATATAAAAATCATACAAATTCCCGAATTTTTTTTCATAAATTTTTTTTTTTTATTTTTTATTTTTCCAAATTCAATATAGTTCATTAAATTTTGCTCTTCCTGGAAAAATGATATCTTAATACTAATCTATCTGTGAATAAGGTTTTGGTTCCTTTATGAAATCCGTTTTCATCGAATATAATTGCGTCTCCTTCATTCATATCATAATCGAATTGATTAGTGTCTTTATTGTTCTTTAAAAAATTTATGCTTTTTAAAAAATCATTTAAAATTTCATTGTCAATATTTTTTTGTATTAATTCAAAATTATACTTATTATCAAGCCATGAGTTAAGATCACTCAAAAATTTCAATTTTATTAAAGGTATTTTTTTTTCAAAGATAAGTTTTTTAATTTGGTATACAAATTTTTGTGATCCTGGAATATAACTCATACAACCATTATCTTTGAAAACTTTTGTTAAATAAATAAATACTTTTAAACTTCTATTATCATGGCGGTTTTCAATTTTATCATCTATGAAGAATGGCTGATCACAATGCCATTCCAAAATGTTTGCGTTAGATTTTTTTGCATAATATCCGTCAATCATATTTAATTTAGATGATGTTTTAAAAAATTCGTCAGATAGCTCCATCAATTTTTTCTTTTTGCATATTTGATTTAATTTCAGTGAAAATAATATTTTTCTAATATCTAATTTAAGTAGTTTAACAAGGTAGTTAGTTGTTTTTACTGGAAATATAGTGTCAGGATGAGCTTTGGGCTTTTTATAAAAGTTCAAAATTTCTTTTACGTCCTTTATTTCGTCAAAATCTAAAAAGTTACGTACTTTGGCTATACCATGAGAATTTATTTGATTAACTAATTTATTGTCTAAATTAAAATTATTCATAAGTATATTTTAACGTTCAATTATTGAACATATCATATTTTAATGGTAAAGATAGCTCAAATTTTTAATTTTTCACTATGAAAAAGAAATACATTTGTATAATACCTGCTAGATCTGGCTCTAAAGGGATAAGAAACAAAAATATAGTTAAAATTAAAAATAAACCACTCATACAATATTCTATTGATACCGCAAAAAAATTAAAGAAATATTGTGAAATAGTTATAAGTACGGATAGTCATAAAATTTTAAAAATTATTAAAAAAAATAAATTAGATTTTTTTGGTTTACGTCCGAAAAAACTAAGCACTGATAACGCTTTAACAAAAGATGTTGTAAAATACGAATTAAAAAAAATTGAAAAAATATTATCCCATAAATTCTATGGTATAATTTTACTGCAACCAACTTGTCCAATTAGAGATATTAAGAAACTTAAAAAGTCTATAAAATATCTAAATGATAAAAAGTTTGATAGCGTTGTTTCTGTATGTGATGTTGATTCACATCATCCATTTAGAATGAAAATTTTTAAGAATAATTATCTAAGAAATTTTTTAAAATTTAAAAAAGAAAATATGGCTCCCAGACAAAATCTTCCAAAAGTTTACATCCGTTCTGGCTCATTTTATTTAATCAAAAGAGACACATTTTTAAAAAAAGACTCTTTGGTTGGAAATAAGTGTAAAGGGATAATATTAAAAAGCCTTGAAGCTTTAAACATAGATAAACAAATAGATTTAGAATACTTAAGGATGAAACTAAAATGAAAGTAATTTGTCCATCAACTGAGGTTTTTAATCAAAATCTTCTGAATAAATTTAAAAAACATTTTAAATGTAATTTTAAGAAAATGAGTCAAAATGAATTCAGTTCCTTGGTTCATAATTATGAAATTGTTATAGTTAGATTTAATAAATTTTTACCCTTTAAAAAGAATCATAAAATTAGATATATTCTAAGTCCAACTACTGGGGAGGATCATATTGATGCTAAATTTTTTTCAGATAAAAAAGTAAGAATATTTACACTAAAAAATAAGCAAAAATTTTTAAAAGATGTTTATGCATCCTCGGAATTTACAATTGCATTAATTTTAATGACTTTAAGAAAAATCAAAGAAAATTTAAAATTTAAGAAAAATGCCATTGGAAATGAAATAGCAAAAAAAAAAATAGGAATAATTGGATTAGGTAGAAATGGAAAAAAGATTGCTAAAATACTGTTGAAATTTAACGCTAAATTATCTTACTTTGATAAAAAAAAGGTAAATAGTAATAACAATAAGATAAAATTTTTAAGTTTGAATAATTTGTTAGCTACGAACGATCTTATAATAATTTGTATTCCATTAAACATAAAAAATTACAACTTTTTAAATAAATCTAAAATTAAACTTATCAAACAAAATTCATTAGTTGTGAATACTTCTAGAGGAAGAGTACTTGACGAAGGATTTATAATTAATTTAGCAAAGAAAAGAAAAATATTTTATTCATCAGACGTTTTATCTAATGAATTTTCAAATAATTATGTTAAAAGGATAGATAATTTGAACAAGTTTTCTAACATATTAATTACTAATCATATAGGTGGTTTAACAGAGGAATCAATTTTAAAAACTGATGAATTAATTTTTAATAATTTTTTTAAAACGTTAGGATTAAATTAAATGAAAAATTTGACTTATATAGCTGAGCTTTGCCAAAATCATTTAGGTAAAGAAGCTTACGTTAACTCAATGTTAGAGAGATGTGCTCAAGCAGGCGCAGATATTGTAAAACTCCAATTTATATATTCAAACAAGATAGCTTTTCGCTCTCAATTTGAATTAGGGCTTAAAAATGGGAAAAAGATAATTGCTATTAAAAGGCCTTATAATACAGAATTTCATAGGTTAAAAAAACTAGAGCTTCCGCTTAATTATTACAAAAAATTTATTAAACGTTGTAATTACTTTGGTATAGATCCTATGATTACCTGTTTTACCCGGGACGATGTAAATAAAATATATGACTTAGGTTTCAAACATATAAAGTTAGCAAGTTATGATTGTGGTTCATTTCCTTTAGTGCGAGATGTCTGTAAAAAATTTAAAAAAATTTTCATTTCTACAGGCGCTACTTATGATGATGAGATAAAAAAAACAAGTGTCATATGTAAAAAACACAATATAGATCCGGTTTTTTTACATTGTGTTACAATTTATCCCACTGCACCAAAACATTTTAATCTAAAGAGAATCTCTTTCCTAAATAAATTTGTTAAAAAAGTTGGATATTCTGATCATTCTTTGGCGACCAATAAACACAAAAATTTTGCTTCTATGGCTGCGATTTACTTTGGTGCAAATTTTATAGAAAGACATATTACTATTTTGGATTCAAATAAAACGAAAGATGGCGTGGTCTCAATTAATCCAGAAGATATAAAAGAAGTTAAAAATTTTGCAAAATTGAAAAAACATGAAATGTTATCATATCTTAAGGATAAGTTTAAAATAAATTTAAATCAAGTAAAAGGAAATAGTAAAAGGAAATTGAGTCACGAAGAATTACTAAATAGAAATTATTACAGAGGAAGATTTTGTTCAAAAATTAATATAAGTGGTCAGACAAAAGATTTGTTTAATTGGGAAGAGGAGCCTAATAATTTTGGAAAATAATGTTTATTTAATAAAAGAAAATCAAACAATAGAACAGTTTATTAAAATTTTTGAAAAAGAAATAAGATCTAAGAATATCGACACAGCTATAAAATTGAATAAGGACAAAACGGTCAAAGGTATAATTACTTCGGGAGATTTAAGAAGACTAATAGAAAAAAAAAATAATTTAAATCTTAAAATATCTAATTTTTTAAATATTAATCCAATATCGATTTTTGAAAGTGATCTTGATAATAATCTTTATTCAAAAATAGAAAAATTAAAAATTAAGAGATCAAAAAATTTAATAATTTCAAAGATTCTAGTTTTAGATAAGAATAAAAAATTTAAGTATATTTTAGATGTAAAAGAATTTGACACAAATCATAACTATAAAAACACTTGTATTATTGGACTAGGTCATATTGGAATTCCATTAGCAGTTCATATTTTAAAAAATTCCGATAAAATTTACGGTGTAGATAACGATAAGACTAAGATTAAAAATCTCAAAAAGTTTAAAATTGATTTTTATGAAAAAAATTTATACGACGATCTGCTTTTAAATATCAAGCAAAAAAAATTTATTCTTTCACACCAACTTAAAAAGTGCCAAGCAGAAAATTATATAATATGTTTGGGCACTCATTTTCATAATAAAAATGTAAATAACAAAGCTATTATAAAAATTGCTAATGAGCTTGGGAAAATTCTTAAAAAGGGGGACCTTGTAATTCTAAGAGGCACTGTACAAGTCGGAACTACAAGAAAAATTCTTTTAAGAAACCTTGAAAATAAAAGCTCACTAAAATGTGGCAAAGATTTTTACTTAAGTTATATGCCAGAAAGATTGATCGAGGGTAACGCTCTTGAGGAGATGGAAAATATACCAACCTTAATTTCTGCTTATTCAGAGAAATGTTTAGAAAAAACCATTAACTTTGCTAAGTTACATTTTAAAAACTACTTATCCTTAAAATCATTTGAAGAAGCAGAGATTATAAAACTAACCTCAAATACTTACAGAGACTTTAAGTTTGCATTTGCTAATGAAGTTACAAGAATAGCCAATCAAAATAATTTAAGTGGTAAAGAATTAATTCAAAAAGCAAATTTTGGATATGATAGAAATGACATTCCATCTCCAAGCATTGGAGTTGGAGGTTTTTGTTTGCCTAAAGATCCTTATCTTTTCAATAAAAGTTTAAATTCTAAAGGAAATTTCACACTTAATTTTAACTCCAGAGAAATTAATAAAAATTCGATGAAGATAAATTTTATAAAAATAAAGAATATTTTAAAACAGAAAAGTTACAGTAAAAAAAAAGAGGTATTAATCTGTGGTGTAGCCTTTAAGGGGTATCCTGAAACATTGGATACAAGAAATTCAACTGCTTTGCTTTTAGGTAGTTACTTAAAAAAGTATAATTTCAAAATTACCTTTGTAGATCCATTAGCAAAAATGTTCCAAAAGAAAAAATTATTAAAAAGTTTGGTAATTAAAGAGACGGTTAATAATTTGAATTTATTTGATGGAATAATTATTGTGAATAATAACGAATTTTTTTTAAAAATGATATCTAGAAACTTAAAATTTAATAAGGGAAAATTTGACAAAATGATATTTGATACCTGGAGCATTTTGAACAAAAATTTTGTCAAAAAACTCAATTGGAAATATTTTAATTTGTAATTATTTTCTTTTTTTGTAAAATTCTAATTGTTTTTTATTTAAAGGTCCTAGTGGACTCTCATGTAAATAAAATAGTGTTTGATCGTTTTTAAAATCGTATTTATATTTCCATTTTCTTTGAAAATTATTTTTTAAAAATATTGAATTTGCTCCCCTACCATCAACTAAAATAATTGTTCCAGGTGTTAAAAAATTTTCATATCTTAAAATGTCACATGACATTGGCATAAATTCATAATCTGCAACTGTTAAGTTATTTATATGGCCTTTGATATCAAATTGGTCAGGTCCATCCAAATAAATGAAGTCAGGATTAATCCTTGGATGATTTGTGTATTGTGATGCTATCCTTCCATTGAATAAACATATCTTATTATTAGAAAAATTAAATTCAACAATATTCTTTTCTTTGAAGAATTTTTTAATTCTTTTTTCAGAAATTTTTAAAAATTTTTTACTATTATCTATTACAGTCAAACTAAATGGTTTCTTAATTCTAGGAAACGGTTTTTGATCATATCTTTTTTTATTTATTTGCAGCGCGTGAGTTATTACGAGGGTGGACCATCCTGTGCCATATTCTAATATTCGTGTTCTTTTATTTTCTATTATTAGCTTATGGAGTCTATAAAGATCGTAAATGTTTGGTCCATATGTCTTTTTAAAGAATCTTTTATCATTTTTTTTTCTTTCTTTAGAGTTGAAATTATCTACTAAAATTTTTAATCCAAATTTTATAAAATAACTCTTTATATTTTTAATGTTAGGTATTTTTGAAATAATCATTTACACAATTTTATCGTTCAATTTTTGAACAGTAAAGACTTTTTTTTAGTTTTTTTCCTATAAGGTATTTTTTTAATTGAATTTTCCTTTTTATACTAAGAGTAGTGATGGCTACACCAAGATCAAGCTTTTTTTTTCTATTAAGCTCTTTTAAAGTTGACTCATATTTTTCTAATATAAATTTTTTAAGTGAGTTAATTCTATTATTTTTTAGGACAGAGTTTTTGAGATAAAGAGAGTCTACTCTTGAATAGTTTTTTTTATTTTGTATTTTTTTACATTGAGCTATGAAACCTTTTTCACCGTCTAGTATGGGGAATTTCAAATTATTTTTTCCACTCGTTCCCTTTTTTTTTATTTTTACTAGCAAATAAAACTTATTTTTTTTGTGGTGGGTATGAGAAATATTGAAGTGATTATAAAGTTGATTATAAGAACTTTCTGCAATTTTGAACTCAGAATTATTCAGCTTTATGATAGAGTCTACCTTGAAAATTTTTTTTATTTTTGCGTGAGAAAAATGTAAAAACTTTTTTCTTAAACTAAATATTTGCTCTGAATAATATTTTCTTGAATTTGTCAATTTTGATAGTACTATGTTTTAAACAAATATAACTTATTTCTCGTTAATTTAAATGATAAAATACAAAGATGAATTTTGGGGGTTTATTCCTGCTAGGTCAGGTTCAAAAGGAATAAAAAATAAAAATATTAAAATCATTAATGGAAAGCCGTTGATTTTTTACAGTATTGCTCTAGCTCTTAAAACCCGGGGTATAGCTAAAGTGATTTTTTCTTCAGATTCAAAAAAATATATAAAATTAGCAAAAAAATTCGGATGTAATAATTTTCATATTAGATCAAAAAAATTATCAAATGATAAAGCTAGTGAATTTTCTGTTTTTAGGGATTTTATACGTAATGAAATAAAAAAAAAAAATGTTTTACCAAAGTATTTTGTCCATTTACGCCCTACCTCACCGATAAGAAAAAAAGCCACATTAGAAAAAGCTTTAAAATTTTTTAAAAAAAAACAAAAAAAATTTACTTCTATGCGTAGTGCCAACTTGATGTCAAACACAGCATACAGGGCAAATAGAATTATTAATGGAAAACTTGCTAGTATTGAAGGTAAAGATTTTTCAATTGATAAGTTTTGTAAACCAAGAAATTTTTTTCCTAAAACATACAAATGTGGATCAATATTTGATGTTTATAAAACAAAAAATATCTTAAAAGGTAAACTTTGGGGAAACAAAGTAATGCCATATATAATTAAAGATCATTATAATGATATTGATGATTTAGAGGACTTTGATCTTGCAGAGTATTTCATGAAAAAAAATAAATTTAAGATTTAGTTTGGTTTAAAAATAAAATTAAGTTCAATATTCTTACTAAAAACCAAGAGTCTCTACTAAAATAGTTTTTTTTTAATAAATATTTAATTATTTTTTTTTTATCCAATACGATTGGATTAATCTTTTGATTTCTTAAAGCTTTTAAAAATATTCCTCTACAAACTTTTAGAAATTTATTTATATTTAGAGTTTGAGATAAATTTTTTTTTTCAAAATTAACGTCATTAACCAAAAAATTTTCAAGTAATTCTTTGTGATTAGTTTTAAAACCAAACTCTTTTATATAACTTTTATAAATTAACGGATTAGCAAAAAAATTTATTGGCGTGATAAAATTTCTTATCATAGTATTCTTCCTCGTAATATTTTTAGTATATCTTTCATTTAAATAAAAGTTATGAAGACTTTGTATTGAAAATTTTTTTTTTCTAATTTTGTTAAAAATTTTAAAATTAAAATTTTTATTTGTAAATTTTTTAAGTGTTTCTTTAGGAGTGATATAGTTTTCTAAAAAATAATTTTTATCAATTAAAAAATTTCTATATAACTCACCTCCAAATCCGGTAAGAACAAAATCATTTTTTTTATAAATTTTTTTAATTAAATTCATAATTAATATTTCACTAGAACTTCCTATCCCTGAGGTAATTTTTGCATATTCATTTAATAGTTTAAGTAAATTCTCTCTACTTCCAAATTTATCATTGATTGATACGTGCTTTATATTTTGTTTTTTTGCTCTTAATTTACCTAAAATAAAATCATCGGATAATTTATTTCCGGCAAATGAAGAAGTAATTTTATTATTAAGTTTTGAAAAATGATTTAAGATCACACAAGAGTCTGTACCACCAGTGGTTAAAATACTTATTCTTTTATTTTTAAATTTGTTGTAAATAATTCTCTTTTGGTCAAATAGATTTGAATAAAAATTTTTTTTTAAAGGAATTTTGAGTGGTGTTTTCTTTTTAGATAATACAATTTTATTTTTTTTAATAGAGATCTTGAAGGTCTCAAGTCTTTTTAGAAAATTTACATTCTTATAAATTGAGGAATTAATGAATGCTTCATAACCATAAATATAATAATTAGTTAAATTATTTTGATTTATTTGTATATTATCAAACTCTTTCAAAATTAATCTCAAATTGTTGCTAAAAGTAAATCGATTTTTAGTTTTTGAATAATATAACGGAACGCTATTAAAAAAATCTGTCTCCAAAGTCAATTTTCCATTTTTAAATAATATTCTCGAATATTCTCCAGAATTTTTTGCAAATGTATAACCGATATAAAAACAAAAATTATTAGTAGTCTGATCAAATACTTTCTTTATTTCTTTTTTTTTCTTCTTATAATTAAATACCAATTTTAAATGATATTTATTTTTTAAAAAATAAAGTTCACCAAATATCTGATCTGTAAATGTTTTCATTTAAAATTTAAATTGCTTATTATCAATAAATAATCTCATCCATATTTCTAAATTTAATATACTCCAAATAAGTCCTGCGTTAGAATAATTTGGGCTTTCTTTGGGATTATCGTAAAATCTTTTTAATAAGAGGTTTATTTCTCTTCTTTCAAAAATTCCTCTTTCTTTAAATTTTTTTTCCTCTAACAATTTTATATAATTTCCAAATAACTTTTTATTTCTAATCCATTTATTAATAGGAGTTGAAAATCCTATTTTAGGTCTATAAATGTGTTTTTTATTAAAATGACTTTCTGCGATTTTCTTCAAAATAAACTTAGTTTCACCATTATTGATTTTAAAAGAGTTATCGAGATTTAAAGATGCCTGATAAAGTGTTTTATTAATGAACGGAACACGAAATTCAACTGAATTAGCCATCGACATTTTATCCAATCTATTTTCGATTGATTGTAAATATGTTTGTGAAGCAAAATAAATTTGTTTATTTATTGAATTAAATTTAGTTAGTAAAAATTTTTCTCTTGTAAACTTATTATGTGATTTGCAGATCAAAAGCTTATTGACTACCTTTGGATCTGAAAATTTGTATTTAAATTTATTTAAATTAATTTCATTAAAAAATGAATAACCTGCGAAAAATTCGTCTGATCCTTCTCCTCCAAGTAGAACCTTGCAGTTATTTTCGCTCGCTAATTTCGCTAAAAGAAAAATACCTATAGAGTGAGGGAAATTTAGTGGCTCATCATTGAACCAAACACATTTAGGAAATAACTGAGTAAATTTTTTTTCATCTAATAATATTTTATGATGGTTTGTCTTATATTTCTGAACAATGTAATTAATGAATTTAGACTCATCAATAATTTTATTGTTATAGGTTTTTTCTTTGAAAAAAACTGAATAGGTATTTATATTTTTTAAATCAAATTTACTCGATAAAGCTACTAATAAAGAGGAGTCTAATCCGCCACTTAAAGCAATTCCTTTTTTCACATCGCTAACAAGTTGATCCTTAATTGATTTAGACAAAAGATATTCAATGTATTCAATTGAGTACTCCTTTTTTAAATTATTTGATCTTGAGAAAGTGTTGGGATTGAAGTATTTGACAATATTGAATTTATTTGTATTTGCTTTTAAATAATGACCTGGTAAAATTTTTTTTATTTGTTTAATTAATGTTTGATTACCAGAGAGGGTTCTGAAAATTAGTTGTTCTTTAATATGTTTTTCACTAAAACTCCAATCTATTAAACCTAATTTTGCAAATGGAAGAAATGCCTTTAATTCAGAAGCGATAATAATAAGATTATTTTTTTTGAAAAAATAAACAGGCTTTACTCCAAACTCATCTCGAGCTACAAATATTTCCTTATTAATTTTATCAAAAATTACAAAGGAAAATATACCTTCAATCATATTTAGTACTTTTTCTTTATAAATTTGAAATAAGTTAATTAAAACCTCGGTGTCACCAGTTGATTTGAATTTAATTCCTTTGTGTATTAATATTTGCCTTAATTTCTTAAAGTTATATACTTCCCCATTAAAAACTATTACATATCTTTTGTTTTCACTAAACATGGGTTGATTAGCATCGTTAGACGTATCTTGAATGGATAGTCTATTGAAGGAAAACAAATAGTTTTCATCATATAGGTAACTTGTTTTATCTGGCCCACGATGTTTGGTAATTTTTGTAGCCTCTCTTAATGCTTTGATAAACCTTCTATTATTGTTTTCAGAAAAAACTGTTATAAAACCACACATTATTTTTAAATATATTTTCTCATTAATTTAAACCAAATTTCAATAATTAATAATCTTTCTAAAGTATTTGAATGATCATTTTTAGACCATTTTTTTGGCTCATGTACTTTTAACAATTCATAAATTTTTTTAATATAAAAATATTTTGATATAAAAGAATTTTTTAATATATGCATTTTAAAAAGTTTTTTAAGAACCCCTTGATGCAAAAACTGTGCGGATGGGAAATGAAACTGCCATTTTTTTGTATTCCATACTATTTTGTTTGACATAAATTGTTCTGCCACCTTTCTAAGTATAAATTTTTGGTAAATAATACCTTTGTGTTTATTTATTCTATCTTTAGCTTCTAAATTATTTGCAAACTCAATTACATTTTTATCACAAAAAGGGCTTCTTAGTTCTAAAGAGTACTTTCTCAATAATCCGTCAACTTTTTCGAGCGTGGGAGGTAAAAAAGTTGCTTGGTCTAACTCCATATATTTATTTAAAGGATTTTTACTTAAAAGACTTTTTAAAAGTTTTTTTCTTAAAGGTGGAATTATATACTTAAAATTTTTTTTTATCTTTTTAAGTCTCTCAATTGATAGATAATTTAATGAAACTAAAAATAAATTTAAATTTTTTTCTTTGTTGTATCTTTGTAAAATAGTGTGATATCTCTTATAACCTGCAAATATTTCATCTGATCCCTCTCCAGAAAAAATAGTTTTTATATCAGTATGTTTTTTGATGTAGTCAAAAATAAAGTCAAAAGTTATGGCATTTAGTGCCATCAAGGGCTCACAAGTATCGGAAAGAATATTTATAAGCCTATTTTTTACGTCTTTTTCCTTCAGTTTAATTAAATGATGTTTTTTTTTGTATTTTTTAGAGATTGATCTTGCATAATTTATCTCACCTTGGGGACTGTCCTTTTCGAAATACACTGTAAAAAACTGAATTATCTCTTTGTTATTAAATTTTAAGATCATTTCAGACAATAATGTGGAGTCTAATCCACCAGACAGAACAACGCCAATTTTCGATCTATTGGCCGACCACTCAAAAAATGTATTTTTTAAAATTTTTTCTAAATTTTTTACTTTTTGTTGAAAACTGACTTTTTTTGGCTTTTCTTTTTTAACTGGGTACCAATAGCAATGAGATTTCCTGTTTTGAGTAACATAATTTGCAGGTAAAACTTTCAGTATATTTTTATGCAGTGTTTCCTTACCAAAAATAGTTCCATGGACTAAAAATTCATCAAAAACTTTTTTATTAAATATAAATCTTTCTTGTTTAAGCTCATATATATGTTTGATTGAGGAGGAGACACTTAAAATTCCATTTTTACTATAATAAAGTGTCTTACTACCAATGCAGTCTTTAGAAAAATAAAATTTATCTTTATTCAAATCAAATATAAGAATATTAAAGCTTCCATTCAACATTGAAAATAAACTAGTTCCATATTTCTCAAAGAGTTTTTCTAGTTGTTGAGGCTCACCATAATTAACATCATTTTTATTTACCAACATATTTAAATTTGTGATGTACCCATCTAAACATATTATTAAATTTTTTTTTTTGTTATAGTAAGGATAAATACTATTAGAAACATTTAAGTTTGCTAAAGCAAAATTTTTTCCTATGATCATCTTATTTTTAAAGTTCTTTTTTAAATATTTTTTTTGATTGAGAAATTGATGAATATTTTTTTTGATACTCATTTTCTTTTTTCCATATATAAAGATAAAACCAGACATAATAATTTTTGATTAATTTTTTCCTAATAAGGTTGACATAAAAATATTTTATTAATATCGTTCATTTATTGAACAGTAAAGGATTTTTTGAAAAGTATGAAATTAGCTATATTTGCGTGTAATAATGGATTAGGTCATATTCGGAGATCAATCATAATTGCAAAATATTTATCAAACTCATTTGATGTATCTCTTTTTGGAGAAAGAAAAAAATTAGATAAATTTAAGATTTTTAAAAAAATAAGGATTATAAATCTGGACGTAAAATTTGAACCTGCTAAAAATTTTATTCAAAATAAATATAGATTGAAAAAAAAACTTTCAAAATACAAAAATAAATTTGATTTAATATTTGCAGATACATTCCCAGAAGTTAATTTTTTAGGAAAAAAAATTTATATTTTTTCAAATTTTCTTTGGCATAGGGAATTTAAAATTTTAAGTAAAAAATATCTCAGGTTAGAAAAGAGTTTATTGAAAAAAAATGTAATTTTTTTTTCGAATTATCTATTTGGTAAAAATTACTTAAAAAAGTTTAATGTGGTAAAAGTCCCTTTTTTTGAAAATTTTAAAAAAACAATAAAGAAAGATGCAATCTTAATTTCTTTTGGAACAGCGAAATTCTATCAAGAAAATAAAATAAAAAATATTGTTGAAAAAATTGTAAAATTAAATAAAAAAAATAAAAATAAAATTTATTTAGAGCCACGATTATATAAAAATAGTTTTTTGAAGTTAAATATTCATAAGGCGAATTATTCTGAAAAAATGTACAATGAGGTTTCTATTGCAATAACAAAACCTGGTTTAGGAACTGTTGAAGAATGTCTTAGAAGGGGTATTAAGATAATTTGTTATACTAAAGGTATGCATGCTGAATTTAAGCATAATGCTAATGTTCTACTAAAACTAAAATTAGCTTATAAAAAAAATTCTCTTATCGAATGCTACAAACTTGCCAACAATCTTTTATACAAAAAGAAAGAGTTAAAAAAAACTCTAACTAAATGTATGAGTCTGAAGTGGGGTGGCGAAAAAACAATCGCTAACTATATTATTAAAAGAGAAAAATACTAATATTTAAAAATTTTTTTCAGTGCATAAATCAAGCCAATTGAGCTATTAGTACTGGTCAGCTACACGCGTTACCGCGCTTC
>MDTD01005351.1_pt1 | contig 25291 bp, 32 predicted proteins | sample 811221 | NCBI WGS metagenome assembly MDTD01 (sample SAMN05326646, study PRJNA326480) | marine metagenome | isolation source: seawater | place: Pacific Ocean: South West | collected 2011 | reverse complement strand
TTTTACAGGCACATAATGTTAATAGCTTACACTACTTGATGTCGAGTGGAAATATACAACCTCTCTTGTATTTATTAGATGAGCCTACATGGGAAGGTACAAATGTAGTATGGGAGTCTTTAGATTTGAATAAAGAACAAATCATAAAAGAACTACCTTTCCTAGAGTCTGATGGCTTCTATGAAATAGCAAAAAATAATAATTGTCAGTTTGGCCCAAAAGGTCACCCACTAAAAGACGGGCACAGACTCATGGCTGATAAAATCAATGAGGATATAAAATATGGTAGGTTTCTTACACAAAATAATCAAGAAGATTAGGGCGTGGTGGTTTGAAAGGCAACTACGCAAAAACTACACCCCTGATACCTATGTGTATGAGGGTGATGAAATTTTTGAACCTGAAGAAGAAAGTCAGGACACAAAAAATAGTTCTTGACAAAAGGTTAAATTTCATCTATAATATAAAAATATAAAATAAAGAAAGGAAAGAATATCTATGCAACAAATTTTTGCCCCAACAACCTGTCCATCTTGCGATAGTAGTTTGGAGTTTGTTAACGACATACTCTACTGTTATAACAAGATGTGCCCAGCACAATGGGGTAAGAAGTTAGAACATTTCGGTTCTTTATTAAAAATCAAAGGATTCGGCCCTGCTACCATACGGAAGTTAGAGGTCGATGATTATCCAGAGCTATACGAGCTTTCATCAGAGGATATTTCCTCAAAACTAGGTTCTGAGAAACTGGCAAGTAAGTTGTATGACGAAATTGAGAAGTCAAAATCAGTCGATTTACAAACATTACTGCCAGCTTTCTCGATACCGCTTTTTGGTCGGTCAGCTTCCCAAAAATTATGCGATAAAATATCTCATATCGAAGATATTGACGAGGCAAGTTGTACTGAAGCGGGTATTGGCCCGAAAGCAACCGCTAACCTACTTAACTGGTTAGATACCGAGTTTTATGCAAACGGTTACGATGCGTTATTACCATTTTCATTCAAGACTAAGAAAGTCGAGAAAAGGGAAACAGTAGGAACTGTCTGTATAAGTGGGAGACTCAGTTCGTATCCTACGAAAGCTGCAGCAACGGAAGTTCTGGAACAACACGGCTATGCCGTGAAATCTAGTTTGACAAAGGACTGCACTCATCTAATAAATGAGTCGGGAATTGAGTCAACCAAAACACAGACAGCTCGTGATAGAGGTGTCACAATAGTAACTAATATAAAACATTTAATTGAGGAAAATTAAAAATGGCATTACCAAAATGGACAGACGAAAGAACTTCTGCTCTAGAATCTTTTGTCGGTGACGAAAGCCCTGTTTCTCAAGCTACTGTAGCTAGCGCTGCAGAAGAACTAGAAACTTCTGTAAGAAGTGTTAGTTCAAAGCTAAGAAAAATGGGTTATGATGTAGAGCTAGCTTCTTCAAGCAACACTAAATCTTTTAGTGATGAGCAAGAAGCAACACTTCAAGCATTTGTAACAGATAATTCTGGTTCTTACACATATGCTCAGATTGCTGAAAACTTCGAAGGTGGAGCTTTCTCAGCAAAATCAATTCAAGGAAAAATCCTTTCTATGCAACTTACAGAACACGTTGCACCTGCTCCTAAAGTTGAGTCTGTTAAGACTTACTCTGAGGACGAAGAAGCTACATTTATTGGCATGGTCAATGATGGTGCTTTCATCGAGCAAATCGCAGAATCTCTTGGTAAGAGTGTAAACTCTATCAGAGGTAAAGCTTTATCTTTGCTTAGAGCAGGAGAAATCAATGCTATACCTAAGCAAGAAGTAACAAAAGGTTCTGGTAAAGCAGACCCTCTTGCTGATTTAGACATTGACGACATGACTGTCGAGCAGATTGCTGATGAAATCGGCAAAACTGTTAGAGGTGTCAAAACTATGCTTACAAGAAGGGGCTTAGTTTGTGCCGACTATGACGGTTCAGCTAGAAAAGAAAGAGTTCAATCTTAATTACTTTCTAATGTCAAGAAGGCGACAAGGGAAACTTTGTCGCCTATTCTTGGGAGAGATGAATGACTGTAGAAAGTGCGTTATTGAAACAAATTCTTTCGGGCGGAGATTTTACAACTTGGAACTCACTCCAACAACACTATCTTCCTGACGGAGAATACCAAAAGCTGTGGAGCTTAATAGATAAGCACGTCCACAAGTTTCATGCGCTTCCTACTTTTGAGGATTTAAAGTACGAAGTTCGCTCCCGTGAACTTCAAGAAAAAATTTATGCAATCGAAACTGTCGAAACAGATGTTTCTGCGTATGAATTACTAGAATATCTCAAAGATTCATTCACTCAAAACGAGATTCTCTCCAAGATTGAACAATATGTCGATACGACAATATCTATCGCAGATGCGAAAGAAAACATTGACTATCTCCAAGAGATAGTTGTACAAGTTCAGGATAGAGTCAATACTTCCGATGATAACGAAACAATGGAAACTATTGAACTCTTTGATTCTGAAGAAGATTTAGCTAAGTATCTACCTCTTGGTCTAAACCAAGACTATGATATAGGCTATACATTCTCTCCCAAAGACTTGGTCATTGTGGGAGCCCAACGAGGTCACGGTAAGTCGTTTACCTGTTGTAATATAGCAGTAAACGCAGTACAACGAGGCCGTTCTGCACTCTACTTTACTATTGAAATGGATTCAAGGTCTATTCTGCAAAGAATGGCTGCCATGTCAACTGGAGTACCCCTAGGTCGATTGATTAAACGAAACCTTTATGAAAAGGAGTGGAATCGTATTGGCGAATGGTGGGCTAGTAGATTTGAAGGTGGACTGGACATAGTTAAAAACTATAATCTCGAAAGCGATTTCGATAAGTTTCACTATGAGTTAACTAGGAACTGTAAACCCATTAAGACTGCTCAGTTAGATGTGTTCTATGACCCAAGCTTAACACTAGCAAAAGTCATAAGTACAGTTCGCCAGAAAAAATTAGAGTATCCAGACTTAGGTCTTGTTGTTGTGGACTACCTTAACCAAGTGAAGCGCCACAATGCACCAAGTCGCTCTAGCCAATATGAATGGGCGGAGCAGATAGAAATATCGAAAGGTTTGAAAGCACTAGCACAAGACCAAGAAGTGCTAGTGGTTTCTGCCATTCAAACAAATCCAAAGGGAGAAGTAAGGTTCTCAAAAGGTATCGAAGACGCAGTAGATGCCTCCTTTACACTTGAACATTGGGGTAAAGAAGAAAACTGTATTAAGTTCAAATGTAATAAAATGAGAAGTGGAGAAATGCAAGGTTTCGTGTCAGAGATTGACTGGGAGACTTTGAAGATTGGCCCGAACTCAGCACTAGACCCCGACCAGAAAGCTGATTTGAGAGACCAAATGACAAGTGGAGAAAGTGTAGATGATTTATAAACATTATTGTGGAGGTAGATATACCCTATTCGCTTGTGATGTAGATGATGCTATTCTTTTGCCTTTTAGGGAGTCAGTATTTTGCTCCAAAGAGTTCGTAAGAATGTGGCTAGAAAGACAAAAGAATAGAATGTATTTACGCTGTTATGTATTTGTAGATTCAGTATTAAAAGAGGGTTTTATTGACCCGATACAACTATGGGCAGATAAAGAAAAAGACGAATTTTGCGTTCACCCAGGAGTGAACAGATTATACCTAAAAGCTGCAATGCCTGATTTACGCTTAGTTGCGTGGGTATTAGACAAGTCTATAAAAGATAGAAATGAATATCAAGGTATATTAGATAATATAAAGCCAATAATACGAGATGCAAATGGCAACCGTATATTAAATTGGATTAGTAGCCACCGCACGGCACCGAACGCCAGCGACCAGTATGACTTCGCGTTACGCGACGAGTTGTACCCAGGTAACCGTCAAAGAATGGATACAGATAAACGTAGGGAGGAGTGGGAGAAAGTCTCAAAAGTCAGAGGGTTTGGAGTTTTAAGTGAAGGAAAGACCTACACAATGGGAACACCAAACGATTTTATTTATGAAGTAGATAATATAATAGGAATATATCAGTTAGTACTAATGCATTTCTTTAATATTATTACAGCTGACCCCAGTATATATTATAGGAGAATATAATGGACTATCAAACACACTTACTAATCGTTGCAATGGAAGAAGCAGGAGAGTTTATACAAGCCTGTTCTAAAGTATACCGACATAACGGAGGTAAAGAAGAAATAAAGTGTTTATCTGAAGAAGTTGGTGATGTACAGGCACTAATAAATCTCTTACAAGCAGAAGGAATTATTGACCTAAATGTAGCAAATGAGAAAAGAATAGTAAGAGAAGGAAAGATGAGGAGACAATATGAAAGCAGGTAAAGTATGGGGACAAACAGAACTAATACATGCAAATGGAGTTCTGGAGTTCCATAGAATAGAGTACAAAGCAGGATATAAGTGTTCTGAACACTTACACGAGTTCAAATGGAATGGATTTTATGTTGAGTCTGGTAAAATGCTTATCAGAGTTTGGCAGAAAGATTACGACCTATGTGATGAAACAATACTAAAAGCAGGAGATTACACTTATGTAAAGCCTGGTCTAATTCATCAGTTTGAAGGACTCGAATCAGGAGTGGCTTTTGAACTATACTGGGCAGAATTTAGTCATAATGACATACAAAGGAGGACAGTAGGCGGTGAAAGTTACAAAGATAAACCCGGTAGCTAAATATTCTCGTAATAAATCGGGAGCTGGTTACCACAAAAGCAAGAAAGATTATAACAGGAGAGCTATGAAAGAAGATACGCAGGAAAAAATTGAAAGTTTCTTTGAGGATATGACTGATGATGAACATGAACAAGTTGAGTTTCTAATAAATCAGCAAAAGAATACAAATAGTGCTAGTTTATGGTGGCAACTCGAGGAAGAAATAAATAGAATATTTGATAAGGCAGAAGAGAGACAGAAAAATGGCTGATGATAGAGTAAGTAGAGAAACTGCTGAACTTATACCACTACCACCGCATACTTGGTACATAAGGAGGATTAGTTGGCTATTAACACAAAAAACAGTAGAACAAAACATTGAAAAAGTACCAATCAACGAGCCTTTGATGGACTCGTTAAAAGAACACGGCATGAAAGCTCCTGTGTTAGTTATGCCAGACTGGTACCCAATCGCGGGTAGTCAAAGACTGAGAGCTTGTGCAGAACTTATAAAAACTGACCCGACTATTGGGGAGCAAGAAATCAAAGTTTGTAGATTTGATAAACAATGGTGGCTATTGTTTTATCTGTGGGGTGACAAAGACTTCAGAGATAAGGCAGTCGCAATATGGTTTCAAATGGCTGAGCTAGTATGGAAAAGCAAATATTATGAAGACGAGACTGACCCTAGTGGTGTATCTATGAGGGAGTTTGAAAGACTAGGCGATGAATTAGAATGGCAACATAAAACAGACCTACGAGATACAGTAAATAGTGAAATCCAAAACAAAAATAAAACTTGACACCGCATTTAAATTTTGATATAATATATATAAATGATAGCAATAGATTTACTAACAGAGCGAAATATACCATTTACTGTCAAGGGACAGGACGCTATCATATCATGCCTAAATCCTGAGCATGACGACACAAACCCTAGCCTAAGAGTAGACAAGGTAACAGGTATAATGCATTGTTTTGCATGTGGGTTTAAAGGTAACTTATTTACACACTTCGGTGCACCAGAGAGTCCACTAGAAGTAAAGATACACAGAATTAAAGATAAAATAGCAAAGGCAAGAAGCCAAACTGTCGGTATTCAACTCCCAGAAGACCGTATCGAATGGAAAGGTGGTCCGTACCGCAATATCTCTGAGGAAACTCTAAAGATATGGCAAGCCTTCACTTGGAATGTTCCAAAGTTTGAAGGGCGGATTATCTTTCCAATTCGTGATTTGACAGGCAAAACAGTTGCATTGCTAGGAAGATTGATAACAGGTGGCATTGGGGCAGAAAAGTATTATATCTACCCACAGGGAGTAAAGATGCCATTTACACCATCTAAAGTAAAACCAATACAGAATAGAGTGATATTGGTAGAAGGAATTTTTGATTGTCTCAATCTTTGGGACAATGGTTTGAAGAATACTGTTTGTTGTTTTGGAACACAACAAATGGATTGGTTCAAACTCTCCTTGCTCAAACTACAAGGTGTGCAAGGAATAGATATTATGTTTGACGGCGACGAAGCTGGTCAAAAAGCAACAGAACAGATAAAAACCATTGCTGAAAAAATGGAACTATCAGTTCAAAAAGTAAAACTACAAGATGGACTAGACCCAGGTGGGTTAAGTCCTGAACAAATAAACAGAATTAAAAAACGATTATACGGATTATGATAGCACTAATAGAAACAAAACCAACAAGTACAAATTTTGATAAATACTTTGAGTTTGAATTTGAGAGATTTGCTCTTTGTTCAGATTCTAGTAAAACAAAAATATTAAAGAAAGATGTAGATTTAGAGATAAATACAGATGATTATGAGTGGCTTATTTTGGTTGGCGCAGAGCCTTTCAAACACTTTACTCGTAAGAGTTCTGTAACAGAGTATAATGGTAAAGTGATTGATGAAAAGTATTTAGCACTTATCAATCCTGCGATTATAAAGTTCAAACCTGAAGCAAAAAAGAATTTTGAAGAAGCCGTAGAGAGTATCTCTGGATTTGTGTCTGGTGAACTAAAAATAGAGAAACTAGACGAGGACAGATGTTATGGTATACAAGAGAAAGAGAAGTGCATGGATTTTTTACAACACGCTTTGGACGCCCCCAGACAGTACATCGCTCTTGACTCAGAAACAAGTGCGTTATATTGTAGGGACGGCTATATGCTTGGATTTTCTATGTCTTATGAGCCTGACCATGGTGTATATGTGGACGCTGATATAATTGACGAAGAAGTCGAAGCAAAAATGCAGGAACTTTTCGATAAGAAAACAGTAGTATTTCACAATGCAAAGTTCGATTTGCAATGGTTTCGCTATCACTTTAACTTCAAGTTTCCAAACTTTGAAGATACAATGCTAATGCATTATATGTTTGATGAACAGCCTGGAACACACGGGCTAAAACAACTGGCTATGAAACATACTCCCTATGGGGATTACGAGAAGCCTTTGGAAGACTGGGGTGAAGCATATCGAAAACAACACGGTATCTTAAAACAATCATTTAGTTATGATATGATACCATTTGAAGTAATGCAAAATTACGCTGCTATGGACGCAGTAGTAACTTTCTTACTTTATGAAAAAATGCGAGCAGCAATAGAAAAGAATAGTAAACTCTTATGGGTGTACGAAAACATACTATTAGCTGGTTGCAACTTTTTAACACAAGTTGAAGACAACGGAGTACCTTTTGACAGGACTAGACTAGAGATAGCCCAACAAATCATGCAGGAAGATATAGATAATGCAGTTGCAAAACTATACGAGTTTCCTGAGGTGCGACAATTTGAAAAAGCAAGAGGGGATTCATTCAATCCAAACTCTACAGTTCAACTACGGTCTTTATTGTTTGATTATATCGGTCTTGCCCCAACGGGTAAAAAGACTGGTACAGGAGCAGATAGTACAGATGCAGAAGTCCTCGGACAACTTGCAGAAGAACATGATGTTCCCAAACATATTCTTGAGATTCGACAGAAGGTAAAAATTAAAAATACATATCTTGATAAAATTATACCGAATCTTGATAGAGATGTAAGACTCCGTACAGGATTTAACCTGCACGGTACAACGTCTGGCAGACTCTCTTCAAGTGGAAAGTTGAATATGCAACAGTTGCCTAGGGATAATCCTACGGTAAAAGGTTGTATCAAAGCAAGAGAAGGACACAAAATCATCTCTATGGACTTGACTACTGCTGAAGTGTATGTAGCAGCAGTCTTGGCGAAAGATGTCGGCTTGCAAGAGGTGTTCAAGAGTGGAGGCAACTTCCATAGTACCATCGCAAAGCAAGTTTTTAACCTACCATGTGAAGTGGAGGACGTTGACAAGTATTATTCTGACAAACGTCAGCAAGCTAAAGCTGTGACATTCGGTATCATGTATGGTGCTGGACCAGCGAAAATTTCATGGCAGGTTACGAAGGACTCTGGTAAAGAGTTCAGTATGCAAGAGGCACAGAGAGTTATCGGCGATTACTTCCAATCATTCCCTAACTTAAGAAAGTGGTTGAATGAATGTGAAGCTGCTATTAAAGCAAATGCTTTTATTTATTCTCACTTTGGAAGGAAGCGTAGGCTTCCAAATGCCAAGTCTAAGGACAAAGGTATTGCGTCGCACGAAGTAAGGTCTGGTATTAACTTTCTTGTACAATCTGTAGCATCGGACATAAATCTATTGGGTGCTATAGATATGCAAAACTACATCAATAGTAAGGGAATGAAATCGAAAATCTTTGGTCTTGTGCATGACTCCATTCTAGCAGAAGTACCAGAAGATGAAGTAGAAATCTATTGTAGTAACCTGAAATCCTTCGTTCAAAAAGATCGAGGTGTTTCAATACCGAGTTCACCTGTAGGCTGCGATTTTGAAATCGGAGATGACTACAGTTTCGGTAAATGGGAGTCATATTATTCAGATGAAAAACTTAGTAAATATATCTAATAATTTCATCACGCATACACTAGACAAGTTTGTTGCATGGAAAGACGAAATCTGTAAAGGTGGTCAACTGTGCAACGACGTTCTAACATTAGGGAGTTTTATCTTCATGATTTGGTTTATGTATGTGGCGATGGAACCGATATTAGTATTCAGATAAGGAAGAAACGATGGACGAACTGAAAGGTAAGAAAATAGCCGTTACAGGACACACAAAAGGTGTGGGTAAAGAAATTTATGATATATGTATGTTCAATGGACTAGATGTTCATGGATTTTCAAGAAGCAACGGCTGGAATTTAGCCGAGCGAGAAGGAGACAAAGTAATTAGTCATCTTTTGAAGGAGGACTTCGATATTGTTTTTAACAATGCTTGGTTCCCTAAAGTTCAAGCAAAGATTCTGACTAACCTACATACACATTGGAAAGATAAAGAGGGAAAGGTAGTAATCAATACTGGTTCCAGTACTGCTTACCACGCGATTGGTGCAGAAGTATACGAAAATGAGAAGAAGTTTCTCCGTGACTATTGCACAAAAAACGCTATTCTGTACCCTCGTAAAAATAAATGCAGAATCCATAATGTTTCATTAGGTTGGACAAAAACGGAAATCCTTGCAGATGTTGATGATAACGAAGCATTGATAAATCCATACGAGGCAGCTTTACTTCTAGTAAATTTAGCCCGTCCACAAGACTACTTTATAAGTGAGATACTTGTCAACGGCAAGTTTCTCCCAGAAGGTACAATGATGAAAATTAAAGATAAAGCAGTAAATAATGTGTTATTAGACTTGACGAAGTCAAGAGACATGGCTGCTACCTCCGAGTGAGGTAGCAGTTCTTTTTGGAGTAAAAATGGAAATAGTTATTTATGGAAAAGACGATTGTGGCTTTTGTGATTTAGCTAAAAACCTAGCGGAACAAAAAGGTAAACAGTATACTTATAAAAAACTTGGAGTGGAGTTTACTATGCAAGACATAGCAAACAGATTCCCTGCAGCCCGCAGTTTTCCTCAAATAGAGGTTGATGGCAGGTATATCGGAGGGTACAACGACTTTAAGTTGTTTATGATGAGCTAATGATTATGAGTGAATTTTGGGAAGCAGGAAAGAAAGCAGAAGTAATACTTAAAGACAATCAATGGGGTTGCAACTACTATGCAGATGGTAAGTTAATAGCAACCGAAATGTATGCGGGACACAGCGAAGCATATGCTGAATCAGCCGCAGAGAATTATGTATTAGGGGTAAAAAACTTTGGACAAGACACAAGTTTATGAAGCAGTTGAAAAACTAGATAGAAGGACAAATACTTATGTACCAGTAAGCGGTGGGTGTGAAAGTGCGTGGGCGTTATCTTACTCTCACTATCACAAAGACCACTTTCCAGCGGTGGTGCATTGGTATGACCCTCGCTATGGGTTATTTGCAGATGCTTCGCTTTTTTATGCAAAGAAACAAGCAGAATATTATGGTTATACATTGGTGTGGGATAGTAGTAGACTATCTGAGATAGGGTATACAACAGAAATACCTATCATTGTAACAGGAATAGCATCATTTATGACCGTGGCATTAGGCAAACCACATGGTATGCAGCTTAAGTGGATTATGAGTGGAGCAAACTCAGAAGATGATTTACGTATGCGCATAATGTTTAGAGAATATCGAAAAATTATGGCATGTATTGAGTCAGATGCGTTAGACGCTAGTAATATTTCGTATGAAGTATTAGGACAAACTCCACAACTAATAAGTCCAGGCGAGTTCCTAACAAAATCAGAAATGTTAGCAATGATGATGACTAGAGACCCTAATCTAGTGGAACTTATATGGACTTGTCCTAAGCCAAAAGGAGTTTTAAAGAGCAAAGATGAAATAACTGGTTATGTTCCATGCGGCGCTTGTTATAAGTGCTTAGAATTTGAAGCAGCCAGAAAGAATGCACAAGATGCAGTTATGAGATACGCTATGGGAGTAGAATATTACTCAAAGTTTTGGCGTCATGAAAATAAAATGGACGCCGTACAACAAGCTTGGGAAAAACAGAATGAAACACAGCATAAAGATAAAAAAGTTTCTGAGTAGAGAAGTAGCAGACTTTATAAAGGTATATTGGAAGTCTGAACTTGCAAGACGGGGACGCAGTAAAGTAGACAATGGTAAACAAAGAGTTATAAAACGAGGCTCACAAAACGGTAGAAAGATAGTAAGTCAGGGAGACCCTATGATTGAAGCATTAGGTCGCAGTTCTAGCCAACGTATATCACGAATCGTTGGTACAGGAGTACATCTTTCATATGGTGAAATAGTAGAATATATAGCAGGATATGAGTTTGGTTGGCAAAAATGGAGATGGGAGTGTGAATATTGCGCTCTAATACATCTTCAAGAAGAAAAGTGCCAACTAGGATTAACTAAAAAGTATGAAACAGGTAATTTAGACCCTGATGAGTTAGTTAGTTTAGAATATGGTGACGCACTAATATACAGAGCCGCTGAACTATTTCAAGGTAGACTGCCTATGAAACATAATACACTACAAGTACATCTGATGTATGTTCCAGAAGGTACTTTATTGGACGACTTAGATAAGCGTCAAGTTTGGGGCGAGTGGTATGAAACCCGCAAAGAAGAACCTCGCGTCAAATCAAACATATGGTAAAATGTTAAAAACAACCGATTGCTATAAAAAGCTAGGTAAAAGTACAATTTTAGAAGAATTACGTGCGTGGTGTGATGAGCAAGAGAGCTGGTCTCAATTATCAGGCTCATCTTTTATGCACAAACCTGCACCAAGTCTTATGTTAAAAGACCCTTTTATAGCTCATTTAGTAGAGCGTGGTTGGAAAGAAGCTATTATTATGAAAAGCTACCCACACTCTCACTATCATTTCCATATGGATTTGAATAATAGACCAGCAGCAATCAATTTACTACTTGGTAAAAATGAAAACTGCCATACTGTTTTCATAGGAGAACAATATTACAGAAATCAAAGTAGGGCTATTGAATTAAAATATGAGTATGGACATTTTTATTTAGTAAACACCCACCAAAAACACGGTGTTTTCAATTTCGGAACTGATAGATATTTATTTACTCTATCAGCTCCACTAGAGTATGGGCCCGCGTGGCATGACTGTCCAAAAGACAAGATAACTTGGTCAGACGCATACTATAAATTATATAAAGAACTTTAAAGGTAAAAACATGGTAGAATTATTAAGCACACAAAGAATAGTCACAGAACGAAGTGGCGAGTTTTACGAGGACGTTGGAGACTACTTCATAGAAGGAAAGTGGTTTTATCAAATGAGTCCTTGGGAATGGAATGAAGTAAAGAAACAATTAGTACAAACACTAGTAGTAGAAAATCAAAGACTAGTAAATCCAATAGATGAGTTAGATTATGACTCAGGATTTATATTAGTATGGAAAAAAGATGAAAGAGCCTATCTAGGACAGACCCTAGTAGCTCAATCACGAGTTGTGCCACCAGGACTAGGTAAATATTTCAAACAATATCACTATCCATTTTACGATAGATGTGCAGTTGTAGATTGGAATGTAGATTTATTCCCAGTAGGTAAAAAAGCAAAAATATCTTTATGGCGACCAGAGTGGTGCGAAGATATTTGTGGTACACAAAACTGTATAATAGAGATGTTTGAAGAAGGACATAAACTATTAGAAATGTTTAGAGATGGAGTCCTTGGTGACCCTGTTCCTGAACTAAAGTTTGTTGGTGAACGAAAAGATGAATACGGATATGATGGATATGTTTGGGTTTTTGAAAATGATACTTTCGAAGAAGCAAACAAAATTTTAGCTGATTATGAGTACAAGTCACCTCGTAACCAGTAAAGATGAATTACAGTTTCCTATCTATGTTATTCATAGTGATAATGTAGAATTTATTGATGGTATTATATGGTTAGATGACCAAGTACTAGACGATAAAAACATGAAAGGAGATACTCTAGGTCTGAGAAGGCTACAGTCTCCTATGCAGTCTATTTATCCTTTAAAATATATGATAAAAGACTATGTTGGCATGATGAAACACAGAGGAAATACATTTATTGATAGTTCTGGTAGAGTGTTTAATTATGAAAAAACAGAAAAAGTGGATATAAAATACCATAAAATAGTAAAAAGAGAGAAAAAGACAGTTGCAACCGTGCTTTGGTTGAAAGATTGTCCTTTTCCTTTTGACGAACAAAGTCCACCTAGTGAAGAAATGAGCTGGGCGGGTGTTATTTACCGCCAAGGAATACCTTGGAAGATATATGAATATTCTAGTGAAAGGAAGAAAAATACATGGAGAAAGATTTAAAATATGACCCAGTATGGAAGAGATGGAAGACCGTACCCTCTGCAGTTGATGATGCAGCAGATGTTATGTCTAGATATCCTGAACAGCTAGAAATTCAACTAAATAAAACAACTGAGGCAACACCAGAACAAACAGAAGAATGGCAAGAAGAAGAACTCAATTGGTGGGCGGAAAAACAACTTAGTTTTGTCGCAGTAGCATCACTTATTCAACTTAGTGCCCTAGGTGTTATGGCACTAGTAATGTTTCTTATAGGAGTAGTATTTAAATGAATATAGATAAAATAATACAAAAAATGCACGAAGGAATTATTCTCTTAGAGTATACTTCTTTACATAGTGGTACACAAAAAAAGCGAGAGGTGACTACTAACCGAAAATATATTCCCGAAGAAAAGAATCCATTTAAGAAAGGGTGGACTCAAACTGCAGAAAGCCCTAAAATCATCTGTTTTGATTTAGATGTTGGACGTTGGGACGATATAGAAGTTTCAACAATTACTAGTTGGAAAGAAATTGAGGGAGAAACATGGAAAACAAAACAAGCAAAATTAACAGACTTGAACTGGGACGGAAACTCGTGAAAACTTATTGGAAGCCTGTATATGAAACCACAGCTTTTATCACCTGTTTCTTTATTATAGCAGGTGTATTGAGACATTGGCAATGAAAATTAAGGCTGTAGTTTTTGATAATTTTATTACAGAAGCTGAAGCAAAGTTTTTTCGTGATTATGTAAAGTATGCAGTACCAAATCCTAGTAATCAAGTGTCATTAAAAACAGTTAATCATACTTTAGATAAAGACGGCAATAAGTTAAAAGAAGAATCTAGTGTAAATAAAGTAGAGAGACACTATTTCTCTCTTAGAAGTCCTTATAATTTACATGCAAGAGTAAAGAAACTAGCGGAGAGCGAGTTTAATGTAAAACTTAAGTATAGACCCGATGCATATGGACATATAATGCATTACAGAAAACAATGTGATGGGTTACATTGGCACAACGAGCCTGGTATGGCTTATGTGTCTGCGTCAGTAAATATTACCCCTGACCATATGTACGAGGGTGCAGACTTTCAAATAAAAAATTGGGACGGCAGAACTCCATATAAAAGTTTGATTTTATATAATTCTATAATGACGCATAGAGTTACGGAATTAGTATATGGAGAAAAAATGAGTTTTGTCATGTGGTTACCAAAACATGACCAAAAAGTAAACAATGTACCTTGGAAAATGGAATAATGTGCGGATTTGTAGGAACAACTAATAAACATATGACAAGTCTTATGTTAGATAAGCAGTCACACCGTGGGCCTGATGATAGAGGTTTTTGGTCAGATGGTAGGATTTCTTTTGGGCATGCCTTATTAGATATTACAGGAGCAGCTCAACGACAACCTTATATTACAGCAGAGGGTAATATAGTAATGCTAAATGGAGAGATTTATGATTCTCCTGAACAAAATGATACTGCGTGGTTAGGTAAGTTATTAGATAAATATGGTATAAGCCCTCTATCAGATATAGACTGGCATGGAGCAATAGCATATTATAATCCTAAATCAGACCATTTATTTCTTATTCGTGACCAGTTTGGCACAAAACCACTATGGTGGAGAAAAACAAATCATTTAGAGTTTTCTACTTCATTAAAATCTTTTCAACAAAAAGAAACTTTTGAACCAATGCCAAAGTCATATATGCAATCACAGTTTTTTGGTGATGATTGTATGTGGAAAGATACGCACAAAGTAGCTCCAGGTGAGATACTGTGCTTCAAGACAAGAACAAAAAAGCTAGTAAAACGCACAAATCTATGGAATCCTTACTACCACTCTTGGAAAAAATGGAATCCAGCAGAATTTAAACAGAAAACAATAGAACAAGTACTAAAAGTAATAAATCATGGTACAGATAATAAAACAGCAGTATTCTTAAGTGGTGGATTTGACAGTACGCTTATTGCCAGCATATCACGGCAAAGTAATAAGAAAGTCGTACTATTTACATTAGACCCTAACCATGATAGACCAGATAAGCACGATGCTAGGTGGTTTAGAAATGAGAGTCAAATGGCAATGCAGACTGCAAAAGAGTTTAAAATGCCAATAGTCAAAGTTCCGTTAGGTAGAGATGATAGAGTTACCTATGGAAAAATGTGGTTAGGAGAAACTCACTATCTATGGTCTGACCATAATAGGCAAGGGCCAAGGTATGCTCTGTGTAAAGCAGCAGCTGACCATGGTTGTAAAGTAGTAATTACAGGAGATAGTGGAGACGAGTTGTTTACAGGATATTTACATCACGATAAAAGAAATGACCCTAACTGGTGTTCAGCACATACTAAGTATTTAGCTAGTAAACCGTGGTTTCCTGATAAGGCTCTTATAGATGATGACCAATGGAATAGTTTCTTTGGAGATTTATTACATTCGTCAGAACAAAATATACTTGCTACTGACCAAACAGCAGGTATGTTTGGTATGGAAGCACGAGTTCCCTTTCTAACACAAAGATATGCTCATTATGTCTTTTCCATACCGCTAGATATTAGATTTAAGCAATTAGACCCATGGGGTGTCACTACGAAATATCTTATGAGAGAGGTTATGAAAGAATACCTACCTAATCATGTAGTGAACAGGAAAGATAAGATAGGGTGGAGTAGCCCGTGGGATAATAACGACCCTGACATCTATAAACGATGGAGACTAAGAGATATAGAATTTTTAAAAAGACAGGGTTAGATGAAGGCAGTAATAAGTAATAGAATACAACTACAAGGAAGTGCTGATTTCCTTGAAAAGCTCGAAAGAGAACTTACCTATTCTCTGCCACCTCGTATGCCTCAAGATCCGCCTATCATTTATAAAACAATTAGACCTTTACGAGAAGGTTTAGTTTCCATACCTGCCGGGCGGTTGGATTTGATACCAGAGGATTACGAAATTATCGACAAACGCGTACAAGCGCCGACAGACATGCCTGAGTTTCGATATGAGTTACGTGCTAACCAGCGTGTGGTTCATGATGAAGTAGATGACTGTGCTATAATAAACGCATGGGTAAGCTGGGGTAAAACAATAACGGCTTTAGCAATAGCCAAAAAACTTGGTCAGAAAACGCTTGTAGTAACACACACAACCAATTTGAGGAATCAATGGGAAAAGGAAGTAAAAAAGAGTTTCGACCTGCAACCTGGGCGAATAGGAAGCGGGAGCTTCAACACTTCGTCCCCGATAGTCGTTGGAAACATTCAGAGTTTATACCGACGTATCGAGGAGATAAAACCTATGTTCGGGACAGTCGTTTTGGACGAAATGCATCACGTTTCGAGCCCTACGTTTACCCGAATAATAGACGAAATGCCTGCGAGGTACAAGATAGGCCTGACAGGGACTCTGGAGAGGAAGGACGGTAGACACGTAGTATTTAGAGATTACTTCGGGTCAAAAGTTTTAAAACCACCAAAAGAAAATTTTCTTACTCCGAGTATAGATGTAATTAAATCAGAAGTAAGATTTTTAGATGGTAGTTATACTCCATGGGCAGAAAGAATAAATCATCTAGCAAATAATGAGGAGTATGTTCATAGTATTGCTATGATTGCTTCTAAGTACGCTGCAGAAGGACATAAAGTTTTAGTCGTATCTGATAGAGTACACTTTCTAAAAGTATGCCATAGACTAGTAGGAGATAATTCTGTATGTATAACAGGTGATATGGACTTTGAAGAAAGAGAAAAAACAATACAACAAATAGGTGAGAAGAATATACTGTTTGGTACACAAGCAATCTTCTCAGAAGGTATATCTATTGACCAGCTAAGTTGCTTAGTACTTGCGACTCCAGTTAATAATGACCCGCTTCTAACTCAGCTAATAGGTAGAGTTATTAGGAAGAAGGAAGGCAAGAGGCAGCCGAAAGTCGTAGACATACATTTAAAAGGTAAAACTGCGAGTAGGCAAGCTAACGCTAGAATGGGATATTACGTGAAGCAGGGATATCGCATAAACGTTTTATAACAGAGGAGCATAATGCATGGAAAAAATAGTTCTTGACAGTTTCTCAAATTTTTGCTATAATATATGATATTATATAATTGGAAATCCATACTAAAATCAAGCAAAGGAAATGTGAATGACATCATTACAATCCTCAGGATTATTACATATAGGATTACACCAAAAAACTATTACGATAAAACATTTAGATTTTATCAAAAGAATTACGGTGGAAGTAGTTACTTGGTACACCCCGAGATACTTCTCACCCAGGGTCGTTCTCAGTATTCTGATAAAGAAGTTGCTGAGTACGTAGGAGTTGCCTCGTTTCGTAATTACTACGAGTATAAGCGAACAGGCAACACAACATTAGACCTCATTCATTGCCCTGTGAGTGAGGAAACTATAAAAAGTAACAGACTGCTCGATATAAGAGATGGGTGTATTCACTTCTTATTCGAGGAGACAAACGGAGAAAAAAATGGCGATTGGATTCAATCAAACTAAAGGTTCTGCTCAAAAGAGCAAAATCGAAACATATAACTTTAGTAACAAGGAAGACCACCACATTAGATTAGTTGGTGACCTATTACCTCGTTACGTCTATTGGATTAAAGGTGAGAACAACAAAAACATTCCTATGGAGTGTTTGTCTTTTGACAGAAACACAGAAACCTTTAATAATAAAGAACATGACCATGTTCGTGACTTTTACCCTGACTTAAAATGTGGTTGGGCATATGCTGTCCAAGCTATAGACTACTCTGACAAAAGTGTTAAAGTAGTTAATTTGAAGAGAAAACTCTTTGACCAAATTTTAGTTGCAATGGAAGACTTGGGTAATCCTACTGATACTGAAACTGGTTGGGATATATTCTTCAAAAGACTTAAGACTGGGCCACAAGTATTTAATGTTGAATATCAACTACAAATGCTTAAATGTAAACCTAGAGCATTAGAGGACTGGGAACAAGAACTCATAGGCGACTTAAAGTCTATGGACGACGTACTTCCTAGACCTACAGCTGATGCTCAGTTAGAGCTTCTCAAAAGAGTACAAGGTGCTGGACAGGAAGAAGCTGTCGATGAGGAGTTTGACGTATCATGATTGGAGTTGGAGAAGAGTTCCCGTTCTTTGAACTAAACGGGGTAAACGGAGACAAGGAAATAATTAGTGCTACCCTTGATGACTATGATGGGTGGAAGATTATTTATTTTTATCCAAAAGATTTCACATTCATCTGTCCTACAGAGATTGCTGGTTTTGATAGTATCAATGTTGATGCTCACATAATCGGTATCTCAGGAGACAATGAGTTTTGTAAGTTAGCATGGAGAGAAAGTAATGACCTCATTATGGACTGTACCCATGACTTACTTGCAGACTGTGGCTTAATTTTAGCTGACGAACTTGAAATTGTTGACTCTGCTGAAAAGGTAGCTCTTCGTGCAACTTATATTGTTGATGAAGATAACTACATTCAGCATGTATCTGTAAATGCGTTAGACACAGGCAGAAATCATGAGGAGATAGCTAGAACTATTGATGCACTACAAGCTGGTGGATTAACAGGCTGTCAATGGGAAGCAGGAGACGACTTCGTAGCATGATTTTATTTACAGCGGACTGGCACATAAAACTTGGTCAGAAGAATGTTCCTGTCGATTGGGCAACTAATCGATATAAGATGTTCTTTGAGCAGTTAAGAGAGTTAGAAACCGACTGTGACTTGCATATCATAGGCGGGGACTTGTTTGACCGAGTTCCCTCTATGGACGAATTATCTTTGTATTTTGATTTTGTAAAGAATGTAAAAGTGAGAACTATCATTTATGATGGAAACCATGAGGCAACTAAAAAGAACCATACATTCTTTTCTAATCTAGTACAAGTAACAAGCGACATCAATCCGTTAGTAGAAGTAGTGGACAAAACTTATTTTGAAGATAGTTGGGTTATACTTCCTTATGCGGACTTACATAAAAAGAATCAGATAGAGCTAATAGAAGCTCCTGTATGCTTTACTCATGTTCGTGGTGAGATACCACCTCATGTAGTGCCAGAAGTAGACTTAGAAAGATTAAGTAAGTTTGATGTTGTATTTGCTGGAGATTTACATGCTCATGAGAATACTCAAAAGAATATTGTATATCCTGGCAGTCCAATGACAACATCTTTTCACAGAAACAAAGTGAAGACTGGATATCTGTTGATAGATGATAAGGATTGGTCTTGGACATGGCATGAATTTAACTTGCCACAACTGATAAGGAAGACGGTATCAGACCCCGACGAGATGGTACCGACTTCTTTTGACCACACAATCTATGAACTCGAAGGAGATGTTCAAGATTTAGCAAAAGTAAAAAACTCTGACCTACTAGACAAGAAAGTAGTAAAACGAGAAGTAGAAGCTACTTTGAATCTTACTCAGGAAATGTCTATGGGAGATGAGCTGGTAGTATACTTGAAAGAGATACTAAATTTAGAAGAAGATAAAGTAAAAAACATAATAGGAGTTTTCAATGATTATTCTACAGAAGTTAACGTGGGATAACTGTTTCTCCTATGGGAAAGGCAACGAAGTCAATCTAGCAGATGCTGTATTGACTCAGTTAGTTGGTACAAATGGTGTTGGTAAATCATCAATACCGCTGATACTTGAGGAAGTATTATTTAATAAGAATAGTAAAAATGTTAAGAAAGCTGATATTGCAAATAGGTACGTTGGAAAAGGTTATGACATCAGTCTTGACTTTTCTGTTGATGATGACTTATATAATATTAGTGTATCGAGGCGTGCTACACTAAAGTGTAAACTAACAAAGAATGGTGAAGATATAAGTAGCCATACTGCTAGTAATACATACAAGACGTTGGGAGAGATTCTTGGTATTGACTTCAAAACCTTTACCCAGTTGGTATATCAAAATACGAATACAAGTCTACAGTTCTTAACTGCGACTGACACAAATCGAAAGAAATTTCTAATCGACTTGTTGAAGCTTGATGATTATGTTTCGTATTTTGAAACCTTTAAAGAAGCAGTACGTGTTTCATCGCAGTCAGTTACAAGTCTGAATGCAAAGACCGACACAATCGTTAAATGGTTAACAGACAACAAACTCGAGAGTATAGAACTACTTGAGAAAGTGGATTTACCAAAAATCGAAGAAAAAGACGAGAAAAGATTGCGTCAGTTACAATTAGAAATTGAAAATATCTCGGAGAAAAATCGAAAAATAAATGACAATAATCAACTGAAAGAGCAGTTACAATCAATAAATATTGCTCAGTTGCAAAAAGATGCAGAAATGTACCCAGAGTTACACGATACTTCGAAGCTAAGAGAAACTATAGGAGCGTGGAAATCCGAACTTGCATTTGAAAAGAAAATGCGAGCAAAGTATGAAGATTTAAAAAACGCTGATGATGCAGAGTGCCCTACCTGTGAACAACCTATAGATTTTAAGTTCATACAAGAAAGATATGATGAACACAATCAAAGGGCACTAAGTTGTTCGTCTTTCATAAAGAGAGACGAAGAATCGTTAGAGAAGTTAGAAAATGAAAATAAAATACATAGGCAATCAACCAGAGGCGTCAAAGAGTGGGAACAACTCTACAGAAGTATTGACTCTTCACTCCCATCAGCAATATCTGACCGAGAAGAAGTGGAAAGTGAGATACGAGAACTGGAAGACAAAGTTCAAGAAGCTCGTAGGAAACTCGAAGAAGTAATACAAGAGAATGAAGCGAGAGAAAGACACAACACACGAATTGACATCATACAAGAGCAAACTAAAGAATTTGAATCGGAGCTTGATGGAATCACAGCTGAACTTAGCGCTGTGGAGGACAAACTTACGATTCTGGAGATACTTAAGAAAGCGTTTAGTACAAACGGACTCCTTGCATATAAAATCGAGTCCCTCGTCAAAGAACTAGAATCTTTGACAAATGATTACCTTGCTGAGTTTAGTGATGGCAGATTTAGTATCAACTTCATAGTTGAGAATGATAAACTAAATGTTGCAGTTACAGACACAGGTAAAGTTATAGACATTCTTGCTCTTTCTAGTGGTGAGCTAGCAAGAGTAAATATCGCTACACTAGTTGCAATACGAAAACTTATGACATCTATTAGTAGAAGTCAAATAAATGTATTGTTCCTCGATGAGGTAAACCAGGCTCTTGATGAAGCTGGTAAAGAAAAAGTAGTAGAGATACTTCTCAAAGAAGAAACCTTGAATACATATTTAGTATCTCATGGTTGGACTCACCCATTACTTGAAAAGATAGAAATAATTAAAGAAGATAACATCAGCAGGTTGGAATAGTGGTAAACAGTAGACAGAAAGGGCAGAAAGCAGAACTGCTAGTTATGAATATGCTTCAGCGACATACAAACTTACCATTTATTCAAACCCCTGGCTCTGGGTCAGGCAAGATAAAAGGTGACCTATACTTACAACACCATGAAAATGTTTTTTGTATAGAAGTTAAGTTTTACAAAGATGATGCTATCAGTACTAAAGTATTTACAAATAAAAGTAATAATTTTGTGCAGTGGTGGAGCAAATTAGAACAACAAGCGGAAGACAGTAATCTAGAACCGCTTTTGTTCTTTAAAGCGAACCACGCACAATTTTTTGTGGCAACTCGCCGCAAACCCTGGATTTTAGAAAGATATATGTACATCTCTTGGTTAGATGCGTACATCTGTCTCGCTGAAAAATGGTTAGAACATGAAAGAATAGGATTTACAAATGGCGATAGAATTTACGAGCCTTGGAAAGCTGCCGAGTAACGGTAACTTACTTATAGTTGATGGTCTCAACTTAGCTTTCCGATGGAAACATGCGAAGAAGGAATTCTTCAAAGTAGAGTATGTAAGGACAGTCGAATCACTAGCAAAGTCTTATAACTGCGGACATATCGTAGTATTAGGAGATGGTGGTAGTGAGTATAGAAAACAGATTGACCCTGAGTATAAAGCAAATCGTACCGAAAGGTATGCAGACCAAACAGAAGAAGAGAGACAAGAGTTTCTCAATTTCCTTGGAGAGTTTCAGGAAAGTATGAATATGTGTAAAGACAAAGGATACTTGACAATGAAATACAAGGGAGTAGAAGCAGATGATATAGCTGCTGTAATGTGTATAAATAGGGAAGAACTAGGAATAGAAGATATTTGGTTAGTATCATCAGATAAAGACTGGGACTTGCTTGTTAATGAAAACATATCACGGTTTTCTACTGTAACAAGAAAGGAAACTACAATAGGTAACTGGGACGAGCATTATGACTTTGACCCTGAGTACTTTTTAACTTATAAGTGCTTAACAGGAGATAAAGGAGATAATGTACCTGGTGTTAATGGAATCGGCCCAAAGAGAGCCAGTTCTCTAATAGCAGAGTATGGAGATGTATTTGATATTATGTCTACTTTGCCAATAGAGAGTAAGTATAAGTTTATGCAAAGTTTAAATGAGTTTGGACAAGATAATCTTGAAAAGAATGTTGAACTGATGGATTTAACTTATAATCCCGATGGAGCAGTATTAGGGCGAAGTAATGAAATTTTGGAGTTAGTGAAGAATTATGTCAGTTAAAATAGATTTTTCAAAAGATAAACTACTTGATGAGTTTGCTATTGCAACTCTGAAAGATAGATATATGGTAGGTGATGAAACTTCACCACAAGAAGCGTTCGCTCGTGCTGCAGAAGCTTTTGCAGATGATGAAGCACACGCTCAAAGATTATATGACTATGTAAGTAAACATTGGTTTATGTTTGCTACGCCCGTGCTGTCTAATGGCGGTACAAAAAGAGGACTACCTATTAGTTGTTTTCTAAACTATATAGATGATAGTCGTGAAGGTATTACTGAACACTATGTTGAGAACGCTTTTTTGAGTTCTTTTGGTGGTGGTATCGGTGGTGGTTGGAGTGATGTTCGTTCACAAGGAACTAGAACATCAAAAGGCTCTGAGTCTACTGGTGTAATACCTTTTATAAAAGTCGTAGATGCGGAAATGCTTGCATTCTCGCAAGGTGTAACTCGTAGGGGTAGTTATGCCGCTTATCTACATATTAGCCACCCTGAAATAGAGGAGTTTTTAGATGTTCGAAAACCTACCGGTGGTGACACGAATCGTAAATCTCTCAATCTTCATCACGGTGTGGTGGTTCCTGATAGTTTTATGGAGCGAATCCACTCCGCTACAAAGTATCCTGACTTTGATGATAGCTGGGATCTTGTCGACCCTCACACAGGACAGGTCAAACGAACAGTAAGTGCTAGAGCGCTTTGGGTAAAAATACTTCAGAATCGTATGGAAACTGGAGAGCCCTATGTAATGTTCGAAGATGCAGTAGATGGTGGATTGCCTGATTTTCAAAAAGCAAAAGGTTTAAAGGTAAACCATAGTAACCTTTGTTCAGAGATTACACTCGCCACCAATGATGAAAGGACTGCTGTGTGTTGTCTTTCTAGTGTCAATTTAGAATACTATGACGAATGGAAGAAACACCCAGCATTCATCTCTGACTTGGTAAGAATGTTAGACAATGTGTTAGACTCCTTTATACAAAATGCTCCTAAAGAGTTGAAGAAAGCCAAGTTTAGTGCTAAGCGTGAACGAAGTATCGGACTTGGTGCAATGGGATTTCACGCCTACTTACAAAGGAATAATATTCCGTTTGAAAGTCAAGCAGCAACAGGAGCAAATTTAGAGATGTTCGAGTATATAAAATCTCGAGCAATGGATACTACGAGGAAGTTAGCAGTTGAAAGAGGAGCTTGTCCCGATGATGACAGTTGCACAGTAAGAAATGCCCACCTACTTGCAATAGCTCCTAACGCTTCCTCTAGTATTATTTGTGGAAACACAAGTCCAAGTATTGAACCGTTCCGTGCAAATGCTTATACTCAGAAGACTAAATCTGGGTCTAATCTTAATAAGAATAAGTATCTTGCAGAAGTGCTAGAGAAGTATGGAAAGAATACTCCAGAAGTTTGGAACAATATAGTTGTAAACAAAGGAAGTGTTCAACACTTGGATTTTTTAACAGAATGGGAAAAAGCAGTATTTAAGACAGCAGTAGAACTTAATCAATCATGGTTAATAGAACACGCAGCAGTCCGACAAGAGTATATCTGTCAGGCTCAGTCATTAAATCTGTTCTTCCCGCCTGATGTAAATAAAGGTGACTTGCATAATGCACATATGTTAGCATGGGCAAGAAATCTTAAAACATTATATTATCTGAGGTCTGAGGCAATATCTAGGGCAGATGATGTTTCCGCTCAAGCAAAAAGAGAAATCATTTTTGAACAGCAAGATTGTCTTGCATGTGAGGGATAAATGTTATTAGAAGAAAGAGAATATTATAAACCTTTTATTTACCCTTGGGCTTTTGAAAACTACAAAAAGCAACAACAAATGCATTGGTTGCCAGATGAAGTACCACTCCAAGATGATATAAAAGATTATAGAGAAAAATTAAGTGAAGATGAAAGAACGTTAATAGATAATATCTTTCGATTCTTTACACAAGCAGATGTTGATGTTTGTTGTGGGTATGCTAAACACTACCTACCAACATTCAAACAACCAGAAGTAAGAATGATGCTAGTTGCATTTGCAGCGATGGAAGCAGTCCATCAAGAGGCATACTCTCTACTTCTCGAAACACTTGGAAAAGATGATACTATGTACCAAGAGTTTTTTGATATACAAGCAATGTCAGATAAGCATGATTTCTTAACAGATTTCAATATGCGAACTAAACATGACATGGCTAAAACTATGGCAGTATATAGTGGGTTTACAGAAGGAGTACAACTATTTAGTAGTTTTGCTATACTTCTTAATTACCCTAGACATAATCTTATGAAAGGTATGGGACAAATTGTTACCTGGTCTATAAGAGATGAAAGTCTCCATGTAGAAGGGTTATCCAAACTTTTCAGAACTTTTATGCAAGAGAATCCAGAGTTATGGAACGATAAATTAAAGTATGAAATATATTGTGCGGCAGAACGAACAGTAGAACTTGAAGATAAGTTTATTGATGTTTGTTTCAATAAAGTAAACGTACCAGACCTAACAGCTGATGAAGTAAAAGAGTATATCCGATATATTGCGGGTAGAAGACTTCTAGGTTTAGGAATGAAAAATATATTCCATGCTGATGTTAACCCATTACCTTGGATTGATATGCAAGTAAATGCAGTTGAGCATACCAACTTTTTTGAAAACCGTGCTACCGAGTATGCTAAGGCTAGTACACAAGGAAATTGGC
>MDTD01015698.1_pt1 | contig 25293 bp, 30 predicted proteins | sample 811221 | NCBI WGS metagenome assembly MDTD01 (sample SAMN05326646, study PRJNA326480) | marine metagenome | isolation source: seawater | place: Pacific Ocean: South West | collected 2011 | reverse complement strand
GTAAGCGTCCGGCCTCGCCGCTCTGCCGGGTCTGCTGAAGTGTCGATAGTGTCCATGAAGGGATGATGGACACGATCGGAGACGTTTTTGGGCAAGCGGGGCCGGCGTCGGATCTGGACGGACGACGAGAAGCGGATGATCTGCGCGCAGACGCGGCTGGCCGGGGTTTCGGTGAGCCAGGTTGCGCGGCGCTACGACGTGAACACCAATCTGGTCTTCACCTGGCTTCGCGATCCGCGCTTCGCCGGGACGGCGGAGGATGAGACCCCGTCGTTCCTGCCGGTCGAGGTCGTCGGGGCTGCGCCGGCGCCAGCGGTCAGGGCGGCGGCCGAAGGTCGGGTCGAGATCGATCTGGCGGGCGGCGTCCGGCTTCGGGTGGTCGGCGGCTACGATCCCGAGGCGCTGGCGCGGCTGATCCGCGGGCTCTCGGGATGATCCCGGTTCCGTCGAATACGCGGGTCTGGCTGGCGGCAGGGGTCACGGACATGCGCAAGGGCTTTGCCGGGCTCTCGGCGCTGGCGGAGACGACCCTGAAGCAGGACCCGTATGGCGGGCATCTGTTCGTGTTCCGGGGCCGCCGCGGCGACCTGATCAAGGTGATCTGGTGGGATGGCCAAGGGGCGTGCCTGTTCTCGAAGCGCCTGGAGAAGGGGCGGTTCGTGTGGCCCTCGCCGGCGGATGGGAAGGTATCGGTGACGCCGGCGCAGATGGCGATGCTGCTGGAAGGGATCGATTGGCGGACGCCGCAGCGGACGTGGCGGCCACTGACGGCAGGATGAGCGGCTGACGACGTCTCGAAAGGATTCCCTGACGGAATCCAATCCGGTAAGCTGTTGCCATGCTGGACGAACCCGGATCTCCGCCTGACGACCCCGAGGACCTGCGGGCCTTTGCGGAGCGTCTGATCGCGGAGGTGAAGGCGCAGGCGGTCCTGATCGAGAAGCTGCGCCATCAGCTTGCCGGACACCGGGCGCACCGCTTCGGGGCCTCGTCGGAGACGGCCGATCAGCTCCAGCTGGCGCTGGAGAGCAGCGAGATCGCCGCTGCGGCGATGACGGGGAAGTTGCGGCTGTCGGACGTGGAAGACGCGACGAAGCCAAAGCGCCGCCCGATCCCGGATCACATCCCGGGCACGGAGGTCGAACTCTCCCCCGGCGAGGACGACTGCGTCAGGTGCGGCGGCCATCTGCGCCGGATCGGCGAGGATGTGACCGAGGAGCTGGAATACATCCCCGGCCGCTTCGTCGTGAACCGGATCGTTCGCCCGCGCCTGACCTGCGCCGGCTGCGAGCGCTTCGTCCAGACGCCGCTGCCATCCCGACCGATCGAGCGCGGCCGCCCCGGCCCCGGCCTGCTGGCCCACGTTCTGACCGGCAAATACGCCGACCACCTGCCGCTTTACCGCCAGAGCGCCATCTTCGGGCGCGAGGGGCTCGACCTCGACCGCTCGACCCTGGCCGACTGGGTCGGCCGATCGACCGCCCTGTTGGAGCCGCTGGCCGAGGAGATCGGCAGGCATGTGCTGACAGGCCAGGCCATCTTCGCCGACGACACGCCGGTCAACATGCTGGCGCCGGGCAGCGGCAGGACCCGCACCGCCCGCCTGTGGGCCTATGTCCGCGACGAGCGCCCCTGGAGCGGGGACGCTCCGCCAGCCGCCCTTTACCGCTTCTCCCCCGACCGCAAGGGCGAGCGCCCAAAGGGCCACCTCTCCGGCTTCACGGGCTGGATGCATGCCGACGGCTACGCCGGGTTCGAGGACCTCTACCGCACGGGCGAGATCCGCGAGGTCGCCTGCCTCGCCCATGTCCGTCGCAAGTTCGTCGACGTGCACCGCGCCCAGGGCTCCGCCATCGCCGAGGAAGCGATCCGCCGGATCGCCCAACTCTACGCCGTGGAGAAGGAGGCCCGAGGCTCGCCCCCGGACCGGCGCGTCGAGATCAGGCAGGCGAAGGCCCGGCCGATCTTCGACGATCTCAGAGCCTGGCTCGCGGCCCAGCTTGCGACCCTTTCCGCCAAGACGCCGCTCGCCGCCGCGATCCGCTATGCCCTGGCCCGGATAGCCCGCCTGCGGCCCTGGCTCGACCATGGCGTCCTCGAGATCGACAACAACGCGGCCGAGCGGGCCATGCGCGCCATCGCCCTGGGACGGAAGAATTATCTCTTCATCGGCTCCGAGGCTGGCGGCCGTGCAGCGGCCATCGCCTACACCCTGATCGAGACCGCGAAGCTCAACGGCGTCGACCCCACGGCCTGGCTCGCCGACACCCTCGCCCGCATCCCGGACTGCAAGATCAACAGGATCGGAGATCTGCTCCCCTGGAATTACGCCAGATAGCGGTCAGGCCGGACGCTTACACCTTTTGGCAGCCGACGCTCTGGAACTGCGGGCAAAGCTCTTCCGGGGCCTCGGCGATCCCAGCCGTCTGGCGATCCTTGATGCGCTGGTATCAGGCGAACGCAACGTGCAGGAAATTGTCGGTCATACGGGATTGGGGCAACCCAACGTCTCGAACCATCTGCGCTGCCTGCTCGACTGCGGGCTGGTCAGCCGCCGCAGCGAAGGTCGATTTGTCCGGTATCGCCTGGCGGATGGACGGGTTGCCGATCTTCTCCGTGATGCGGATCGGCTCCTTGCCGCGACGGGGACCGGGATCGACGGCTGCGAGAGCTACACAGAGTAGACGGTCATCCGTGCCGCTCGTCGCCATGCCCCTGCCCGCCGAACTCGGACGGGTCGTCGCAGGCGTGGCGCGCGCATTCCAGCTCAAGCGTCGTGTGCTCGATATCGAACCGGTCAGCCAGTGCAGCTTTGATCCGTTCCTTCACGGCGTCTGCGTCGGACCAACGCCCCTCGGCTATGACGACATGCGCATCCAGTGCCGCGCGGTGTTCGTCCATCTGCCAGAAATGCGCGTGGTGAATGCCCATCACGCCGTCGATTCCACGCACGGTATCAAGAACCGCGTCTGTCTCGATCTCGGGCGGCGATCCAAGCATCAGGATACGGATCACAGGTCCAATTTCGCGGAACGATTGCCACAGGATATAGCCCGCGATCAGCACCGTCACGAGCGGGTCGATCAGCCGCCAGTCGTAGAGCAGGATCAGCGTGCCCGCGACGATCACGGCGACAGAGCCGAGCGCGTCGGCCACGTTGTGCAGGAAGGCCGCACGGATGTTCACGCTGGATTTGGACATGGCGTAGGTCAGCGCCGCCGTCACCGCGTCCACGATCAGCGCGATGCCTGCGATGATGACGATCAGCCAGCCCTCGACCGGCTGCGGATCGGCAAAGCGCATCGCGGCCTCGTAAAGCAGATAGAGGCCGATCACGATCAGCGTGGTGTAGTTGATTAGCGCGGCGACGACCTCGACCCGGCCATAGCCGAACGTCATCTCTGCATCCCTTGGTCGCCGCGCGATCTTTCGAGCGCCGAAAGCGATGATGAGCGAGATCGCGTCGGAAAAGTTGTGCAGCGCGTCCGCGATCAGAGCGAGCGAGCCGGAAACGATACCACCGACGATCTGCGCGACCGTCAGGCCCATATTGACCGCGATGGCGGCGAAGACGCGGCGGTCGCCAGCCTCGAGATCGACGTGATGATGGTGGCCGTGACCCATGACGGCGGCTCCTTTCGATTCGTATCGTTTCAGGATAGATACGATCTACAGCGACTATAGGTTCAAGGGGCAATGATGAAAGAATACTCCATCGGGCATATGTCGCGCCGGACGGGCGTGAAGGTGACAACGATCCGCTACTACGAAAGCCGGGGCCTGATACCGTCACCGGCGCGGACAACAGGTGGGCAGAGGCGCTACGATGAAGCGGCGCTCGAACGGCTGGCCTTCCTGCGCCACGCACGGGAACTGGGCTTCGGTCTCGATGATATCGCCGATCTGATGGCCTTGGCAGAAGCCCCGTCAGAGGATTGCGCACCTGCCCATGAGATCGCACGCAAGCAGCTCGCGGCGGTGGACCGGCGCATGATCATTCTCGCGCAGCTTCGGGAAGAGCTGGTTCGGATGGCTGACGCGGATGATCCCGGCCATGCGGGGAAGTGTCGCGTCATCGAGGTTCTGGGGGATCACCGGCTCTGTATTGGTGCGCACGAAGCGTCGGGTGCCGCCCCAAGTTTTTCCGCTCCCTAAACCGTTATTTTATTTTGATAAATGACAAAACTAAACCGTTTTTGGCACCGGCGATAACCACCATTTTGGATGACTTCCAATGCCCTTACAGCGGAAATCAGGGCGGGTCTCATGACAGTGCACGCCACGATGAAACCGCTGGAGATGTCTGCGGGGTCGCGCCCGAAAACGTCGCCATGTTCATCGAACTCTCCCCCTCTGCCAATTCTGCACCCAAGCAGGCCTGAAGCGCGTTCGTTCCATCAGGTAAGGGCTCCCGAGGCTGACTTCGCATGCTGCCCATGAGCCGTTTCGACAAGCGAATGATGCCCTCCTTGTCGGGGTGCGAACCAGCGGTGCAGGGCGGGCATTACGAGCAGCGTCAGCACGGTTGATGAAACCAGCCCCCCGGTCACCACCGTGGCGAGCGGGCGCTGCACCTCGGCACCGACGCCGGTGGCGAAGAGCAATGGTGCCAGCCCCAGCGCCGTCGTCATGGCGGTCATCAGGACCGGGCGCGCGCGCAGCCCTGCGGCTTCGATGGCCAAAGCGTCCAGATCGCGCCCGGCACGCGCGAAGTCATCCATGAAACTGACCAACACCATGCCGTTGCCCAATGCGATGCCGAACAACGCGATAAACCCGACCGTGGCGGGAACCGACACCGGCAATCCTGCAAACCAGAGCGCCAGCGCGCCGCCGGTCAGCGCCAGGGGGATGTTCAACAAGATGAGGATCGCTGATTTCAGCCTTCCGAAAGTCACCAGAAGGATCAGCAGGACGATGCCCAGCGTGATCGGAATGACCACGGCAAAGCGGGCGTTCGCCTGTTGCTGAAGCTCGAACTGACCGCCCCAGACCAGACGATACCCGGGCGGCAGCTCCAGTTGAGCGTCAGTCAACTTCTGCGCTTCGGCAACGAAAGATCCGATATCGCGGCCGCGCACGTTGGACTGGACCGTGATAAAGCGTTCGCCATCCTCGCGTGTGATCTGGCGCGGACCGATTACTGTTCCGATATTGGCAACCGTCTCCAGCGGCACCCGCGCTCCAGAGGGCGATTCCAGCACGATACGGCTGATCGCCTCGGGTGTGTCGCGGCTATCTTCGTCAAAACGAACCATGATCGGAAACTGTCGCACACCCTCGAACAGGGATCCGGCCTCGGCACCGCCTACGGCTGCACGCAGCGCATCCAGCGCATCCTCGACATCAAGCCCGTAGCGGCCAAGGGCTGACCGGTCCACAGTCACCACAAGCTGCGGGGCACCGGTAATTTGGTCGGCCTGCACCTCGGCTGCTCCTTCGACCTGTTGCAGCAGCGATTGCAGCACCTGTGATCGCTGCAACAGGATTTCGGAATCCGGTCCGAAAATCTTGACGGCCAGTTCGGCACGCGTGCCGGTCAGCAATTCGTCGACGGACATCGCGATGGGTTGGCCGATATTCACCACAATCCCCGGATAGGATTCCAGGTCTTCCGAAATCGCGGTGCGCAGTCCTTCCGCAGACAGTCCAGGGCGCCACTGCTCGACCGGATTCAACTCGACAAAGGCTTCCGCGCTATTGGTCGGGTCGGCATGTGCGCCGACTTCTCCCCGCCCGATACGGGTCACAATGGACTTGATTTCAGGGAAGTTCTTCAGCAGTCGCTTTTCTACCCGCGTTGTGGTTGCCATCGCTTCGGTGAGCGAAATCGAGGGTGCCATGGTCAGCCGCATCAGAATGTCGCCTTCCTCGAGCGATGGCGTAAATTCGGAGCCAAGCCGCGATCCCGCGAAACCGCCTGCAGCCAACAGCACACCACACAGGACGATCGCGAAAAAACGGTTGCGGACAAAGAACCCTGCTGTGCCGCTGATCATGGATGCAACACGTCCGGGCTGGTCCGGAGCTTTCTTGGTGGATCGGCGCATCCCGAAAAAGGCCATTGAAGGCGCAATCAGGGCTGCATAGAAAAGCGATCCTGTCATGGCGAGTGCTGCCGCAGCGGCCAGGGGTCGGAATGTCTTGCCTTCGACGCCCTGCAAGGAAAAAAGTGGCAGGAAGACAACGATAACCACGGCAACCGCTGCGACCAGGGGCGCGATCACCTCAGCAGTAGAGCGGGCAACCAGCCAGCGCGGATCTTCCGACCCGTCGTCCTCCTGAAAGCCGCGGTCCACATTTTCGGAGATGACAATGGCACCGTCCACCATCATCCCGATGGCGATAGCGACGCCACCCAAAGACATCAGATTGGCGCTGATGCCGAGCATGTGCATGGCGATAAAGGCAAACCCTACCGAGAACGGTATCGACAGCACGACAACCAGGCTTGGACGCCATCCTCCGAGAAAGACGAATACCACCAACCCCACAAGCAATGCGCCCTGCCACAATGCCGTGGTCACAGTTGCGGCCGCCTTGTTTACCAGTGTCCCCTGATCGTAGTAGGGGACTGCCTGCACGCCCTCCGGCAGGCTGGCGTTGATTTCCTGAAAGCGCTGCTGCACCCGTGCGATCACATCGGATGTATTGGTGCCATAGAGCTTCAAAACCAGACCCGCAACGACCTCCCCCTCGCCGTTTGCGGTTGCAAGTCCCTGACGGACACCCCCGCCCACGGTGATATGGCCAAGGTCGCGCACACGCACGGTGCGTCCGTGTTCAACGGTAACGACAATCTCAGCGAGGTCTTCGATCGTTCGGGCAAGCCCGACCCCGCGTACCGTGTATTGTTCGGACCCTATTTCGAGAAATTGCGCGCCTTCTGTCTTGTTTCCACGCCCCAGCGCGCTGATCACATCGGCAATCTGGATATCATAGGCGAGCAACGCATCGGGATCGAGCCTGACCTGATACTGTTTTTCGTAGCCGCCGAGGGACAATACTTCCGTGACACCCGGAACGGTTTGCAACTGGTATTTGATGATCCAGTCCTGGATTTCACGCATCTCGACAAGGTCGCGTTCGCCGGTTTGGTCTTCCAGACGGAAATACAGGATAATGCCAAGCCCGGTCGATATCGGCCCCATTTGCGGGTCGCCAAATCCCTCGGGGATGTTGCCACGCGCCTCGGCAAGCCGCTCACCCACCACCTGGCGGGCGAAATAGACATCCGTGCCGTCCTCGAAATAGATGTTTACCACCGACAGTCCAAAATTCGAGACCGAGCGCATGTTCTTGAGTTTCGGCAGACCCGACATTGCCGTTTCGATGGGGTAGGTCACATAGCGTTCAACCTCTTCCGGTGCGAGCCCCTCGGTTTCGGTGAAGACCTGGACCAGCGATGGCGTCACATCCGGAAAGGCATCGACAGGCAAGGCGCGAAACGCAAAAAGCCCGCCAATCGTCATCGCAAAAGCCGCGATGGAGGCCAAAAGCCATCCGCCGGCGATGCGGTGCATAAAATCGGTCATGATCAGCTATCCTAATGTCCGTGTCCGTCGCCAAAAGCGTCTTTTTCAAGCTGGGCTTTGAGTGTGAAGGCACCGTCAGAGACAAACAGGTCGCCTTCCTCCAGCCCGGTGCGGATCTCGACATAGCCGCCAGCCGTTGTGCCGATCATGACGGGGCGCGGTGCGAAACCGCCGTCCACCGGGACAAAGACGGACGAGCGCCCCTCTACCAGTTGCACGGCGGATTGCGGGACGCGCAGCACTTCCCTGGCATTGCCAACGCTGAGATCTGCGATCACGAACTGCCCGGGGGTCAGGGCCTTGTCCCTGTTATCCACGATCACACGCGCCGTCGCCGTGCGGGAAACCTCATCAATGACCGGCAATACAAATGCCACCGTAGATTGTGTGATGATATCGCCATCGTCCGATTTCAGGGCAACCGGCGCTCCGATGCGGACGCGGCTGATGTCCTGTTTGTACACCGCGATATCAACCCAAAGCACACTGTCATCGACAATCGTGAACAGTGCCTCGGCGCTGGAATCGCCGGCTGTCACGGTTCCCCCCAGCGTGACCGCGCGTCGTATCACCGTTCCGGAGAGCGGTGCAGTCAGATAGGCATTCGCATTGTTGCCATCTTCGGCCGTGGCAATCTTCTCGAGTGCCGCGTGATCGATGCCGACCGCATGCAGCTCCGTTTCTGCCGCTTCGCTCTCGGCTTTTGCCGCTTCATGCTCGGCACGGGCTGCCTGGACCGTCGCCTCGGAAGTTATTTTTTTGGACCACAGGCCCTCCGCACGTTCCAATGCCTGCGCCGCCAGTGATTTCCTTGTTTCCGCAGTGACCCATTGAGCCTTCAGCGTGGCCAGATCGCGGCTGGAAATCAATGCGAGTCTGTCTCCATACTCGACTGTATCACCTTCACCCGCAAAGATGCGATCAATAACACCGCTCACCCTTGGCGATACATTGGCCATCCGGTCTGCATCAAAGCGAACTTCTGCCGGCAGGCTGAGAGACTCGCCCAAGGCGTCCAGTTCAGCTTGCTCAAGCACGATCCCGGCCTCCTGCGCGACCTCACCTGTCAATTTGACAATATCGCTACCGCCTTCATCTGAATGATCGTCGTCACCGTGAGCATCGGCACTTTCACCGGCATGATCGTCATCACCGTGGGCGTCGGCTCTTTCACCGGCATGATCGTCATCACCGTGGGCGTCGGCTCTTTCATCTGCGTGGCCGTCATCACTGTGGGCATCCGCACTTTCGTCTGCGTGATCGTCGGTACCATGGGCATCTGCACTTTCACCGGCATGATCGGCATCATCATGCGGCTCCGCCGCAGCCGCGCCACTGATCACCAGTGGTTTTTCCGCACGGCTTGTCATGGTCGTGGCCAAGGCCAATGCGACTATCGCCAGCGAAACCAGGAACATCGTTTTCAGTCTCATAATTGCACTCCAGGACGGGAAGGATTCCAAAACCCATTCAGGTCACCTGATGAAATTTTGCTCCCGGATTTTATCCGTTGAAACGGCCTCGAACGAAGTTCGCTATTTCAACGGTCGGCCATATTGTCAAATAATCCTACAAAGTCCTGTGCCATGACAGGATTTGCGACATCTCGATCACAGAAAGGTTAAATCACCCTCGCGGAGGACGGTAATAACCCTGGACAGAGGCAAGGATCACAGGGACGTCACCCCACTGTCGAGAACTGTCGACCAACGACCGGTCGCAGGTCAACTTTGCCTCTTTCAATACGATGTGAGGTGGTCCCCATTTCCCGGACAGGTCAGCGGCGTGGCTAAGCTTGGTTCAGATCCTCGTCATGCCGCCGCTTGATAGCCGTCCGGGGCCGCGTAGGCCTCGTCCGGCGTGCTGCCGCCCAAGGCCGAGTGCGGCCGGTGGGCGTTGTAGTAGTCGATCCATCTGCGCAGGCCCGCGCGGAGGTCCGAGCCGGTCTCGAAGGCGTGCAGGTAGATGCACTCGTACTTGAGGCTGCGCCAGAGGCGCTCGATGAAGACGTTGTCCATCCATCGCCCCCGGCCGTCCATGGAGATGCGCACACCCGCGTCCTGAAGCACGCCGGTGAACCGCGGGCTGGTGAACTGGCCGCCCTGGTCGGTGTTGAAGATCTCCGGCGGACCGTGGCGCGCCAGAGCCTCTTCCAGCGCCTCGATGCAGAAGTCAGCGTGGAGCGTGTTCGACACCCGCCAGGCGAGGACCTTGCGCGTCGCCCAGTCCATGATGGCGACCAGATACAGGAAGCCGCGGCGCATCGGGATGTAGGTGATGTCTGCGCACCAGACCTGATCGGGCCGGTCGATGACCCTGTTCCGCAGCAGGTAGGGCCAGACCTTGTGCTCAGGGTGCGGCTGCGACGTCTTCGGGCGCTGGTAGACGGCCTGCACGCCGATCTTCGCCATCAGCCGCCGGATGCGCTTGCGCCCCACCTCATGGCCGTGGCGGCGCAGATGCCGGGCCATCTGGCGCGAGCCGTACCAAGGCGTCTCCAGGAACTGCTCGTCGATCAGCCGCATCAGGGCCAGGTTCAGCGGGCTCTCGCCCTTCGCCGGTCCGTAGAACGCCGACCGGCTGATCGCCACGAGCCTGCACTGCCGGGCGATCGACAACCGCGGGTGAGCGGGATCGATCATCTCTCGCCTCCGGGACACGCTCATCGTCCGGAGGCCTTCCGTAAAAAATCGCGTTCCACGACCAGTTCCCCGATCTTGGCGTGCAGCTTCGAAAGCTCCGCCTCCCGGTCGGCCGCCGCCGACTCGGCCTTGCCCGAGAACACGCCGGACATGCCTTCAACAGCTTGCCGCTTCCAAGTGTGGATCAGCGTCTGGTGCACGCCATGCTTCGCCACCAGTTCGGCCACCGTCAGGTCGCCCTTCAGCGCCTCAAGCGCCACCTTGGCCTTGAACTCGGCGCTGTAGCGCCGCCTCTTCCCCGCCATACGGTTCGTCCTCGCTCATCGACGAACCAAGCTTAGCCGCATGTCCTGATTTCGGGGACCACCTCAATGATCCAGAGGATTCCTTGCGGCCGCATCATCTCGTTAGCTTTCCCATCGCTCTTTGGCCAAGGCGAAAAAGATGAACCTCATCTCTCCCAGCGTCCCGGAGGCGTCGAAACACACCGCCTCGATCCTGTCGAAGATGGCGGCAGGTCAGTGACTGAGGCCCGGGTCACGGTCGATTTCTCGATCAATCTCGCGTTCGTTCTCGATCTCCCGATCCCTCTCCGGTTCATCCTCGATCTCCAGCCTCTCACGCGGTTTATTTAACACATCGTCCAGCCGCTCACGGATCGACGGCTTCTCGCCCTCCTCCGCACCTGCATCCCGCCCGGCCCCTTGATCCTTGTCCAGCGCTTCCCGCAACCGCTCCTGCACAGAACGCTTCGGTTCTTCGTCACTCTGCCCACCGCGTTCCGGTTCTTCCCGACCTGGACCGTCCCGCCCAGTGATCCGCGCCAATCGCTCCCGGATATCGTTCGATGCGCGCGGCCCGCGTTCTTTCGATGTCGCTGCCCGGAGTGCCGCCAAACCGGCGGACACACGCCCCTGCCCCTCCTCGCGGGCCGTGCCATAGGTCTCCCGCGCCAACTCCAGTCGCTCGCGCATCTCGCGGAACGCGGCACGGGCCTGGCGGGCCGCATGGACCACGGCCCCGCGCTCCGTGACGGGCACGTATTCCCGGCCCTCGCGCTCGGCCATCGCCTTCGCCCGTCGCTCCATCGAATTCGCCGCTGGCCCCAGCTTCAGCTCCGGGTCGCGGTCCAACGCCTCGGCGGACAGGGTGTCGCCACGTTCCTGGGCCGCCTCGCGCTGCTTCTCCAAGGACCGGTGATCAACCCGCTCGGCCTCTCCGACGCGCTCCAATGCGCGGTTCTGCAGCTCGGCCCAGACACCGCGCATCTGCTCGATCTCGACGCCGCCGGTCTTCGCGGAATCGAGCACCCGCGTCTTGACCGTGAACCCCTCGGCTTCCAGCTTGCGGGTGGAGGTCAGAACATGGGCGTGATGGTTGCGCTGATCGCCCTCGCGGTGCGGGGCGTGGATCGCCACATCGACGGCCACGCCGTAGCGGCTGACCAGCTCCTCGGCAAACTGGCGGGTGATGTGCGAGCGATCCTCGGCGCTGATCTCGGACGGCAGGGCCAGCTCCCATTCGCGGGCGGTGACGGAGTTGCGGCGGGTCTCGCTGGCCTCGGCTTCGTTCCAGAGCCTGGACCGATCCGTGGCCCATTCGGGCGCATCCTCGGGGGCGACGATGAACGTCTCCTCGATGCCCTGCTTGCGGGTGTAGTCGTGGATGCGACCTTCGCGCTGGCACTCGATGCGCTCGCCGACGCGGTAGGCCGCCGCCGCCGTCGCGGTGCGTCCGGCGCTGCGTTTGATCGTCTTCACGGAGAGGTGGTAGCTGGCCATCAGCGTGCCCCTCGACGGAGACGCAAACGCTGCCGATGCGAGACGCCGGGCATACCCATGCCGACCGGCTCTTGGCCCGTGACAAAAGCCGGGGCGTCAGCGCATGATGAGGTTGGAGTCTGCCCTGTCACCCTCGTGGCCGGGGCAGGGTTCGACCTCCCTGTTGGGCGAAAGCCGACGGCTTCGGAACATCGTGTTCCGGGGCCGTCGGAGAGTTGCGCAACGGTCTTTTCCCCGCAGGCCCGTGCCCCGGACCGGGGTGCCCGCTGACACCGCAGTGCGCGTTCGCACCGCTGGAGCCGGAGGGGAAAAGACAGCCCGCCCGAAGTGGACCTCTGGTCCTCTGAGGCGCGGGCTTGCCAGTGAGCTGCCCCCAGATCCCCAGCCTCATGGGGGGCGGGATATGGGGACAGTTCACTGGCGGTTTGCCACCGGCAAACCCAGCAATGATCGGCACCGACAGGTCCGACGATCCGCGCAGCCCGCAAGCGCGTCACCCCCGGCAATCCAGCCCCGACCACGGGGCACCGGATGCCGTCAGGGTGTCGTGATGCGGGACGCGATCCAACCGCCAAGGTTGGTCGGAGAGGGTTTGGGAGAGGCGATGCCGTCTCCCATTTCGATGCGCGTCGCATCGAAGGGGTCTGCCATCGGCTGGGGCTTCGCCCCGAAGAGATCGCACGCAAATCTCGGAACCGCAGGTGAAGAGTTTGCATAAGTGCGCCCTTGTCCTTTACAGGCCTACGGGTAAGCTCTACCATCTGAGGTTGAAAGTCAAACTTCTCCACCCGCAAATCTAAAAATGGATTCACGCGATATGGCAGAGACGGAACTCGAACGCGCCGAGAAACGATATGCCCAGGCCAAAGCCCGTCTTCAGGCGCTGAAGAACCGGGAAGCCACTCGACAGCGCAAACTCGATACCAGGCGAAAGGTGATCCTGGGTGGCGCGCTCCTCGATCTGGCGGAGCGGGATTCCGGTGCTGCCGCCATGCTCGACCGGCTCGTGCGCAACCTCGCCCGTGAACAGGATCGCAAGGCCTTCGCGGATTGGGATGCCCCCTCCCCTGCCCCATCCAGTTCTGACCCGGAAACGCCGTCCTGATGCGGGGCGTGATCCGCCTCTTTGACGGACTGTTCCGGTTCGTCGGTCGGCTGATCTTCACCCCCATCCTGTTGGGCTGGATGATCGGCGCTGTCCTGTTCGGTGCGATGATTGGGTTCATCATCGGAGGCGTCGTGGCCATGACAGCTTTCGGACCTCCGCTTGGTCACTCTGCCTGGGAATGGGTCATCATCGCGCCGCCTGTCCTCATCGGCGCAGTCTTCGGGTTCCAGTACTGGCGCAAGACCTCCGGGGCCGATGCCTACTTCGGGCTGTCCGGCGACAGCCACGGCTCGGCCCGCTTCGCCAACCGCAAGGAGCTGAAGAAGCTCCAGCACAGTGACGGCCTGCTGATCGGGCGCAATCCGGGCACGGGGCGGCTTCTGCGCTATGACGGTCCCGCCCATCTGATCACCCTGGCCCCGACGCGGGCCGGGAAAGGTGTCGGCACCGTGATCCCGAACCTGCTGGCGGTGGAGCGCTCGGTCCTGGTCATCGACCCCAAAGGCGAGAATGCTCGGATCGCCGGGGAAGCCCGGCGGCGGTTCGGAACGGTCCATGTCCTCGATCCGTTTGAGGTTAGCGGGATGCCCTCTGCCGCCTACAACCCGCTCGACCGTCTCACACCGGACAGCCTCGATCTGGGCGAGGATGCCGCCTCCCTGACGGAGGCGCTGGTGATGGACCCGCCGGGACAGGTCACGGAAGCGCATTGGAACGAAGAGGCCAAGGCCATCCTCGGCGGGCTGATCATGTTCTGCGTCTGCCACGAGGATCGCGAGCGCCGCACGCTTGCCACCGTCCGGGAATATCTCACCCTGCCCCCGGAAAAGCTGCGCGCCCTGCTGGAGCTGATGCAGGACAGCGATGCGGCGGGCGGGCTGATTGCCCGCGCCGCCAATCGGTTTCTCGGCAAGGCAGATCGCGAAGCCGCCTCGGTCCTGTCCAACGCGCAGCGCCACACGCACTTTCTGGACAGCCCGCGCATTGCCAAAGTGCTGTCACGCTCGGACTTCCACTTCTCGGACCTTCGCCACCGGATCACCTCCGTCTTTCTGGTGCTGCCCCCCAACCGCATGGATGCCTACAGCCGCTGGCTGCGCCTTCTGGTGTCTCAGGCCCTCCAGGACATCGCACGGGACGCTGAGGTGTCAGCGACACTGGCAGCGTCTCAGAAGCCCGTAGCGGCCCAGAATGGCGCTCAGGGGGCTTCTCAGCGCCAGAAGGCCTCGAACCCCACGTTGGGGCCTGCGCTGTTCCTCCTCGATGAATTTGCTGCCCTGGGCCGTCTGGAGGCCGTGGAGCGCGCTATGGGGCTGATGGCGGGCTATGGGCTGCAACTCTGGCCCATCTTGCAGGACATGAGCCAGCTCAGGGACCTCTACGGCGAACGGGCGGGCACCTTCATCGCCAATGCCGGGGTGCAACAGGTCTTCGGCGTGAATGATTTCGAGACAGCCAAGTGGCTGAGCCAGATGATCGGCCAGGAAACCACCGGGTTCCAGACCGACAGCTACAAGCCGGGCGACAATCCCAGCTTCTCCAACAACCTCACGGGCCGCGATCTGCTGACCCCTGATGAAATCATGCAGATGCCCTCCAACGTGCAGTTCCTGCGCGTCCAGGGTCAGCCGCCTGCCCTGGCCCAAAAGCTGCGCTACTACGCCGACCCCGAGTTCAAGGGGCTGTTCGTCCCGCAGGACCAGTGACCTGGAAAGGATGATCCGCCATGACCGACACCCCCTCCCCTGCCCCGCACGACGACGAGCTGCCCGAAACGCTGGAGCGTCTCATAAAGCTGACGCTCACGCTGTCTGATCAGGTGGAGGAACAGACCAGGGCCATCAACAAGGGAACAACACTGGCCAATGAGGCGCGTCACGCTGCCACAAAAGCGCAGGAGCAAACTGACCCGGCACATTATGGCGAGCTGATCGGCCAGACCGTCGATGGCCGGATTGCCGACAGCCTCAATCGTTTGAACAAGGCGGCTGGAACGCTGTTGAGCGGGGCTGAAAGGTCAAACGCATCGTTTCAGGAAACCACGACGGCCCATTCGAACACGCTGCGCTTGATTGCTGACCTTCGCGAAAAACAGCAGCGCGACAGGCACTGGCTTCCATGGGTCGGTCTGGGCGGTATCGTTTTGGCCGTGGCCCTGACGGTGACGCTTCCGCGTTTCTTGGCCAGCAACCCCACCACATGCGCTCTGATTGGGGCTACGTGGACGGCGACCTCCACCGGCGTCAATGCCTGCGTGTTCTACTAACAGTAAGGCGTAGTGCCCGATCTGCCGCTTTGCCCTTTTCTAAGCATCTCGGCCGCCGCAGGCGGCCAGGAGGCTCTGCCTCCTCTGCCCCTTCAGGGGCATTCACCTCCGGGATATTTGTGGAACAAAGATATCATGGTAGGATGGTCTCGCGGTACAGGCGGGGACGCCGATGGCCGTGAACGGAGATGTCTCCGAGCGCCCTTCCCCTGCAAAGGTGAGGGGCGTTTTCTTGCCAGGACACTGAGAACGGGTCGGCTGAGTCCGCGAAGCTGGGTGTTAATATGTGTTAGATTCTGTGTTACGCGCCAAGATAAGGTCGTTTTATCCTTGTATATCAGAATTCTAGCGAGTGTGCTGGTAACTAATAACACGAATCCCGGTAACTGAAATCCTGCTTTCGGTAACTGAAAACACGAATCTTGACAGCGGTAACTGAAAACACGAATGTCGCCGCATGGTAACTGAAAACACGAATCTTGCCCCCCTCCTCCCGGATCGTCATCCGCAGCATGATCTGTTCATCTGCGACGTTGCCGACGCGGTGCTGAAGGACGTGATGCAGCACATGGAGCATCCCTTCTATTCGCTGTCGAAGAAGCCCGAAACCTCGGTGAAGCGATACAGGAACGGCGAGAACTGGCTGGAGATCACGCCAAGCGTCAAGGGCCTCGCAACGATCTACGACAAGGATATCCTGATCTACTGCATCAGTCAGATCATGGCGAAACTGAAGAAGGGCGAACAGGTTTCGCCGCGTGTCCGTATCAACTCACGCGAGCTGCTGATCTTCGCGAACCGTGGCACGAGCGGTCGGGAGTACCAGTCCCTCCTCGATGCGCTCGACCGTCTCGAAGGAACGCGGATACGGACCAACATCGTAACTGGAGATGAAGAACAGATCGACGGTTTCGGTTTGATAGACGCCTCCTCGATCCGCCGGAAACATGGCATGGACGGCCGCCTTCTCTGGTGCGAGGTCCAGCTTTCCGGCTGGGTGTTCAATGCGATCCGCAACGAAGAGGTTCTGACGCTACATCGGGATTACTTCCGCCTGCGCAAGCCAATCGAGCGGCGCGTGTATGAGCTGGCCCGCAAGCATTGCGGCCAGCAGAAGAGCTGGCGCATCACACTCGCCAAGCTGCTGCTCAAGTCTGGTTCCCAGAGCCCTGAAAAGCGGTTCAGACAGATGATCAAGGAGCTGGCCCGTCACGATCATCTGCCCGACTATCGCGTCACATTCGATGAAGAAGCCGATATGGTCATCTTCCACAATCGCGGCACGATGACCGGTCCCTCGCTGATTGAGGGCCGCGTGTCGTCCCTGAAAGCCGAAACCTATGAATTGGCGCGTCAAGCTGCGCCTGGGTGGGACGTGTATCATCTGGAACAGGAGTGGCGGGGCTGGATCGTTGAACCGCCTCGCAACGCGGATCGGGCCTTCGTCGGGTTCTGCCGCAAGTGGTTTGAAAAGCGTGGTCGGCCGTAGAGGTAAAACCGGTTATATAAAAATAACCGGTAAGAGAAATATATCCGGTAAAGAAATAAAATCCGGTATTGGAAACTAAACCGGTAAGGGGTATAAAACCGGTAAGAACAACAATAGGCAGGTTTGAGCAATGCCCGTTATCGTCATGGCAAGCCCCAAGGGGGGCGTTGGTAAGTCCACCTGTGCCGTGCTTCTCGCTTCCGAATTCGCGCGCATGGGGGCGGATGTCACAGTGCTGGATTGTGACCCGAACAAATCTCTGAGCCGATGGGCGTCCCACGGGATGCCGAAAGGAGTTTCCCTGCTAAGCGATATCGGCCGTTCGGAGATCGTCCCGTCAATTCGTGCGGCAGACGGGGACGGGAAGATCGTGATCGTGGACCTCGAAGGTATTGCATCACAACTTGTGAGCCGCGCCATCTCTCAGGCCGATCTGGTCATTGTTCCGATGCAGGCTACCGCGCTGGATGCAGAGATTGGCTCCGAAGCCTTGGCTCTCGTCCGCGAAGAGGAGGACGCGCTCGGCCGTGATATTCGCCACGCTGTTGTGCTGACGAAAACGAGTGCAGCGGTGAAAAGCCGTGTCCAGAAAGAGTTGGAAGAACAACTGAGCGGGGCAGGGATTGACGTGATCGAACCGTCGCTGGTCGCTCGCGCAGCCTTCTCGGAAATATTTGCCTATGGCGGCGATCTGACTGCGATGATGAACGACACGGAACTGAGAACGGGCGGCAAGGTCGATAAGGCCTTGGCGAACGCCCAGAGCTTCGCGGAGGCTGTTTATGAACGGCTCAAATAGGCTTGCGGGCCTGACGGCACGCCCGAAAGAGACAAGCGCTGAAGAAGTCCGGCGTGTGGATGACGTTGGAGAGGCTAGGGGGTTCCTTGATCGCACCCCTCGCAAGAAGCCTGGCCGCAAACCCAGTCCTCGCACCCACCAGTTGCACCCGAAGGTTTTTCCGAAAGTAGGGGAGGCTATCGCGGCCGAAGCGGAAAAACTTGGAATCACCCAAGGCCAACTGATCGAACAGATGTGGGAACTCTACAGTTCTTGATGATGGATGACATCCTGCCCCTATACTGAGAATGAAGTATGCTTGCATTTTTTGCTAGCACTTGCTATATGACCTGATGAACAGCAAACACCGCAAGACCCTGGCCGTTGTCTTCACAGACCCGGTGTCCGGCACTGTCGAATGGTCGGCAATCGAGCGTTTGCTTGTCGCCGCTGGCGCACAGGTGATCGAAGGACGCGGCTCGCGGGTGCGGTTCGAAAAGGATGGCGAGGTCGAGACATTTCATCGTCCACACCCCGCCAAGGAAGCCAAACGGTACCAAGTTCGCGCCGCCCGCGCGTTCTTGGAACGGATCGGAGTTACACCATGACCAATTCCATGACCTATAAAGGCTATACGGCCCGCATCGAGTATGACGACGATGATGGAATCTTTACCGGACGCCTCGCCGGTATCCGCGATGGTGTCGGCTTTCACGCGGACACGGTTGAAGCTTTGCGGGATGCCTTTCACGAAGCGGTCGAAGATTACATCGAAACCTGCGCAAAGGTCGGCAAGGAACCGCAAAAGGCCTTTTCCGGCCAGGTTATGTTCCGTGTCGATCCCGAAGTGCATCGCAAGGCCGCGCTTGCAGCCGAGCTTTCCGGTAAGAGCCTGAACCAGTGGGCCGAAGAGGTTCTGGATCGCGCAGCAGGGTAGGGGGCGTTGGTGGATATGACCGACGCTGACCGCGTTCTGGGCGCAAGGGCAGGTGAGCTTGGAAATGTCGATCAAGCGGTCATGGCCGAAGTCGTTGGTATCGCCCAAGCGGTCGGTGATCTGCGCAAAGCACTCGATGCCCTTGATGGCCAGCTCGATGCACGACAGTTCGAAAAGGCTGCTGCGTTGGGGTATCAGGACATCGCATCCGCGTTCATCTTTCTCCAGCGCACCTTGGGCGGGCTACAGAGCGCGGAGCTTAACCGCCACGCTTTCATTTCAAGCATCGCGGAAGAACTGCAATGCGCACACGAGGATGCAGAGCCCCTTGTTGTGGCGCGTCTCCAATGCCTGAAACCCAGACCGGAATTGACCCAAGAAGAGCTTGCAGCGTCGAGGGCGCGCCTTCGACGCAGAATAGAGGAAATAGGCTCGAACGGCGAAGGCCAGTAAGGCGTTGGCTCACGTCGCAATGGGCAAGACCGGCCACTCGCTGCACCCTGGCTGAGCTTACACAACGCGGTGACAAAGCCGCCGGTCAAGCCCAATGCGCCAATGACCCCTTTCTGGAGTGCGCCCCTTCGGGCGGACCGGCTCAGGCGGCGGTTTTGACAGAGGCGCGGGCGTTGCGTTCCTCGAATTCGACGGGGCTGAGATACCCCAAGGCTGAGTGGAGGCGCCGCCGGTTGTAGGCTTCGATGAACCTCGGCACGCCGGCGGCGACGTCCTCGAAGGTCTCGTATTCCATCAGATAGGCGTCCTCCACCTTCAGAGTCTTCATGAAACTCTCGGCCTGCGGGTTGTCGTAAGGGTTTCCGCGCCGGCTCATGGAGCCGACGAAGCCGTGCTCGGCGAGAAGGTCGCGATGCGCCCCAGCGGCGTATTGCGAGCCGCGATCCGAATGGAACACGCAGCCGGGGAGCGGCCGGCGGGCCGTGATCGCCCGGCGCAGCGCCTCGACGGCCAGGCGCGCGTCGATGCTGCGGCCGATGGCATAACCCACGACCCGCCTCGACCAGGCGTCGAGGATCAGCGCCACGTAGGCGAAGCCGGCGGCCACCGTGATGTAGGTCAGATCCGCGACCCAGAGCTGGTCGGGGCCGTGAACCTCGAAATCGCGCGCGACGAGCGGGAAGATCGGGCCGTTGTGATCGCTGTCGGTGGTCCGGACGAAGCGCCTCCGGGGCCGCGGGTTCAGATCGTGCGCCTTCATCAAGCGACGGACCTTCTTTGCGTTGACGACGTGGCCCCGGTGACGGAGCTCGGCGCCGACGCGTCGGTAGCCGTAGCGCTCGAACTCGTCCGTGATGGCGCGGATCTCGGCGACGATCGCCTCGTCGCGCAGCTTTTCCGCGGGCGCGGCGTAGAAGCTCGACCTCGAGATGCCCATCAGTTCGCATCCCCGCCGGACGGAGAGGCCGCGGGGCCGCTGGTCACGGATGTATGCGCGCTTCTCGGCGACGTTCTGGAGCGCACGGCCCCCTTTAGAAAGTCGATCTCCAGCGCCTGACGACCGACCAGGCGTTCCAGCGCGGCGATCCGCGCCTCGTAGCCGGAGAGCAGCTCGGCGGCCACCTCCTCGTCGTCGAAGGCGCCCGTCTCCGCCTTCTCGACCCAGACGCGGACCAGGTTCCGCGAGAGATCGTGGCGGCGCGACAGGGCGTGCAGGGTCTCGCCGGCATGATACTCGGCGACGACTTGGCGCTTGAATTCGGTGCTGTGGCTGCGATGGCGTCTTGGCATGGACCTTCCTCATCGGAAAGCCCGCCCCCGGTCAATTCAGACCCGGCCGACCTGCCCACTCCGAGGGGCGCACTCCATTCCATGCGAAAAATCACCGCTGATAGGGTAGGGGGCTGGCCATCACCCTGCGAGCTGATAACCCCGCTTCTGCTTCGCCCGATAGAGCGCCACCATCGCGTCGGCGGCACGGCCTGCATCCTCGAAACAGTCGACCCGGTGCCGCCCCTGGGTGCCGATGCGGCCCCACTCGCGCAAGAGAGACACGCCGCCAAACAGGTCAGGCATCAAGCGTAGCCGGTAGAAGCGATACATATTGGCATCGTGGTCCACGCGCTCGATGCGGATGTCCTCGGGAAACATCTCAAGCTGCTGCATCGGGTGACGCCTCCCGCATGACACGGCTGATCGTAGAGCGATGGACATTGAACAGGCGCGCGGCCTCTGCCTCGGTGCGCTTGCCGGATCGCACCAGGTCGCGGATTTCCCGGCGCTGATCGTCCGACAGCTTTGGCTTGCGTCCTGGGTGGCGTCCTTTCTTACGGGCGCGTTCCAGTCCAGCCCGCGTGCGCTCCCGGATCATCTCGCGCTCAAACTCGGCGAAGACGCCGACCATTTGCATCATCATGCGCCCTGCCGGCGTCGTCGTGTCGATGGATTCAGTCAGGGACCGAAAGCCGGCACCCGCCGCGTCGATCTTCTCCATGATGGACAGAAGGTCTTTGAGCGACCGCGACAGACGGTCGAGCTTCCAAACAATCACCACATCGCCATCACGGAGCTGGTCGAGCATCCTGTGACTCTTCACGATAAATGGCACTGATATTTGCACGCTAATTGGCACTCTCGGTGCGTTGGAGGGTGCGGTAGATCGTAGGCCGCGAGACGGCAAATACATCTGCGAGATCGCTGACGGAGTAGTCGCCGGTGTCGTACATGCGGCGCAGCTCGCGGTGCTGTTTTTCGGAGAGCTTTGGTTTCTTGCCGCGCAGCTTGCCCTTGGCGCGGGCGATTTTCATGCCTTCGCGGGTGCGCATCCTTATGAGGTCGGACTCGAACTCGGCGAAGGTGGCGAGGATGTTGAAGAACATCTTGCCCATGGGATCGGTTGGATCATAGACCGAAGCGCCCAGGGCGAGGCGGATGCCGCGTTCGGCCAAGCCGTCTGCAATGGTGCGGGCATCGGGAGCAGACCGCGCCAGCCTATCCAGCTTGGTCACGACCAGAGTGTCGCCTTTTCGGACTGCGGCCAGGGCCTGATCGAGGCCCGGTCGGGCGCGCGTGCGGCCTGTCAGGCCGTGGTCAGTGTAGATGCGATCCGGGGCAACACCGAGGTCGATCAGGGCGTCCCGCTGTGCGGTCAGGTCCTGTTTGTCGGTGGAGCAGCGTGCATAGCCGATTTGGGTCGATGTCATATCTTGATTGTACGTAAGAGCTACCTCTATTGCAAATCAATGCGTACCATTCTTATGGTACATCATGACGTCAAAGAAACCTGATCCTGCTAATGCGCCGACAAACCGTCCGCTGATCGATCCTCTTACGGACAGCCTGGCTGCGTTTTCAGACGAGGATCGGGCCGCAGCAATGGAGCGGTTCCGGGTCCTGCAGCCGCACATTGAGACCGGCGTCCCGCTGACAGGAGTGGCGGACACATCGGGCCATCCGATCCGAACACTGCGCCGGTGGGCGGCGCGATATCATGAGGCCGGGCTTTCAGGATTGGTACGGCGTCAGCGCTCCGATGCAGGACGCCGGAAACTCCATGCCGATCTGGCGCAACAGATCGAGGCCCTTGCCTTGCAGAAGCCGCGCCTGTCGGCGGCTTTGATCCATCGGCGCATCGCGGAGGCGGCAAAGGCAGAGGGCCATCCTGCCCCATCACACGCGACAGTGCGCAGGGTGATGGGAGCGCTTGATCCAGCCATGCTGTGCCTCGTCCATGAGGGTCCAACCGCCTATCGTGACCGCTACGAGCTGATCCACCGGCACCGCGCTGAGCGCCCCAATGCGGTCTGGCAGACGGATCACACCCAGCTCGATCTCCTTATCCTCGACGCAAACAGCAAGCCCGCCCGTCCCTGGCTGACCATCGTGCAGGATGATTATTCCCGCGCGGTCGCAGGCTATTGCGTGTTCCTGGGCGCACCCTCTGCTTTGCAAACCGCTCTGGCTTTGCGTCAGGCAATTTGGCGAAAGACGGACCCGGACTGGCCGGTCTGCGGTATCCCCGAGACGCTCTATACTGACCACGGATCAGACTTCACCAGCCAGCACCTGGAGCAGGTCGCGGCAGAGCTACGGATCGAGCTGGTATTCTCGGCCGTGGCGCGCCCGCAGGGGCGGGGCAAGATCGAACGGATATTCGGCACGGTGAACACCGAACTCCTGCCGGAACTTCCGGGCTATCTTGCCGAGGGTAAAACAAGACGCCCGCCTGCGCTGTCGCTTTCAGAGCTAGATCAAGCTGTCGGGCACTTTCTGGTCGGAACACACAATGCCCGCCGCCACAGCGAGATCGGCATGGCTCCCAATGCGGCCTGGCGCGGCGACGGTTGGCTGCCAAACCTGCCTGAAAACGTTGAAGCCTTGGACCTGTTGCTGCTCACCGTTGCCAAAGCCCGGCTCGTGCGTCGGGATGGCATTCACTTCCAGGGCCTGCGCTACATGGACCCGACGCTGGCCGCATTCGTCGGCGAGCACGTCACCATCCGTTTCGACCCCCGCGACATGGCGGAAATTCGGGTGTTCCACCGAAACCTCTTCCTCTGCCGCGCGGTCAGCCCGGACCATGCCGGGCGCACGATATCCCTCAAAGACATCCAGCAGGCGCGTGTCGCACGGCGGCGCTCCTTGAGACAGGAGATCAAGGCGCACACCGGTTCCGTGACCGACCATCTGCCGGACGCCGATCAAAAGCCGAAATCAAAGCCTCCGGCACAATCCAAACTCCTGCTCTACAAAGAAGACCGGCGCACATGACAAACACCACCTTCATCGAAACAAGCGCCCATAAGCGCTTCGTGGAGTTCGCCCGCACCGTGCGCAAGGATCGCACTATCGGGCTGTGCTATGGCCCCGCCGGGGTTGGCAAAACACTGTCTGCCCGGCGCTATGCCAAGTGGGACATCGCGGAGCCACTTCTGGAAAGCTGGGGGCCTCGCGATCCATCCGATGAAAAGGTCTACGCTGCCCTGGCGCGATCTCGCACCGTCTTCTACACGCCGCCGGTCGCAAGCGCCTTCGCTGCGTTGCGCAAGGACCTGAACCAGCTCAGAAACCGTGTCGAAGCCTGCATCGACCAGGCCCTCGACCCGCGATCCGCCCAACCGACAAGGCCACGCGAGGGTCACACTGAGCTGATCATTGTCGATGAAGCCGAGCGCCTGACAAACAGCGCCTTGGAATACCTGCGCGACCAGTTCGACCGCGCCGAGATCGGGCTGATCCTGATCGGCATGCCCGGCATAGAAAAACGCATGAGCCGCTATCCGCAGCTCTACAGCCGCATCGGCTTTGCGCATCCCTATCCGCCGCTCTCGCGCGACGAGATGGACTTCATCCTCAAGAAGCAATGGCAAAAGCTGGGGAAGGAATTCGACGCCGAAGACTTCGCAGATGTTCAGGCTGCCACCACGATCTCCCGCCTCACAGGCGGCAACTTCCGGCTGCTGCAACGCCTTTTCAACCAGATCGACCGAATCCTCCACATCAACGAGCTGCGCGAAATCACCGATGACGTCATCCAGGCCGCCGCCTCAACCCTCGTCATCGGAGCGGCCAATTAACGTGCAAAAATCAGTGCCACTTACCGTGAAAAGTCACAGACGTGCTTTTGCACTGCTCGCGCGCCTGTTTTTCTTGGCTTTTTATGGGGATGATCGGTTATCCGACCTCAGAGGGTGGGGCGCGTGTTGCGCAACTGACCGTTTTTGACGCATAGGTTCTGACAAGAGGTTTTTGTCCGCAACCCTATGTTTCCGCCAAGTCGCTCCGCGCATCGCGGATAATCATCCACGACGAATGCAGGAACAGCCCTGCAATGGCGAACGCGACAATCAAGTCGGGCCAGGCGCTTCCAAGCCATGCGACCAGCCCGGCGGCGATCACCACGGCGAGGTTGCCGATGGCGTCGTTGCGCGAAAAGAGCCAGACCGCCCGCATGTTCGCGTCCCCCTTGCGGTGTTTCAGGAGCGGCAGGACTGCGAGGATATTCACGATCAGCGCACCTACGGCGAACGCTCCCATCAACCCGGCTTCGGGCGTCGTCTGATTAAGAACGCGCCAAAGCGTGCTGCCGACGACGCCAAGGCCCAAAAGTCCCAGAAACACCCCTTGGATCATTGCCGATCGCGCCCGCCATGTCAGGCTCCAGCCGATGGCGAGCAGACCCAGAAAGGTGATCGCGCCATCACCCAGAAAATCGAGCGCGTCCGCCTTCAACGCCTGCGACCCTGAAAGGAACCCGCCGAACATCTCGACCACGCCGTAGCCGAGATTGAGCAGGACCACGATCCAGAGCGCACGGCGATAGCTCGGGTTCTTGTAGGCCGGATCGGAGGATGTATCGCCGTCCTCGATCTTCTCGAAGCCGTAGCCGGTCGCGTCGAGCGCGGGCCGCACTTTCGGCAAGTCACCCTCCGCGATCCGCAATGTCATGACGTGGGTCGCGGCAGACACCTTCACATCGCCGGTCGCCACGCCCGCAGACCGGGCCGCGCGCTCGATCTCGGCGGCGTCCTTGGCGCAGTCCATGCCCTGCACCCGCATCCGGATCGGTGAGGATGCCGTAGGCAACGTGCTGTTCTCGGCTTGGCTCATGTGCGATCCTCTTCAAGGTGGCGAGCGAAAGGGTTCACCGCTGACGTATCAGTGGATAATGATATGATGACGAACGACGCGCAAGGCGACCTTTTGGGTAAGCGTCCGGCCTCGCCGCTCTGCCGGGTCTGCTGAAGTGTCGATAGTGTCCATGAAGGGATGATGGACACGATCGGAGACGTTTTTGGGCAAGCGG
>MDTD01195022.1_pt1 | contig 25296 bp, 16 predicted proteins | sample 811221 | NCBI WGS metagenome assembly MDTD01 (sample SAMN05326646, study PRJNA326480) | marine metagenome | isolation source: seawater | place: Pacific Ocean: South West | collected 2011 | reverse complement strand
TCCTTCTTAGCTCAGTTGGTTAGAGCATCTGACTGTTAATCAGAGGGTCCCTGGTTCGAGCCCAGGAGAGGGAGCACTAAAAAAAAGAGATACAGAAATGTAGCTCTTTTTTTATGTCCCTTGGTAAAGTTTTTTAATATTTATCTATTCTAAAACCTTAGTTAGAATTAGCCTCCTTATAGTTGTCGTGTAATCAATGTGATTTTGGTAGAGTATATCAGTTCTATAAGTTAAATCGTCTAATATCAATTTTTCATCTTTTGTTAAACCTATATAAGAAGCTCCCGAATATGAGAATCCAGACTTAATTGCCAAATGTCTTCCTTCTAGTATTTTATACTTTTTTTTTCTCTTTGGTATTTCATCAAGGTTAATTAAATGGGTATTGATTCGCTTATCTGTAAATGAAATAAATCCCAAATTCCCATCTTGTTCTTGTAATATATCCAAAGACCTTCCATAGGTTGCTGAATCTGGAATAATCCTATCTTTCACTTCAATTTTTCCATATTTAATAACTTTCCACTTTCCGATAAGTGATTCTTCCTTGAAATTAAACAAAGAGGAATCCATTTTTACATGACCTAAAGATGTGTTAAAACAGAATTTATGATATGAAGAGTCATTATTCTCAGAAACACAAGTTTGATAACGGTTTGCTACCATTGAATATACGGAATTAAGCGTATTCATATCATTTCTCCAGTTTGTACTATCCAACCTCGGATACATTAGAAGAGTGTCCAAATTTAAACTCTGTGCATTACTTAATAAAGTTAAAACAAGCAGAGTTAGTGTAAATATTTTATTCATGCGAACAAAACTAGGATCAATAGAATAATGCTTGTTATTTGTAATAATTCTAGTCGATTTCTTAAATAGAAAAAACTGAATTGTAGGAAGAGATCTAAAATAAAGACAAGTTTCAATTAAAAATAACAAAATCAAAAAAATTAAGCTAAATCTGCTTTTAACTATCGTAAAGCAAAATCAAGGGGTCAATATCTTGGTAAGGTTGGTGTTGATCTGGTAAGATTTTGTGTCAAAATGCATCGATTTACCACAAACTATTTTCTTCGTAACTGTTATTGAATTTCAAATCGCACCTTGATTTCATATCTCAGTTTTATTTTACGCATATTTACATCTTTAGAATCCTCACTGTTTGAGGATAAAATATAGTTAGAGTGCATATCTTGTGGTCTCCAAAAATAATTTGAATTATTATCCAATTCAAAAACAGAAATTAGTCCTCCTAAATGCTCATCAACGCTCTCTAATAAATAAACAGCTTTTCTCCTCGCTGCCTTTATGGCCTCAATTTTAACTTCTTTTCTGAACTTGGTTAAATCTTTATTTTTTAATTCAGAGATTTTCATGGAGTTAACACCTCTAACTTTAACTTTTTGCAGTATCGTATCCACCAAACTAAAGTCCGTTAGGATTAGTTCAACAACTTTGTTCTTTTTAAAATTACTTCCTGAGCCACTCCAATATTGTCCTACTCTGTGGATAATTATTTGATTCTTTACTATTCCAATTTCAGTTAGTGCAGCAATTAAATTTTTTTCGATTTCTTCCAATGGGATCTTTGTAACAAAATCACGATGGGTTTTCCCTTTTTGATATTCTTCTTTCCAGTATTCTTCAATGCCTATTTGAAATCGGATTTCATCTGGTTCAACGTTCATCTCAGAACTCCCGTTAACTTCAATAAACCTTAACTCATTCTTTCCTTCTTGCGCCTTACTACATCCAGTTACAAAAATGGACATAACTACTCCGAAAATTAAATTTTTCATGTTTTTTGATTTAATAGTTTTTAGTACTTTATTGTAATCATTTAAATTCAAACCCCTTGCTTCTACCTTGCTTTTCAATAGTGACCAGGATGGCATTATCTAAGTTTCCTTTTGAAGATTGAATCACTCTCTCCTTAGCGATATATTCCTCTCTTTTTGTAGCTAGCTTTTTAATTTTTGCTTGTAAAAATGCTCGTTTAGCAGCTTTAGCTTCGAGTTCTTTTTTAATCGCCTCGTTAGTTAATGTTTTTAGGGAGTCCGGGAGAGTTTTCTTATCTATTTTATCAAAATCGAATCCTTTTTGATTCATTGCATCAATTAAATCCCAAGATGAATTATCGTACACCCAAGAGCTCTTGCTTATTGCTCGTAAAGAATTGTTAGCGATACCATAACTTTTTGCATTCCTATCTTGCTCGTACTGGTTCAAATGCATTCTTTTCCCATTTTTTCCATAAAAAACATAGGTTTGATTTAGTTGGGTGCTTAAGGAATCGATTACTTTATCGTAAGGATTATCAATGTAAACGGTTACTTCGTTTTGGTCGATATTAAAATATTCTCCCTCTCCCAGTTCAGCTCCTTTTTTCCATAGTGTATTTACTCCTTCTTGGTAAGCGCCGCAAAATATCGTATTTATTGTGATATCATTATTCTTTACTTTTTGACATACAGGTTTAAAATCCACCTTTCCTTGATTAAATGGCTCGTTTCCCGCAATGAAAATCATTTGTAAATCATTTGTAGATGTGCTCCAGTCGAGATCATTAAATGCTGTTTGAATAACCTGTCCGCAAAACTCACTTCCTCCATTGGTTTTTAAGCTGAATAGGTCTCTACTTAAAATATCTAAATCACTGGTCAAATCCGTTACCTTACGAATATATCCTGATTCTTGTGGTAAACCACTGTTTCCATACTCATATAAGGCAATCATAATATTTGGGGATGTCCCATTATACGTTGCAGAAGTCATTTTATTTATAATTTTCCAAAGCTGAGATTTGGCTTGGTCGATTAATCCATCCATGCTACTGCTTGTATCAAGTAATAATCCCAATTTTATAGATTTAGATGTAGCTTCTGTTTGTGCGAAAATTACTGGACTCATAAATAAAGTAGCTCCGATAAGCACATTGATAAATTTCTTTTTCATGTTTCTTTAATTTGATTTCTATAAACATATCATCAAAAAAATCGAAAAAAAATGCACACTTGGTAACCCAGTAACTTGACTTGGTAAAACCCTTTTTTAAATTGATTAATACGATTTATGTATTCTTGTTTTTTGTGAAACCAAACACTTCTGTTGGGACTGACTTTGTATTAATAAAAATTGTAGTTAAGTTCGTTACTATGTGTCGTTGGTTACAAATACTAGTTTGGGCATTCTGCTTATTAAGTAGCATAGATACCATTGCAATTCAAGGGAAGTATAAAAGTCCTGAGACTATTACACCAAAAATTATATTTAAGAGGTTGGAAAACCCTTTATTCTCTCTTCCTAAACTAGACTCTTCCTATAAGTACCTTGAATTAAATCCTTTGAAATCCCTAACGTTTGTAGAAGAAGTCTTAACTGAACTGTCGAAACAAATAAAATACAATAAAAGCATTCATGGACATTGCTATTACATTACTGGATTAATTAATATAAATCTTAAGTCCTATGAGGAAGCTGCAAATTATATTTCAAAAGCTCGAACTTATTTTGATGAATCAAGCCAGGAAAACTATTTGGTGAACAAACCTCTTGCCTACATCTATGAGCTACTTAAGGAAAATGGGATGGCACTAGAACATTATAAAAAATTTGCAAATCGATCTATTTCAAGAAAAGACACTTTAGGGTTAATTTATGCGAATAGTGGTATGGCAAGGGTTTTTCAAAGACAAAGAAAGTTGAAAAAAGCAAGGAAATTAAACATTGATAATTTAAAACTTCAAAAAGAAAATAATGATAAAAAAGGGTATGCCTTTACCTCAAATAGTTTAGGTCAAATTTCAACACAAGAAAATAAACCTGAAGAAGCTATAGAGTATTTTAATAGGGCGAAATCAAACACAAAACTAAATTCAAAAGAATATCTAAATTCCAATTATGAACTTAGAAATATTTACAAGAATGATTACGGTGTTGAAGAGCTTGTTGAATTTCAGAAAAACGAAGTCCTCAATTCATTAAATGCTAAAGACACTATTGGTATTTTAATTGAAGGAAATGAATTGTCCAACATTTACGTTCAAAATGAAAAATGGGACGAAGCAATTAAGTCAATCAATGACAATATTACGATTGCCCAAGAAATAAATGATCTTGAAAAACTATCTGAGGGTTATAAAACATTGAGTAAGGTTTACACTAAAACTGGAGAAAAAGAAAAAGCACTTAGGACATTTGAAAAATATAGTAAAACGGTTGACTCTTTAAATATTCAAAAAGAACGGTTACTTTTTGAAAAAATAGCTTTCTATCAAACAATTAATGAAAAACAAAAACGAATAGCAGCTCTAAAAAAAGAAGCTGAGTTAAATGAGAGACAATTAGAAGTTTATGAAAAAAATGAAGAGTTACAACAAAAAACCATAGCTCAACAATCTTTACTCAATTACCTATTAATCGCCCTACTCTTAATATTAATTACAACCTCTATTCTAATTTATAAATCTGCAAAGCAAAAGAAAATAGCCAACCAACTTCTAGCCCTAAAATCGTTGAGAACTCAAATGAATCCTCACTTTATATTTAATGCTCTTAACTCTGTAAACACTTTTATTGCATCAAATGATGAAAGAATGGCCAACAAGTATTTGGCTGACTTCTCTAAATTAATGCGTGCTGTTTTGGAAAATTCTAAACACGATTTAGTACCATTAGAAACAGAATTGGCAATCATTAAACTGTACTTACATCTTGAACATTTTAGATTCAAAGAAAAATTTAGTTATGATTTTGAAGTGGGAAGTGATTTAAAACCAGATGAAGTAGAAATCCCTCCTATGCTTATTCAACCTTATATTGAAAATGCAGTATGGCATGGGTTGCGATATAAAAAACAGAAAGGATTCCTAAAGCTAACCTGTAATCGAATTGGTGAAAATATTGTTTTCTCGATAGAAGACAATGGAATAGGAAGACTGAGATCTCAAGCTATTAAGACGAAAAACCAACAATCAGAGGAGTCAACTGGGTTGAAAAACATAGCTCAAAGACTTGATATTATAAATGATCTTAATAATACCAATATTAAAGTAGAAATTAATGACGCCAATCCCTTACAAGAAGATTGTGGAACATTGGTGTGCATAAACATACCAGTTAAATGAATAATAAATTAAACGCCATTATCGTTGAGGACGAATTAGCTAGTAGAGAGATTCTTGCTGGATATATAAAAAAGTATACCACAGATGTTGAGGTTGTAGCTTTAGCAGAAAACATAGAAGAAGGGCTTAAAGCAGTAGAAAAACATAATCCAGATATTGTGTTTTTAGATATTGAAATGCCTTATGGCAATGGTTTTGACCTATTAGAAAAAGTAAAAGAGGTTAATTTTGAAACCGTTTTTGTTACAGCATATGCCAATTACGCAATAAAGGCTTTAAACTCAAGCGCATCATACTATTTACTAAAGCCAATTGATATTGATGAATTAGAAGAGGCAATAAAAAAAATAAAAGCAAATATAAAAAAGGGAAATGGCGTTTCACATACTAAAGTTTTATTGGAAAACATCCAAATTGAAAACAAACAGCTGCATAAAGTAGTATGTCCAACAATGACTGGATTTGATGTTGTTCGTGTGAAAGATATCATTCGATGCGAGGCTAATGACAACTTTACAGAATTTCATTTAACCAATGGATCCAAAATGATGATTTGCCGATCTCTTAAATTTTATGAAGAGGCCTTAAGTGATATGGACTTTATTCGTGTACATAAATCCCATTTAGTAAACGGACAACACATAAAAAAATACATAAAAGGAAAAGGCGGACAACTTATAATGAGCGATGATTCTACTGTAAGTATTAGTCCAAATAAAAAAGAAATATTGCTTAATTATTTTAATAAATGATTCAGATTAATTATTCTAATAATACCAAAACTAATACGCCCAATTATAAAACAAAACGACGTAATAGTTTTTTCTCTTTATCTAATTCACAGAGGTGGATTAGATTTTAAAGAGGATAAAACTCGTGTTTCTCTGGAAATGCGTTTTTGGGAAAACACATAAACAAAAAAGCCTCGCATCCCGCGTGGCCATCAATTTTCCCTGTAAGGGATTCAGCATCCCGCTGAAGTAGATTATTAATTCAATTTAAAGATGCAACTTTTAAACACTAAATAATGACTCTTTACATTAAGAAACCATTAACTCTTCACCCAACTGAGTTAACACAGCAATATATTTAGGAATTGCTTGTTCCAATTCATCGATATAAATGAATTCATCAGCTGTATGCGATCGAACAGAATCACCAGGACCCATTTTAATGCTTTCACAAGGCATTAATGACTGATCAGACAAGGTAGGCGATCCATAGGTACGAATTAACAGCTTTTCAGCAACCGTTCTGATAGGATGGTCTTTATTTACACCACTCGAATTTAAACGCAAAGACCGTGCTGTAACTTCACAATTGACGTGAGTTTTAATGAGGTCTAATACTTCTTGATTGGTGTATTGATCATTTACGCGAACATCTACAACAAAATGACACTCCGATGGAACAACATTATGTTGGATTCCTCCTTTAATCTGGGTAACACTCATACTTATTGAGCCTAATTCTTTTGATTGATTAGAAAACTCATATGAGTTGAACCAATTTATGTCTTCTATCGCCTTAGATATTGCATTAATACCATCCTTTCGAGCTGCATGACCAGATTTACCCAACGATTTACAATCTAGCACCATTAAGCCTCTTTCAGCAATAGATATATCTAACAGAGTGGGTTCACCAACAATAGCAAAATCAATTTTTGGAAGGCGCGGAAACAAATATTCCATTCCTTCTTTCCCGCTAATTTCCTCTTCAGCAGATGCTGCAAAAACAAGATTGAAAGGCAATTCTTCTTCTTCAACAAAATGCAGAAAAGTTCCAAGCAAAGCAATTAAAGCCCCGCCGGCGTCATTACTTCCGAGTCCATATAATTTACCGTCAACAATCTCTGATTTATAAGGGTTTCTTGTATATCCCCTATTTGGTTTGACCGTATCTAAATGAGAATTTAAAAGGATAGTGTATTTACCTTCCTCAAAATGTTTATTTACTGCCCAAATATTTTTTTTATCCTGATTAAACTCAACTCCATTCTCTCTTAATATATCTGCAATATAAGCAGCGGCAAACTCTTCCTCTTTACTTAAGGATTGGATATTTATTAATCCTGAAAGAAGTTCAACAGGGTTAAAAGTAGTCATAATAGAAATTATTGAGTGTTGTCCGTAAACCTACAAAAATAAATTGTGTCTCGCTTCTTTCGGCTGTTTTAGATGTCAAAATTCGATCTAAATACCCCAATTCCAAATAGAGCCTTGCTCGAGGATTAATTAAAAAAGCATATCGAATATCAAATAAGTTTAATTTATTCAAATCACCTTGGCCTATTGTATTTCCGGTAAATTCACCGTTGCCATTGGGGTCTATCTTATTTGTATTATAACTCAAAAAAATATTTCCGCCATGATTTACATTTAATGTATCTTTTCCTGCCTCGGACCAAATCATTTTGGCAGATAATTTATGTCGTTTATACTTATATCGAACCATAGCAACCGCTTCCTGAAAATTAGCACCAAGTGGGTGAGCAAGTGGTTCATTCATGTGAGTATGGGCATTCGCGCTATCAAAATGTGTATACGTAAAAGGTCGAGCTACATTGTATTCCAATTGAGCACTTAAGCCATACACGTTCGCAATATTACAGGCTTTTACTCCTAATTGTCCGCCATATTTATTCCCCCAATATCCGGAAGTTTCCTGTAATTTAGCCAAATTTAAATCATCAAGGACAAATTGACCATATAACGTATAATGATCATTGATTTTGAATTTCGTGTTGGCTCCAAGTAGAATATTATCTGCTGATCCATTTTGCCATTCTACAGGTCGCATAAAAATAACGGGATTCATATATTGCCAATCAAATCCTCTACCTTCTTTCAACCACGAAGTGGATTCATACAATCCAATATTTAACCTTTTTGTCGCATTCCAACTTAAATGATGAACAGCGATGAATTTTTGTGTCCAATTCCGATCGCTTGCGGCTCCCGGAAAAAAGCCAATGTGACTGAGTTGGGCCCATATGTTCGTATACTTAATATTCCACACAGTGGTCTCTAATTTAAAATAAGGATAATTAAATGCATTATCGCTGAGTAAAAGTGATCGGTAACCATCACCTATAAAATTTTTACCATGGCCCACATAGGCTGTAAAATATTTGTTGGCTCGATAACCAAAAGCGCCTGTTGCAAAGGCCCAATCAGCACCAACATTTTGTTTGAACGGCTTAAATCTTCCTTGACCCGGTAAAACAAATCCTTGTCTTGCATATGCATTGACAAAAGGAAGTAGTTTAGACTGTGTCTCATAAAATGCCGACTCAAAAAAAGCTTTTTCACCTACTTGCCCCGATAACCAATACCCTCTGGTATTTTGCCAATAATTTTCTTCCTGATTCCCCTCCCTTCCTATTTGAAGGCCAAGGAGCAAATTTGCTCTTAATTTTAGTCCATCTGAATCAATATACACTAAATCTTCATCCATCAATTTATTTTCAGACCAACGCATAAATTTTGCGAAATAAGAGGATGGAAGGAGATAAAGACGATTCGTATCGGTTACTGCAGAATCAATCGAGTCTATATTGATTTCAGCAATTACATCGTTGTAAAAAAATGGTTTAATGGAGGTATGTACCTTTGAATTCACCTTATTTAGATACATCTCCACGAATGCATTCTCATCATGATACATAGGAAAGTACAACTGCTGTCCCCGGCAAAAGAAAACAGTAATGATAAAGACAAAAAGAAAATATTTTTTAATAATCATAGTAAAGGTTAAATAACGATGTTCTTATACCCCCGTAAAGGTAATGATGATTTTCTTTAGTATCCTTGAACCATTCTGTTCTAGATTGATATCCTATTTCCAGCATCAACATATACTTTGGATTTAAGATATATCCACATTTTGCGTCGAGAAAAAGTTGCTGATAACCTTCTCCATACCCTATTTTATATCCCTGCTCAAATTCTCTATTTGTGTAAGGTTTAAATATGTCTGTGCCATTCGATACATCCGAAGAAGACTCCTCTCCACCAATCAGATATACCATTCTAGAATTAAAATTTATTCTTCGAATACGATAATTAATAACTCCTACATAATCTCTAAAGTTTGCACCGTAAGGATGGGCAAGTGAATTGAAATTATGGCCGTAATTTTTCCCAGAAGTTTTATGGGAATATGTAAACGGTCGTACTAAGTTATGCTCTCCCAGTACAACCAAATTTTTTATTGGTAATCGATGGAATTTAACCCCCATTTGAAAACCATATTTATTGCCCCACCAGGTGGGTTGATTAAGTAAATTACTAGAATGCAACTCATCGAGTATTACCTGTCCATATAATAAAACCGAAGAATGAGCCGCCCAACTCCCATTTAATCCAATCAACATATTATCAGGAGATCCAATATTAAATTCCACTGGACGAAACAATACAAAAGGATTAAGGTAATTAACCTCCAGATCCAAACGAGCAGCAGAATCTGCTTCCCAGACCACAGCTTCGAAAAAAGCCAGCTTTAAACGCTTTGAGGCTAAAACATCGAGGTAATGAAAACTACCATATTTTTTTCGTTTCAGGCCATCACTCGACATAGTATTCGTGAAATCTAAAAACTCGCCAATTATAGACGTATATTTTACTCTACCAATCGTAATATCATTTCTTAAAAATGGATAATTACCTGCGGCATCCGAGAGAAGCAAACTGCGATATCCATTTCCAATAAAATTTTTACCATACCCCGCAGTTACTTTATAAAACGTACTTGGTTCGTACGAAAATCCTCCTGTTGATACAGAATAATCGTAAGATTCATCCAAAATCTTTACTTCTGATTCACCTGGAGAAACGTTTGTACGATTTACCTTATTACGGATTCTTGGATCAAACTTTTGATAATTTTCATAAAAGGAAGAAACCCATTTGAATTTTTCCCCAATTGTACCCGTAGCAAAACCTCCTCTTCGCGTACTTAAGTATTTACTAGTGCCTGATTGAAGATTGAAAATTGGCCTTAAAATAAAGGTATATGAATCGTTTTCAACATGAAGAGTGTTTTGATTAAACAACCAATCGCCCCACCTATTATTTATCCCAAATTGAATGGTGTCTGAGGACAACATTTCAAAAACAAAATGAGCATTAATACTGGAATTATTAGAATTTAATACAGTGTCTCCTAACGATAATTCATCATTAAACATCCACTCAATCTCATGATTTACCCAATTAAGTTGAGCAATTCCTTTTGGAGAAAACAGAACTAAAATTGAAACTATTATAACGAATTTAATTCGCAACACTTTTTCGCTTTTTGGTGTTTTTCACCGGCTCAGGATGAACAATCTTCAGTGCCTTTTTGCTGTTTTTTGAACGTAATATTAATGACGGAATTGCAGAAAACAATCCCGCTATCAAAATTTCCAAACAAAATAAATTAAAACTACCAATGTCTTTAAAAAGATAAATCATTACTATGAAGAATACGTTAAATAGCATGATCACTAAAGAAGCATTGATGTGAGAAAAATTCAATTCTAATAATCGATGATGAATATGATTCTTGTCGGGATGTAATGGACTCTTTCCCTTCAATGCTCTAAAAATAAACACTCTTAATGTATCAAATAAAGGAACAATTAAAACGCCAAAAGCCATTATCGGAGCTGAATTAATTTGCCAAGGAGAAGAAGAACTCAAACTAATAAAATAAATGGTTTGTACCCCAATAATTAACCCTAAAATAAGTGAACCTGTATCCCCCATAAATATTTTAGCAGGAGTTTTATTAAACCACATAAACCCTATCAAAGAACCTATGAGAGAGGCTGACAAAACAGATAAATCTGTATATCCTGATTGCCAAAACCAGTATCCAAAAAACGAAGAGACAACTACAGAAACTCCTGAAGAAAGCCAATTAATCCCATCAATCAAGTTGAATCCATTCATAATGACTACAAGGGTAAATATGGTTAGTGAAGTAGATACTTCTGGTGCAAGTTCTTCAATCCCCATAAATCCATGCATACTCGAAATTCGAACTCCGCCTAATACCACAAGAATCCCTGCCGCTAATAATTGTCCAATCAGTTTTTTTATCGGAGCTGTTATTAAAATATCGTCTTTTATTCCAATAAAGAACACTATCATTAAAGCACCAACTAAATAATTATAATTGAAATTTTCAGCATGAATGGTTAAACTTGAACTAATCATGAATCCAGCGAAAATAGCCAGTCCACCAAGAGTTGGAACAATTTTTTCGTGGGATTTTCTTTCATCTGGCACATCATACAAGTGCTTCAAGTAGGATACTCGAATAACGGAAGGAATTGCAATAATAACAATTACCAAACTTGATATAAACGCAATTAAAAGTTCGATCATGTTAATTCACTGCAGCAAATATACTGTTTTTATTGGCAGGCGTTTAGAGCATTTGGCTCAAAAGGAGGAATTTGCCTAGTTATTTACTGCCTCCAAAAGATAATTACGCATGGTGGAGGCCATCTTTTTTCGATCAAACGCTTTAGCTAACGATAAACACCCCGTTTGACAACTTTGAAAAACTACTTGATCATTACGAAGTAAAAATAATTTATCAATAAAATCTGTTTTATTTTCTGGCTCAAAACATAAACCTGCTCCATACTCTTTCACAATATCGGCACTTTCTCCCTCTACGCCTAAAAGAACAGGAATTTGCATGGCTGAGTTTTCGAAAATTTTTGAAGGAATAACCGTTTTGAATAAATCACTCTTTTTTAATGGAACCAATGACACATCCATAAGTGATAAAACATCAGGCACCTCTTCCTTTGAGACACTATCCAAAAAAGTGATGTTTTCAATTTTTAATCGCTTAGCTTGTTGTTCCAAATTTTTCTTCTCTGCACCGTCGCCCATTAAAATTAGGTGCAAATCCTCTCTCTCCTTTGGCCACGCATCAAGGATAAAATCAAGTTTATGTGCCATACCATGAGTCCCTACATAACCTACGACAAACTTTCCAACTAAACCTAACCTCTTCTCAAGAACTTGGTCGCGATCTCTTTTAGAAAAGCGATCCAAATTAGCTCCATTTCTTACTACTTTAATTTTATCCGCGTTAACGCCTCGATCAACAAGATTCTTTTTAAAAGAATGCGTCACCGAAATTACGCGTGTTGATCGACGATACAATCTCAGTTCAATTTTTTCCAGAATCTTGAAAATCCTACTGTCACCATCAATTGCACCCACTGCACGAATAGACTCTGGCCATATATCCCTCAATTCGAAAACCCATGGCTTTCGCTTAAAAAAAGAGAGCGTTTCCGCTGTCCAAGTTGTAAAGAATTGTGGTGACGTACCTACAATAATATCTGCCTTTTGAAACAACCCTGCCCAAAAAGCCATAAATGCAAAACTCATAAAGTCAATAATTCGCTTTGCAAATCCTTCATTAGCTGAAATATAAGACCACACTCGAATCACCCGAATTCCTTCTATTTCCTCCTTATAATACAACTTGTTTTTATACCCTTCATATACTCTGCCTTTAGGAAAGTTAGGTGCACACGTTATCACAGTAACCTGATCTCCTTTTTTTACCCACTCTTTACAGTGTTCAAATGTTCTTGTGGCGGGTGCATTAACCTCAGGAGGGAAATTATCGGTGATAAATAAAATTCTCATTCGTTTAATTCAATTTTTTATCCTTCCTCCTTAAAGGTGATTTTAGTGGTTAAATGTTCATCAAACAAAACCTCAACCAATTTTGCTTTTTCAGTATGATTGTATCCATGAGCATAAGTATACTCTTTCACCCTCATTTCTTTATTTCCCGAAAAATTCAACACACAGTCATTTGTTGTTACCTGATTATCATGTATACTTAGTTGAATATTTGGGTGAAAGTGAAAATACGCTGAACTTTTTGCCAAAAGTTGGCTCTTAGCGACCATATTATCACATATGGTAATAGCTTCATTATTGAAATCAAAAATCCTTTGATGATAAATCCCAAAACGCTTGTATCCAGAATGGTACCCTTTAATTCCTGCCTCTGACTCCTCTGTAATAACAGCAGAGGCTCTTCTTCCCACTCTAAATGCTCCCCAAACCTCAGATTGATCTAATTTACCATATCGAACAGTATTATGACTAGAAGTACTTCGTTCTCTTTGACGACGGTATCCTTTGTTGTAAGTTGATATGCCAGGATCAACAATAACAGGTCTTCCAAAACAATTCAACACAAAATTAAAAGTGTCTGAATGTGCATGACCTGGAATATAACTTGGGCCTATTTCTCCATAATCCACAAATAATTCAACCCCTTGATCCTTAAACATTCTATATCCAGAATCGGACAAATTAGTTCTCGACCATTTTATACCTAAACGATCCGCATAGGTAAACAGTTCATCAGATTCAGGTGCGATTCCTTCAGTAGAGTCATTTACCCGAGGTGTTGTTCCATCTACAAAAGTAACCGAAGACAACCAACCAAGCATTTTTTCGGCTACTTGAAGCAGAAATTTTTCAAACTCCACATCCTCATAAACATCACGATTATTGATCACTAAATTATACGCATCCAATAAACGATGTAAAATTATTTTATGGTACATTGGGCTGAGTTCAAAATGAGCACCATCATCTAGTATTTGCTCTCTCAACTCAACCAACATAATTTCTTTCCCTTTTTCGAATAATTCATTCCCTTTGAAATAATACCCACCAAATAATAATGAAAATCCATTCTCCAATAAATGATTCCCCAATATATGGTATTCCAAGTGATCTAAAAGAATTCTGTATTGACTATACAAATAACGATCAAATGACTTTTTCTCAATATGATGACGAGATAAAAATTTCACCCAATTAATCCCTCTTAAGGACGTTGGGTAGGGTTCATTGGCATTTTTTAGCTCCTTAATTTGATCAATAAATAGGTACATTAAAGCCTGTCCAATCTCTTTAGGTAAATCTTGTTGATTGAGGTAGTCAAAGTAATTAAGATTGTATGCCCATAATTTTCCATGATCCATATAATCCCAATCAATCCCGTTAGAAAAAGTAATCGACTGATTTAAAAAAGTAAAGGTATTGGAATCATATGATTTTCTTGAAGGAATGAGCGAAGTAAAGGTGAGGGGTTTACCTTTACGATACAGATTATATTTGTATTTGAATCTTACAAAACTCCTATATTTCGCTCTTAGGGCATAAAGCACCCTGAAAATAATTTGCTTCCACTTTAAATGCCTTACCGTTCTTAGAAAAAGGAAAAAATTATCCATTATAGCTTTTGTAATTCACCTGACTTAAGTGATTCTAGCACAGCAAAAGTCACCTTTGATGTTGTATATAGTTCCTCAAAACTAATGGCTAAATCCCCATTTTTCACAGCAGACACAAGAGATTTAAACTCTCCTTTAAATCCTTTGTCCTGATTTGCATTTTTAAACTTACTTGATTTTGCACCCTTAAAAATTTCTAAGATTCTAAAATTATCCATTCTCATCGCGATATCAGGCGCAAAAAGTTCAATATATTCTTTTGAAAGCTGATTATTCCCGTAGGCATAATAATTAATTACAGCGGTTGAGCCATTTTTGTATTTTACAACAATGCTCACATTATCCTCATCCGGAATACTTTGATCGGGCTTTGTTACACAAGTGGCATGAACTGATTCAGGAATAGAACCTGTAAGGTAGGTACAAGTATCAATAAAATGACAAACCTCCCCTAAAATTCGTCCTCCACCAACTTGCGGGTCTTGAACCCAAACATCTTGTGGTATTACTCCAGCATTCACGCGATAATTAATGCTCATAGGAAGATCACCCACCGCTTTTTTCATCTCCTCCACCAACGGTGCAAACCTTCTATTATATCCAACCTGAAGAACAGGTTTTGATACATCACTTTGATAAAACTCCTTAATTTGCTCTAGCTCTTGTTCATGAATAGCCAATGGCTTTTCTACAAAAACATGCTTACCTGCTTTAAGAGCATTTAAAACCTTTTCTCCGTGATCATTATGACGTGTAGTAATAAAAACGGTATTAATCTCATTATTGTTCAACAGCTCTAGGTAATCAGTAGTGATGTACTTAAAGTCATGTTTATTACCCGTAGAGTGCGCACTTACACCTGTTGCAGTACAAAGTCCAACAAAATTGGTGTTTCCAACTTTTTTAAGATTTGGAATAATGACAGACTTTGTAAAGTTTCCTGCACCAATTAAGCCGATATTTAGTGCATCCGATTTCACAACAGCATCCGAAATCTTGACCAATTCCGATTTCAATTCAACATTATCCTTGTATTTTAATAGAATTCCTAAATAATCTTCCTGAATTTTCCCTTCAAGTAAATCATAGGCCGATAACGCTTTTTCAAAATCGTATTCATGCGTTACCATCTCAGAAGGAGTAATTTTTCCTTCCTCTACTAAATCTAAAAATGCTTCAAAATTCCTTTGTTCGGTCCATCGAACATGCGCAAAAGGATAATCTATTCCCTGTTCCTCGTATTTTGGATCATACCGACCTGGGCCATACGCCATGGAAAGTTTAAGCTCTAGTTCCTTTTTGTAGTATTCATTTCTTGGAATGTCCATACCCACTAAACCAACTACAACCACTCTTGCCTTCATACGGGCAATTTCACCGGCATCCATAATGGGTTGATTACTTGATGTACTTGCAGCAATAACTACAGCATCAGCACCATTTCCATTTGTAAATAAATTCGCTTTTTCAATGACTTCATTAGGAGCACAAACCTCATCAGCACCCAATTTTTTTGCAAGTTCCAACTTTCGAGGATCAAAATCCGTTCCCAAGACCTTGCACCCATTTGCTTTAAGTAGTTGAACGGTTATTTGTCCTAAAAGACCTAGTCCCATGACTACAATTTTTTCTCCAAGCGTGGGTGCAGTCTGTCGAATTCCCTGCAAAGCAATAGAACCCACAGTAACAAATGAGGCATCAGCATCACTTACATTTTCAGGAACCTTTACAAATAAGTTTCGAGGAACATAATTTATTTCACTATGATTCGCATAACCAGCACCACCACAAGCTACCATATCACCTACTGAAACACCAGAAACCTTAGACCCTACCTGTACCACTTCTCCTACACAAGAATATCCAAGAGGTATTGGAGTATCCAATTTTGTAAACACTTTTTCAAGAGTATTCATAACACCCTCTTGTTTCATTTTGTTTACCACTTGCTTTACTAAATCTGGTCTTGCCTTCGCTTTTCCAACCAGAGATTTCTTAGCTAAATCAACAATCATTTTCTCTGTACCTGCTGATACAAGGGATGTTTTTGTCTTAACTAAAACTCCGTTTTCTCCACACACAGGCGCTGGAACTTCAAAAACTCCCAACTCTCCTGTTTTATAGGATTGAATAAGCTGCTTCATACTAAATGGTTTAATAGTGAACAAATATAGTAACAAGGCGTCAAAGCATTAAATTATACCACTTAAATTTACACTCAAAGCCCTTTCTGAGTGGAGTAAATATTGTTTTTACAAGGACAAACTCCGGACAAAAGATTATTTTAGTCTCTCCGATATGGATATTCATTATCTTATGCGAAGAAAAACTGATGAATCATGAACTTGAAATTCCCACTTTCTTTTTTACTCATTTTCTCAACGTTTTTTTTATCTGCCTCCGTTCCCGATATTATTAATTATACCACTAAAGATTACAATGCACACTCTATCAATTATGATTGTATTCAAGATACCAGTGGTGTAATTTACATCGCAAATGCATATTGTGTGCTGGAATACGATGGACAAACATTTCGAAAAATACCATTAGTTGCGGGTAAAAGCGCCGTTAGTTTAGCCAAAGATTCTCATGGAAAAATTTACATAGGCTCTTCTTCAGATTTTGGCTGTTTAACTAAAGATTCGCAAGAAAAAACCGTTTATTCATCGCTAAAACATTTAATGCCAACCAAAAAAGAAATCAATGAAATTTTTAAAACCATTTGGTATGATAACGCCATTTATTTCGCCAGCAATATTGGCATATTTCGATATCAAAACAATACCATTGAATCCGTTAAAGGATTTACAGATTCCACATTAATAGACGCTTTTCAATTGGTGAATGGAGAACTGCTCTATTGGGAAAATGCAAAAGGGCTTGGAAAAATCAAAGGACTTGAAAGCCATATCTTCCACTCAGACACCAAAACAAGATCAGTCACCAGTATTGAATTTATAAACAATCATTATACGCTATTTGGAAAATTTGGAATCAAAATGCTCCAAAAACCCAATCATGAATATACTACTCCAAAAAATCTTGATTTATCAAACGTATCGACAACATTAAAATTGAACGATCATGAATTTCTAATCGGCACAACAAATGCAGGGATATTTCTGATGGATTCCAACGGAAATTTAAAGAGAAACTTCAACACCTCACATGGATTAAAAGATAATTTTGTTCGAAATCTCTTTCAAGATAACTCTGGAAATATTTGGATTGCCTACAATAATGGCATCGGTCTATTGAAATGGGGATCACCTCTTCAATATATCACCCATTCCCAAAAATTTGATGGGATGGGTTATGCTGGTCTTGTTTATGAGAATAATCTATACATCGGAACCTCAACGGGTCTTTACATGATGTCTAACTGGAAAGAAGAACTTGAACAAATTGGAAACTTCACAAAGGTAGAAGGTATTCCCGATGGTACCATAAATTATTTAACCATTGCGAACGGACAATTAATTATTTGTCAATCTGCTGAAACCTACACTTTGAAAAACCAAAAAGCACAAAGAATTTCAGATGGAGCATGGTATGGTTCTTGGCTGTGGAAAACAGCCAACTACTATAATAAAAACGAGGGTTTTGTAGGGACATACGAGGGAGTTGAACGATATTTATACAATAATAATCAATGGAATCATAAAGGCCACATTAAAGGATTCATGGAATCCTCTCGCTCCATGGAAATTGATCAACGAGGAATTATTTGGGCCATTCAAGGAAATAAGGGATTATATAGAGTAGAATTAAATAATGAGCGAGACTCAGCCATCTCAGTAATTAATTATGCAGAAAAAAAAGGCTTTGAGCCCGATGATTTCAATGATATTTTCTACTTAAATAACATCTTGTATATAGCCACCTTTAAAGGAGTATATCAACTCAATAATGACACATTGGTGAGGGACCATTCTTTTGATGGAATTTTTCGTTTTGCAAAAAGAATCCGAAAGTATGACTCAAAACACATTTATGGTATATACAATGACAAAGCCTACCTCTTCAAAAAAGAAAACAACAAATGGAATCTTATACCATCCTCTATAACACATTCAAGGAGCAGTTTAATTGGATCTGCAGAATTTTTTTATACCATATCTCCCGAATACCACTTAATGGGGACACAAGAGGGATTTGTTTTATATCAAGCATCAAAAGAATCAACATTCACAAACACCCAATGCCTAATCAGAAACCTAGAATTACTCGGAGATGAAAGAGATTCAATCCTTTACTACAATAAACCGAAACAAGCAATTGACTTACCCTACGCCAACAACAATTTACGTTTTACTTTTTCCATACCTGAATTTGGAATCACCAATCAAATTATTTTCCAAACACAATTATTAAGGAATAACAACAAACAAGACAATTGGCAAAACGTAAAAGAAGTTAATTTTAGAGAATATACCAATCTTAAAGAAGGCGAGTATACCTTTACAGTACGAGCGAAAAAAGGAGATACTATCTTAGGTGCTGAGCGCTACGCATTTAACGTTTTGCCTCCGTGGTATCGAACCACTGCATTTAAAATGATTTATTTGATTGCCCTCATTGCAGGCATATTTATTGTTCGAGCACGATTTAAAAAACAAGCCAATAAATTAAAGGCTGAAAAAGAACGAGAACTTCAAATAAAAGAAAAATTACACAAAGCCGAAAAACTCGAAATAGAGCTTAAAAACAAAGAAAATGAAATGGCCTACATGGCCCTCTCTTACACACAAAAAAAAGACATGTTGTCTTCATTAGAAAATAAATTGGATGCTCTCTCCAAAGAACTAGAACACTCCGAAAGGACAAAACTCAACTCACTTAAAAGAACTATTTCCTCAAGTATCGATGATGAAAGTAATTGGGAAAATTTTCAAGTCCATTTCGATCAAAAAAACGATAATTTCTTTCAAAAACTAAACTCATTAGATGGAAAGCTTAACGAATCGTATCTTTTATTTTGTTCCTATGTCAAAATGGGGAAATCAAATAAAGAAATTGCCGATCTACTCCATATATCTGTAGCTGCCGTTGAAAAACGTAAGTATCGATTGAAGAAAAAATGGAATCTCGATAATGATACCAGTTTTACCCATTTTCTTCGAACATTATAAAATCAAGAAGAAGGAATAAATTGTAAATACCGACGTTTAAACAACTAACAGAAAATATGTGTTAAATTTGATCCTCTCGTTATGGTGAAGTATTGCATAAATAATATTCTAATCACTCTATTGCTCATTAGTCTCTCATTTTCTGTATTCGGTCAATCAACGGGTATCGGTCAATTTTATGATCACCTCCCATACAATCAGGGTAACACAGTATGTGTTGCAGGGGATAAAGTATACATAGGTGCTGGACAAACACTTTTTTCCTATAATCTGCAGGACAACTCCATCGAAACACTTAGTAAAGTCAATAAATTATCTGACTTAGGTATAAATACAGTAGCATACTCTAGCAAATATTCAACGGTTATAATCGGATATGAAACCGGAAATATTGATGTTATTATCAATAACCAGATTATAAATGTTCCTGATATAGAACGAACAATTATTCAAGGGTTTAAATCAATTAACAACATTTACATCAAAGATAACTTTGCCTACTTAAGCACTGGCTTTGGTATCATAAAGTTTGACATCCAAAGAAAAGAGATAAAAGAAACCTTTTTAATCGGTGACAACGCATCAAACATCTTTGTGAACGATCTTACATTTTTCAATGACTCTATATTCGCCGCTACCCCAAATGGAATATATGCCGCTGACCTCAATTCATCTAACCTTTCTAACTTTCAAAACTGGAACACTTTAAATCGTTTTCAAAATCAAAATATCAATACAATTTCATCCAATGACTCCGTTATGGTATTGAATATCAAAACAGAAGCATTCACACAAGACACATTGTACTCCTATAATGGATTAAATTGGAATACATTAACATTTCCTGAATATGAAAATGCTGATGTTTTTGATATTCAATATGAAAACGGCGAATGGCTATTTAGCCACAACTACAATGCCTTTATTGTATCAGAAAATTTCTTAACCAGTGAGAAAATTTACACCTATGGCGAGGAATTCTCTGGTATTGAACCTCGGGCACTCGTTAAAGGAGACCATAACAATTATTGGATTGCGGACAACAAATATGGACTCGTACATAAAACTGGAACTTGGAATCATCAAGTATTCGCTCCAGCAGGTCCTGCGCACTATGAATGCTGGCGAATGGATTATGACGGTAATGCCCTTTGGGTTGCATCAGGATCACTTAATTCACAGCTCGGGAACAACTATCAAAAAAAAGGAGTTTATAAATACGCTAATAATCAATGGGAATCCTATAACGGTGGGGGGTATGACTCCTTATATGATATCACCACTGTAACTATCAATCCAAATGACCCGAACCAAGTTTATTTTGGTTCATGGGGTAGAGGCTTAATTGAAACAAAAAATGGAATCATCACCACTGTATTTGACAGATTTAACTCCTCCATACAATCCCTAAACCTTCCTGACTATAAACCTCATTTAATTGGAGGGTCAACTTTTGATGAAAATGGGGTTCTATGGGTAACCTGCTCAGGTGCCCCAGGTGCCAATGTAAATTATCCACTCGTTGCATACGATGGTTCAAATTGGTACGAATATGACATGAACAATCTTTTAGTAAACAAAACCAATACAGGAGAACCTTTTGTAGACGAAAATGGATATAAATGGTTTAGCTCAAGGGAAAATGGAATATTTGTATTCGACGATAACGGAACATTAAACAATAAAGACGATGATCGAATAAAACTAATCACCACGGGAGAAAATTCAGGAAACTTACCTACAAAAGCAGTATTTGACATAGCCCAAGACAAAGATGGAAAAGTTTGGGTAGGCACAGAGGAAGGACTCACTGTAATCAACTCTACTTTTGGTCTTTTTGATGAAGGAGTAAAAGCGGAACGCATCATTATTGAACAAGACGGCTCATTTCAATACCTTCTAGAAACTGAAATTATAAACACCATAAAAGTAGATGGCGGAAATAGAAAATGGATTGGCACTGCAAGCGGAGGAGCTTACTTACTCAGTGAAGACGGGCAAGAAACCATCCATCATTTCACGGCAGAAAACTCTGCTTTACTCTCCAACACCATATTCGATATTGAAATATTTGGAAGCACAGGAGAAGTATTTTTTGCCACAGACAGAGGATTAGTTTCATATATAGGCGACGCTACCGATAATGAGGAATATACTGGGCCTACATACGCATTTCCTAACCCCGTCCGACCAGACTATGATGGACCCATTGGAATTAGAGGACTTGTAGAAAATGCCGAAGTTAAAATAACGGATATTACAGGAAATGTAATTTACGAAACCATAAGCGAAGGAGGGACAGCAACATGGGATGGAAAATCACTGAACGGAAAAAGAGCACAAACAGGAGTATACATCGTTTTCTCAGTAAACGATGAAGGCACTGAAAAAAAAGTTGCTAAGATTCTTTTCATCAACTAATGCCAAAAAAATACTTTCTCGTATCTTTGGCTTCTGTTTATAAAAACATTGGCCGAGTAGTTCAACTGTCCATTTAGGATTTAGTCGCTCTACAAATCCAAAACCGGCTCCGTAGTTCAACTGAATAGAATATCAGATTTCGGCTCTGAGGGTTGGGGGTTTGAATCCCTCCGGGGTCACTAAGAGAAAAAAGCTTACAGCTCTGCTGTGGGCTTTTTCTGTTTCAAGACAGAATCAAATACAATTTGAATGAGGGATTGAAATAGAAAAAGTCCAAGTTCTTTGCAAAAGAATAAACTTTTTTCTCGGAATTCGGAGCTTTTAAGGATCTTTGCAGAAAATCCCTCCGGGGTCACTAAAGCTCAGCTTATGCTGGGCTTTTTTATTTCACAGACCTAGTCATAAAACATTCCAAAAAAATAATATTAGCTTCTATATCCCTTGTCAATAGCTTTTATTTCGAAGAAAAATGGAGTTAAAAAACGAAAGTTTAACACGTAAAAACAACGATTAAAAAATGAAAATGATTACTTTACAGTTTACCTTGTTAGAAATAAACGCCTTTAAATTTTAAAAAATGAAAAATATTTACCTGATTTTAATTGTATTAATGCCTGTTTTCATGGTAAATGCCGGAACTGAAATCGTAGGCGGCGAATCAATTGAAATTACCACACGACCATTTCAAGTTTCCTTACAATATTCTTCTGACAATGAACATTTTTGTGGAGGAGCAATTATTGCAGATAATTGGGTTATTACCGCAGCGCACTGTATTGAAAATACTGATCCAGCAACCATTCAAGTCCTTGCAGGAGCATCCATCTTGTCGGAATCAAATGTTGGACAAGTCCTAGAGGTAGAAGACATCTATTCTCATGTTTATGTTGACGACATCAATGACATTGCCCTGTTGAAGCTTAAAGGTAATTTCACGTTTAATAGTAATGTCGCAATTATTCCTTTACTTACTAAAGTAGAAGAAAATGCAGGAAAGTTAGATCATGGCACAAATGCCTATGTTTCCGGATGGGGAGCATTAGACGAAGAAGGAGCAAATTACCCGGATACGTTGATGGGTGTTGCAGTAAAAATTGTAGCTAATGATACCGCAAAAGCTGGTGACTATCCAGAATTAATTCACTCTCATGTAGTTGCTGGTAAAGGAATTGGAAAAGACGCGTGCTACGGTGATAGTGGTGGACCATTAACCATTGAGGATAATGGAGTAACAAAGTTAACTGGTTTAGTAAGCTATGGTCTTGGCTGTGGAACTAATTATGGAATATACTGTCGTGTTTCTGCCTATGAGAATTGGATTGATAATATCATGAATGATCGTGTATCGGCATTTTTTAACATGGAAAAAACCATACTTACGGGTGATCACTTTACAGCAGAAGATCGTTCGTTTAATAACCCCACTAGCTATTTATGGAACCTTAGTAAGAAAGATAGCAGCACCGTATTAGTATCCGATTCAACAAAGAATTTCTCAGGAATTTTAAATGAACCCGGTTGGTATGCATTGACTTTAACTGTGCGTAATGTGAATTCGGTGGATAGCATAGTTTTTGATTTTGAAGTTTTAGAAGCACCAGAAATTTGCGGAAAACTCAATGTGTTTGATAATGAAAATTTAACTCAAATTCATGAAGATAATCTTCGAGTTTTTAGTTGGGATTGGACAGATTATGTTGGATTTAGCTTTCAAAAGGACTCAAAAATAATGGTTGTGGACTCTGTATGCTTTAATGGCGAATTTGAAGATCAACCACCCAGTGGTACTCTTCACATTAGCACTTATTTTGATGTTTATCACGGTGAAAATATGACAAGTATAGGCAGTACGGCGTTATTTTCAGACTTAAAAAAAGGCAAAAACTGCGGTGCTCTAGAAAAACAAGTTATTCTCAGAGATTCAGGAGAAGTTATCTTTTTAATGGCAACGTATTTTGATTCCCCCGATGGTGAAGATTGGTATGATGTCTTTTTTGATGGCTTTTATCTTTCTAATTACGATCGATATAAACCCTATGGCTATTATGATAATCTTTTTGCATATGAAAAAGTTAACGGGATGAATATACTTCCTGCAATAAGTTTAGGCGTTTGCTCAAATGAGAACAACCTAACATCTTCAAAAGAATTAACGAACAGTCAAAAAGAACTCATCATTTACCCTAATCCAGCTACCGATAAAATAATGGTTCCAAGAAATAGTATTGGAAGTTATGAGATTATTTCGGCACAAGGTTCAGTTTTACTAAAAGGAACGCTTGATGGACAAACAAACATCAATATTGATAAATTAAATTCGGGCGCGTACCATGTTAAATTCAATGACGTTTCAGGTCTTCAAACAGGAACGTTTATTAAACTATAAAAAAATGATAAAAATCCTTTCCTCGAAAATAGCAATACTCTTTATCGTGGCCATTTTTATATCCGCATGTAATGCTACAAAACCCACCACTAAGCAACCTGTAAGTAACACAAATATTCAAGAAAAAAAGGCTGTATTTGTTCCAAACTTAAAAATAGCTAAACAAGGAACCGTTTTAAAAAATAAGAAAAAAGACGCATTTAAAGCAAAATTTGGACTTGTAAATATCATTTTAAGAAATGATACTTTATTTGCCAAATGTACACATGGAGGAGGGTGTGGAAAAACCAATTTTTTTCTTAATGAGTACTTAAGCAATAATAAAGAGGTCGCTTATGAACTCCTTGCCAGGTCAAACGATAAGTGCAGAAAAAAAATTACCACCCAGGTTTACTTTTTAATTCCAACCGTTCGAGGTAAAAAGTTAAAAGTTAAACACCATGAGACGATTGTTTACAATAAGTAAATAATGTATGAGATGTTTCTAAGTGGTTTTGTAATGTTTACGCAATTAATTTAAATACCGTTTTAAGTCATCATCGAAAACCAACGGAAAAATCGAATGGATTAAATCCGCCGCTAAAAGCGCTGTACTTTGATTTATATCGTAAACAGGATTCATTTCAGCAATATCACATGATATGACTTTTTTACTGTTGAAAATGTGGTTTATCAGCTCAAGGGCAAATTTTGGTTGGAAGCCGATGGGAGAGGCCGCACTAACGCCCGGGCAATATTCTGAGGAAAATCCATCTAGATCAATGGTGAGATAAATGCAATCTACCTCATCCATAAATGCTTGTATTGTTTTTTTAATTTGAGGGATGTTATCCAAAGTGCATACCTCCATAGGGATATACGGTACGTTTAATGTTTTGGCTGTTTGGTACAATTCCGCTGAATTGGAGTTTTCTCGAATACCAATGGGCAAGTAGTGAAATG
>MDTD01008826.1_pt1 | contig 25298 bp, 26 predicted proteins | sample 811221 | NCBI WGS metagenome assembly MDTD01 (sample SAMN05326646, study PRJNA326480) | marine metagenome | isolation source: seawater | place: Pacific Ocean: South West | collected 2011 | reverse complement strand
TCACCGTCTAACTCAACTACAGGGTTTTTTACTTTAATTTTTGCCATAAAATATTGATTGATAATCAACAGTTTTTATACATATTAGGAAAAAATTAGCAAACTTAAAATTATGTTTAATACAATCTTTCCTAAAATACATAAAGAAGGGTATAAATTTTTAGCTATTTCAATTCTAGCTACATTTTTAGTTTTATTTTTTTCAAAGTTCTTCGGTCTAGTATTAATTTTAATCACATTTTGGGTTTACTATTTTTTTAGAGATCCAGAGAGATATTCAATAAATGACGATAACTATCTAGTAAGTCCAGCGGATGGACTAATAACAGATATCTCTGAAAGATCTGGCCCAGTAGAACTTAGATTAGAAAACACAACGTTTACAAGAGTAAGTGTTTTTATGAACGTTTTTAATTGTCATGTTAACAGAATACCAATTTCAGGTAAAATCGAAGAGATCTATTACAAGCCAGGTAAATTTTTAAATGCCTCGTTAGATAAAGCAAGCGATGAAAATGAAAGAAATTATTTTAAAATAAAATCATCGAATGGAGAAGAAATTATAATTGTTCAAATTGCTGGATTGATTGCAAGAAGGATCGTATGTGAAGTTGAACAAAACCAAGATTTGAAACAAGGAGAAAGAATTGGAATGATTAGATTTGGAAGCAGAGTCGATATTTATTTTAAAAATAAAAAAGTTTTGGCTAAGCGAGGTCAAAATGTTGTTGCAGGTGAAAGTTTAATTGCTGGAAATTAATGGAAGAAAATAAAAAATTCAAATTAGTTTCATCTAAAAAAACAAGGTATTTATTACCAAACATTCTAACATTAGCAGGTGTTTGTTTAGGAATTAGTTCTATAAAGTTTTCAATTGATGGTAATTATAGTTTGTCAGTTATATTAATTTTGTTTGCTGCTATTTTAGATGCGTTAGACGGTAGAATTGCCAGATTAATCAAAGGCACGTCAGAATTTGGAAAAGAATTGGATTCTTTAACTGACTTTGTTAGCTTTGGTATAGCTCCAGTATTTATTTTATATTTCTGGGAATTAAATAATTATGGAAAACTTGGATGGGCAATCACTCTTATTTATTCAGTTTGCTGCGTTTTAAGGCTTGCAAGGTTTAATTTAACAAAAATAGATTTGACAGAAGATTGGAAAAACAATTTTTTTGAGGGTATACCTTCACCAGCAGGAGGAATGTTAATTTTAATGCCATTAATTTTTGAATTAACAAATTTTAATATTGATTTTGAAATTAAAAAAATAACTCCAATTTTTACAATTTTTGTTGCAATATTGTTAGTGAGTAAAATTCCAACATTAGCTTTGAAAAAAATTTCTATTTCTCCAAAAACTACTATTTTTCTTCTTTTAGGTATTGGGCTTTTTTTTATTGCCCTATTATTTTATACTTTTGAAACTCTTTTAGTTTTTGGAATTATCTATTTAATTACAATACCTATTAGCATTATTCTTTACAGCAACCAAAATAAGAAAAACAAGAAAATATCTGAGGAAAATCATGAAGATATTTTATAATGAAGAAATCTAAGAGAGTAAAGAAAAGTAATACTTGGAAAATAAAACAACACAGGGATCCATTTTTCAAAAAATCAAAAATTTTAGGTTTCCGGTCTAGAGCATCCTTTAAGTTAATTGAATTAAATAAAAAATATAAATTTATTAAAAAAAATTCAAATTTATTAGATTTAGGTTCTTACCCTGGAGGATGGAGTCAAGTTGCCAGCCAGATAATTACAAGTGGTAAAATTTTATCAATAGACATTAAAAAAATGGATCCAATTAATAATGTAGTTTTTTTACAATCTGATATTTTGAAAGATGATACAAAAAATAAAATTTCAGAATTTTTTCAGTCAAATTTAGATATAATAATCTCAGATATAGCTGCAAATACTACCGGGAATAAAACTTTAGATTCGATTAGAACCAATCAGCTGTGTGCCGAAGTCATTAATCTTTCAAAAAAAATACTTAAACCCAAGGGTGTACTGATTTCTAAATTATTCATGGGTGAGGATTTTATAGAGGTAAAAAATCTTGCTAAATCTATATTTAAAACTGTTAATTTTTTTAAACCAAATTCAAGCAGAAAAGAGTCAAAAGAAACTTATTTACATTGCGAAACAATAAATTCTTTATAAAATAAAATAATTGTATATAAGTGTTTATGGGTACAATTAATGAAGCTTTAACCTTTGATGATGTTTTACTTCTTCCTAGGTATTCGAACGTTCTTCCAACAAATACAGATTTGAGCTTAAGATTAACAAAGAAGATTACTCTTAAAGTACCTTTTTTATCCTCAGCAATGGATACAGTTACAGAAAGCAACATGGCCGTAGCGATAGCTCGAGAGGGTGGGATAGGAGTTATTCATCGAAATTTAAGTATTAAAAAACAATCACAAGAAGTGAACAAAGTGAAAAAAAAAAATTTTTTTGTTGGAGCAGCAGTTGGTACAAGTAAGGAAGATATATATAGGACAGAATCACTAGTCGCAAATGGAGTTGATCTGGTTGTAATTGACACAGCTCATGGCCATAGTGAAAAAGTTCTAAAAACATTATCAAAATTAAAAAACATAGTAAGTGAAGTTCCCATTTGCGTCGGTAACATTGCAACTGGTGAAGCTGCGAAAAAATTATATGACTCTGGAGCAGATATTATAAAAGTAGGTATTGGACCAGGATCTATTTGCACAACAAGAATGGTTGCCGGAATAGGTGTGCCACAAATTTCAGCAATTATGGATATTAAAAAAACTCTTTACAAAAAAAAGATTAAAATAATTTCAGATGGAGGAATAAAGTTTTCAGGAGATATTGCTAAAGCTTTGGCAGCCGGTGCAGATGCTATAATGATGGGATCTATATTTGCTGGAACAGAGGAAAGTCCAGGTAAAAAATTTAAAGTAAAAGGAAAAATTTTTAAACATTATAGAGGAATGGGTTCAATAGGGGCGATGTCGGCAGGGTCAGCTAATAGATATTTTCAACATAAACAAAAGGATAAATCAAAATTCGTTCCAGAGGGTGTAGAAGGAAGGGTTGAATATAAAGGAAAAGTTTCAAAAATAATATATCAGTTACAAGGAGGCTTAAGATCGTCTATGGGTTATATTGGAGCTAAAAATTTAAGTGAGATAAATAAACAAGCTAAATTTGTTAAGATTACTAAAGCAGGTTTTTATGAAAGTATGGTACATAGTGTGGAGGTAACACAAAAGACTATAAATTATAAATTATGATAAAATTTTTTTTGATTTTACAAATAACTTTTCTTTTGATGACTAACTTTTCGTTTGCAAAATCGAATTATTTTGTCGAGGGGGTAAATTTATTTAAAAAAAAAAAATTTGAAGAGGCACAATTCAAGTTTGAGCAAGATATAGTATTTAATCCAAAAAGTGAATTGTCATATTTATACTTATCTAAGATTTTTAATAAATTAAATAAAAAAAATCTTGAAGAACAGAACTTAAATACAGTAATGTTACTAAATCCAAAAAACGAGGAAGCAATTTATAACTTAGCTAAATTAAAGCTTTCTACTTCAGACTATAAAAAAAGTAGAGAACTTTATGATAGGCTTAGCATAGTTTGCAAAAAATACTGCAAGCAAAATGATAAATTAAAAATTGAAATTGAGAATTTATCAAAAAAATAAATGCAATTGCATAAAGACAGAGAAAAAGTATTAATCATTGACTTCGGTTCTCAGGTTACAAAATTAATTGGGAGAAGTATTAGAGAATTAGGGGTTTATTCAGAAATAGTAACACCAAGTCAGCTAAAAAATCTAAAAAATTTCGAAAAAATAAAAGGACTTATACTTTCAGGGGGTCCGTCCTCAGTTACTTCAAAAAAATTTCAAACCATTTCAAAACAAATATTCGAAAAAAAAATTCCAATTTTAGGCATTTGCTATGGTTTGCAATTAATAGCCAAATTATTCGGAGGTAAAATAAAACCATCAAATACAAGGCGAGAATTTGGAAGAGCATATTTAATAAAAAAAAGACCCTCTTTATTGACAAAAAATTTTTTAAAAAAAAAAAGTTTAGTCTGGATGAGCCATGAAGATGCTGTTGTTAAATTACCTAAAAATTTCAAGATTGTGGCCTCAACAAAAAGTTCAAAATTGACTGTTATAGAAAATTCAAAAAAAAAAATTTACGGTGTACAGTTTCATCCTGAGGTGTCACATACAGAAAACGGAAAAAAAATTTTTAAAAATTTCCTTTTTTTAATATGTAAAATTAAAAAAAATTGGAATGTATCATCACAGAAAATTAGGTTGATTAAAGAAATTAAGGAGGAAGTGAAAGATAACAAAGTAATATGTGCTTTATCAGGAGGAGTAGACAGCAGCGTAACTGCCCTACTAATAAATCAAGCAATAAAAAAAAATCTAATTTGTATTATGGTCGATACCGGCTTAATGAGAAAAGATGAATTTAAGGAAAGCTATATTATTTTTAAAAAAAAGTATGGATTAAATATCAAACTTATAAATGCATCAAAATTATTTTTGAATAAATTGAAAAATACTTCAGATCCAGAGAAAAAAAGGAAAATAATTGGAAAACTTTTTATCCAAATCTTTGAGAAAGAGTCAAGAAAATTTAAAGATATTAAATATTTGGCACAGGGCACTCTTTATCCTGATATAATAGAAAGCAAAACATTTACAGGTAGTAAAACTTCCAAAATCAAATCACATCATAATGTAGGTGGTTTACCGAAAAAAATGAAATTAAAACTATTAGAACCATTGAAAGAATTTTTCAAAGATGAAGTCAGGATTTTAGGAAATTCTTTAAATTTAGTAAACAGTATAAATTATAAACATCCTTTTCCGGGACCAGGTTTAGGCATAAGAATAGTTGGCCGTATCACAAAAGAAAAAATAAAAATCCTTCAAGAAGCTGATAATATTTATATTAATGAATTAATTAAAAGCGATCTTTATAATAAAATATGGCAGGCATATGCTGCACTATTACCAATTAAAACTGTGGGAGTGATGGGAGACTCAAGAACATATGAAAATATTTGTCTCCTCAGAGCTGTAACATCTAATGACGGTATGACTGCTGATTATTATAATTTTCCCAAAAAATTTTTTGACAAAATATCTAATAAAATTGTCAATAGTGTTAAAGGGATTAATAGAGTGGTGTATGATATTACTTCTAAGCCACCAAGTACAATTGAACTAGAATAATGAACTTAAAAATTAAAAAGATAATTTTAAAAAAGAATAAATCAAAGATAGTAAGTTTGACAGCATACTCAAAAAGTATTGCTAAAATATTAGATGATTATTGTGATATTATTTTAGTAGGAGACTCTATGGCTAATGTTCTTTACGGTCATGATAATACTCATAAGATTGGTTTAAAGAATATGATCCAACACGCATTAAGTGTAAGATTAGGTGTTAAAAAAGCATTATTAGTAGTAGATATGCCTAAAGGAAGCTACATCAATCGTGTCGAAGCATTTAAGAATGCTAAGTTAGTTATGAAACTTACTAAATGTGATGCAATTAAATTAGAAAATTATAAAAATAATTACAAAACAATAAAATATTTAGTCAGTAAAAAAATTCCGGTAATGGGTCACATTGGATACACACCTCAGTTTAAAAAAAAATTTAGATTAGAAGGCCAGTCAAAAAAAGAAACTACAGCTCTTCTTGAAGAAGCTAAATTGATAGAGCGTGCTGGAGCTTTTTCTATTATTTTAGAGTGTCTAACTTCTAAAGCTGCTAAGTTAATCACAAAAAATATTCAAATACCAACAATTGGCATAGGCTCGTCTTCATATTGTGATGGACAAGTGCTCGTCACAGATGACATGCTTGGACTAAGTGGTTTTTACCCGAAATTTGTAAAAAAATATGTTAAACTTGATAGAATAATTGCAAAAGCTGTAAAAAAATATACTAGAGACGTAAAATTAAAAAAATTTCCGTCTAAGAAGAATTTTTTAAATGGAACAAACAATAGATAAAAAACCAGTTTTAAAAGATCTTTTAATATCTTTCATAAAAAATAATAAATTGAAAATTTATTTTTTAGTCTCAATAATCGTAATATTTATAATAGTTTTTTTTGTTTTAAATGAAAATAAAAAGAATAAAAATATTTTAATTTCTGAAAATTATGTCAAAGCTGGTTTGCTTATTTCTAATGGACAAAAAGAGGAGGCCAAAAAATATTACGAGAATATAATTTTAGGTAAGAACAAATTTTATTCATTATTATCTTTGAATACCATATTAGAAAAAAATTTAATTGATGATGAAAATAAGATATTAGAATATTTTGCTCATTTAGAAAAAAAAAACTTTCCAGAAGATTTTGAAGATTTAATACTTTTTAAAAAGGCATTATATCTAATTAAAATTAATGATTCTGAAAATGGTAAAAAAATATTAGAAGACTTGGTAAAAAAGAATTCAAATCTGAAAGCATCAGCTCAGGAAATTATTAAATAAATAATGAAATTATTTTTTTTAGTAAGTCTTTTACTTCTTTTAATAAATTGTTCATTTGATAATAAAACTGGAATATGGAAAAATGAAGGTGTAGAGATTTCTAAAAAAAAAAGTCAGTTCAGTGATTTTAAAAATTTATCAGATTTTAGAGATGAATTTAACAAAACTATAGCTTTTGATAAGAATTTTGTATTTAAGATTTCTCCACCAGTAAATAATTATGAGTGGAATGACATTTTTTTTAAAGATAACAATAATCTTAGTAATTTTGAATACAATGATACTAATAAAATAAAATTTTTTGGAAAAAAGTTATCTAAAAATAAAATTGATACTTATTTCCTTATAAAAAATAATAATCTAATTACTAGTGACAACAAGGGAAATATTATAATTTTTGAAATAAACAAAAACCTTATTTCTCAAAAATTTAATTTCTACAAAAAAAAATATAAAAAGATAAAAAAAAAACTTAATCTTAAATTAGAAGATAATATTATCTATGTATCTGATAACTTGGGCTATTTATATGCTTATGATTATTATGATGAAAAAATACTTTGGGCTAAAAACTATAAAATACCTTTTAGATCTAATATTAAAATAACAAAAAATTATTTGATTACTTCAAATCAAGATAACAACTTGATTTTTTTTGATAAAAACAACGGTAATATTTTAAGACTTGTCCCAACGGAGGAAAACATTGTCAAAAACCAATTTATAAATAATATTTCTCTAAATGAAAACAATTTATTTTTTTTAAATTCTTTTGGCTCTCTTTATTCCGTAAATTTAAAAAATTTTGAATTAAATTGGTTTATAAATTTAAAAAATAATCTAGATACTAATACATTAAATTTATTTTCTGGTAGTCAGATTGTTAACAAAGATGGAAAAATTGCAATTTCCTCTAATCAAAATACTTATATAATTGATAGTATCAATGGCTCTGTGCTGTATAAGAAAAATTTTTCTAATATTGTTAGACCAATAATATATAATGATTATATCTTTTATTTAACTGAAAATAATTTTTTAATTTGTATGAATATTAATGATGGTAAATTAATTTATTCATATGAATTAGATCAAATAGTTGCTAATTTTTTAAATTCTACTAAAAAAAAGATAATTATAAAATCATTTCTTATTATGAATAATGATATTTATATTTTTTTGGAAAATTCTTATATTTTAAAATTAAAAATTAGTGGCGATTTATTCAAAATAGAAAAACTTCCAAAGAAAATTGATAGCACACCAATTATAATTGATAGGTCTTTAATATATCTCAATAAACAAAGAAGGGTTGTCGTAGTTAATTAATTAGTTGATTTTCCGCTTAATAAGGACAATTGTTTTACCTTTAAACCTTTTAAGTCATCATCTGGTTTGATTGGATAATCACCTGTAAAGTAATGATCACTAAATTGAGGATAATTTTCGTTTCTTTTCTCATTTATTAAAGCTCTGTATAATCCTTCCAAACTTAAAAATTTCAAACTTTTTGCCTTAATATGTTTACACATTTCTTGATTATCTTTTTTATGAGCTAATAGCTCTTCCTTAGTTGGCATATCAACTCCGTAATAATCAGGATATTTGATCTCTGGACATGCTATTCTCACATGAACTTCTTTTGCACCACTTTCATAAAGCATATTTACAATTTTACTACACGTTGTACCTCGCACCAACGAGTCATCTATTAATATAATAGACTTATTTTTTACTATTGTTCTGGTTGAGCTCAATTTTAACTTTACACCTAAACTCCTAATACTTTGAGTTGGCTCGATGAAGGTTCTACCAACATAATGATTTCTTATTAATCCTAATTCAAATCGTTTTTTTGAAAACTCAGAATATCCTAATGCAGCTGGTACGCCAGAGTCAGGAACTGGCACCACTAGATCTGCTGATAAATCTGTCTCTTTTGCTAATTCAACGCCAAGTTTTTTTCTAAAATCGTATGCACATATATTGTTTATTAAACTATCAGGTCTAGCAAAGTATATGTATTCAAAAATACATGGTCTTTGTTTTTGTTTAGGAAATGGTTTAATCGATTTTAATTTTCCGTTTTCTACAATGATAATTTCTCCATTCTCCACTTCTCTTATAAATTTTGCACCAACAATATCTAAAGCGCATGTTTCAGATGCTAATATATAAGAATTATTTAATTTCCCGATTACTAAAGGTCTAATGCCAAAAGGATCTCTAACACCAACTAATTTTTTATTTGTCATTAAAACTAGAGCAAATCCTCCTTTAATTTGAAATAAAGCTTCAATTAATTTATCAGCAAATCTTTCTCTTTGAGATTTTGCTATAAGTTGTACAATTGTTTCTGTATCACTTGTAGTTCTAAAAATAGCTCCATCTCTTACTAAAGACTCTCTAAGCATTAATGCATTAGTTAAGTTTCCATTATGCGCAATGCTTAAACCTCCCATATGTAAATCAGCAAAAAATGGTTGAATATTTCTCAAAGAGGTCTCACCTGTGGTTGAATATCTATTATGTCCAATTGCAAAATTTCCTGGCAGTTTTTTAAGAGTATTTGAGTCTGTAAAATGATCTCCAACTAAACCTTGTCTTTTTTCTGAGTGGTAATTTTTTCCATCAAATGAGACGATCCCACAACCTTCTTGACCTCTATGTTGTAAAGCATGCAAACCTAACGCAACTAGTGCTGAAGCATCCTCATGATCTGATATTCCAAAAATACCACATTCTTCTCTTAATTTATCTGTATTAAAATTTTTCAATTTTTTCTTTTGTATCTATAAAATCTTCACTTGATGGAAATTCTTCTACTAAAATTTTGCTTCCTTCATTTACTAATTCAAATGTAATTGCTTTATCAACTGATATACCCCAATTTTTATGATGATAAAACCAATTTAAAATTGTGAATAAACAAACTGCAACAATGTATCCTTTAAAAATCCCAAACAATAAGCCAAAACTTTTATCTACTGAACCTACACCAGTCCATACAACAGTTTTACCAACAGTTTTTCCTATAAGTATGGTTGAAAAAAGAGTTAATGCGAATATAGCGATTCCTAAACCTATATTGTTGATAAATTCTGACTCGATATAATCACTTACAGTTGGTTGAAACTTTGGCACTAAAATTATCGTAATGATTGTTGAAATGATCCATTTCATAAATGAGATCAAACTTAAAGAAAACCCTTTTAAAAAACATTGAATTACAAAATAAATTAAAATTACTAGAAAAATAATATCAAATAAATTTATCAAATTAAGCAAGTCTTTAAAAAAATTAATTATCATTAATTGCTATTAATTTCTTTTCCAAAAGGTTTAATTGTAAGTATTAATTTTGGCAGTAAAGTCAATACCGATAACATTGCTAGCAACATTGCCAACCCAGTAAAAATTCCAAAATAAATTGTAGGAATGAAATTAGATAAGATTAAAATTGAAAAGCCAAAAACTATTGTTATCGACGTATTCAAAATAGCTATACCAACTGTACTATGACATCTATCAAGTGTTTTCTCATAATCTTTTAGTTTTTTAAATTCTTCCTTAAATCTGTATATGTAGTGAATACTATTATCTACAGCTATTCCGATCGTAATTGCCGCTATTGTTATTGTCATCATGTCTAAAGGGATACCCAATAATCCAATAATACCTAAAATGAAGAAGGCTGCGATAAAGTTAGGAACAATTCCAATGTAAGAGATAGCTAAATTACGAAATAAAATAAAGAACATTAAAAAGATTCCAAGCATAACTATTCCTAAAGTTAATATTTGTGATTTAAATAAGCTTTGAAGCAAATTATTAAACAATATAAGGACACCTGCTAATTGATAATCAGTTTTCTCTAAACCTAACTTTTTATTTAAATCATTGTCTATTTTTTTTATTAATTCATTTCTTCTTAAATCTTTCAAAGAATCTTTTATCCTCAAAACTATTCTTGCTTCATCTTTTTCAACTGATATGTAAGGTGAGACAATTTCTTTTTTAATTTCATCCGGTATTTTACTATAGAGAACAGCAATTTCTAAACTTTGTAATTTTTTTTCATTTAGATCTTCTGCCACTCTCAAAATTGAACCGAAGGATAAAACTTTACCAACTTCAGGCAAAGAGTCTATATAATCATGGACGTTTATTATCTTATCCATTTTATCTCTTGTAAACCAATATTTTGCTTTATCTTCTTCTTCATTATTTTCTTCCCACTCATCGAATTCATCATCTTGTTGACTATTTGAATTCATTTCTTTTTTTGGAAATTTAAGAATGATATTAAGAGGTGTTGTTCCACCTAGATCATCATCAATTTTTTTCATTCCTTTATAAATTTCTGTTTCTTTATCAAAATAATTTATAAAGCTATTTTCAACTTCAAGTTTGAATATTCCAATTATACTTACAAAAATTATAATGAGTGTAGATCCATATATTAAAATTGTACTATTTTTTGTAAAAGAGGCTAAAAATGAAGTTACAAAAGATTTTTCGGTATCCTGAAGTGTAATTTCTTTTTCTGAAGATAATAAATTTAATAGTGAAGGTAACAATAAAAAAGTTATGAATAAAGAAATGATTAAACCTAGTGTCATCATCCATCCAAAATCAATAATTGGTTTTATTCCACTAAAAATTAAAGATAAAAAAGCACAAATTGTAGTTAATACCGTATATAGGATCGGTAGCATCATTTTTTTACTAGCCTCTAAAACTGCTTCCGATTTGGTTAATTCAGGAAATTCTTTTTTTAATTGTAAAAATCTAACTGTAACATGAATATTCATAGCCATATTTAGAATAAGCATAAGCGCAATGAAGTTCGAAGAAATGACTGTAACTTTCCAACCCATTAATCCTAAAAGACCAACCATTAAAATTACTGATGTGGCGCATCCCAGTAACGGCATCATTACCCATTTTATATTTTTAAAAATCAACCAAAGGGTAATAATAATAAAAATAAAGACTCCGACACCAAAAACAATAATATCACTTTTAATGAAGCTCATCATGTCATTAGCAATCATAGGAATACCTCCTAAATAAATCTTAGCATTTTCTCCGTATTTACTAATTACATCTCTTATTTCGCTAATATTTTGCTGATTTCTAATATTATATAAGTTTCTATACTCATCATATTCTTTTAGAAATTTTTTATATTTTATTTTTTCCTCTTTTGACAAACCCGTGTCAGTTGATTGAATATAATACTTGTCTTTGACTTTAATATATTCTGCTAGTCTCTCATCTTTTTTTAAATAAACGACGATACCTGAGGTTTTACCATCTTCACTAATTACATAATCTTTATAAATCGGGCTATTTACAATCTCATTAAAGCCTCTCTCTCTATCAATCTCAGGATAAGCTAAAGTTTTATAATTTTTTAGTCTATCCATTAATCCTTCATTAGTGCTTTTTAATAAAGGAACATCAATAATTGTTATTACACTATCTACCCAAGTTAATTTTTCTATTTTAGATTTAAGCAATTGAAGATTTAAGATTGTCTCTTTTTCAGTGAAATTTGAAACAGGTGTATAAGTTAGTACTAAAAAATCTTTAGAACCGTAAGTTTGATTTACCTCTCTAAGATATTTTAGATCAGGATCTCCCTCTAATAATAATGCATCTGACGAAGCATCTAGATTAAAATTTTTAGCTTGATATAAGCCATAACTTACTATTATAGCTAAAAAAATAAGAGTTATTTTAGAAAAATCTATAATTATTTTTTTATAAATATAGCCAAACATGAGTTTGTTTCAGATATATCTTAATTTATAAATAACAAAAGAAAAAATAGAACTAATTTTTACTCAAATCTTTAAATTTAGTATAAATTCCCTCAAACTCTACTTTAACTGTACCAGTTGGCCCATGTCTTTGTTTTCCTAGAATAATGTCAGCTAATCCGTTCACATCATTCATTTTTGATTGCCATTCAGCATGCTCTATAGAGCCTAATTTAGGTTGTTTCCGCTCTAAATAGTATGCCTCCCTATACACAAACATTACAACGTCAGCATCTTGCTCTATAGAACCTGACTCTCTTAGATCAGCTAATTGGGGTTGCTTATCATCTCTTTGTTCAACAGCTCTTGATAACTGAGAAAGAGCCAAAACTGGAACTGATAATTCTTTTGCTAATGCTTTTAAACCTTGGGTAATTTCAGAAATTTCTTGAACTCTTCCCTCATTTTTATTTAAATTGGATCTCATTAACTGAATGTAATCAACAACTACCAAACTTAATCCAAAAAGTCTTTTAATTCTTCTAGCTCTATTACTTAAAGTTGCAATGGTGATTGCCGGTGTTTCATCGATATACAATGGAAGGTTATAAATATTTCTAGAAGTTTCTATATATCTATTAATTTCCTCTTCAGTAACTTTTCCACGTCTTATATCATCTGATTTAATTTTTGCTTGTTCAGATAAAATTCTTGTAGAAAGTTGCTCTGAAGACATTTCCAAGGAAAAAAAAGCAACTGATGATTTTTCCTGTTTATTCAAAATATCTTGAGCTGCGTTATAAGCTATATTTGTAGCTAAGGCTGTCTTACCCATTGAGGGTCTACCAGCTAATATGATTAAATCTGATTTATGTAATCCTCCCAATTTTTCATCTAAATCTGTTAAACCCGTTGGAACACCAACGATACCTTGATCACTTTGCATTGCCTGAGTGGCCATTTCGATTGTCTGATCTAAAGCTTGATTAAATTTTAAAAATGATTGAGAAAAACTTCCTCTTTCTGCTAAATCAAATAAAGATTTTTCTGTGCTTTCTATAATATTTTCAGCATTTTGTTCCTGAGAATTCGCATTTAGAGTATCAGAAGTTAATTTATCAGAGATAATCATTAGTTGTCTTCTGAGAAACATTTCATGAATTATTTTTGCATAATCAACTGCTTGTTTTGCTGATCCGGAAAATCTCGTTAATTTAACTAAATATTCAGTACCTCCAACTTCATCAAGCATATTATCTTTTTCAAAAAAATTTTTAAGTGTGATAGGATTGGCTATCATTCCTTTATTATTTAAATTTTCAATGACCTCATAAATTTTTATATGAGCTGGATCATAAAAAATATTTGATTTAATCAAATTAGAAATTTCATCGATTATATCATTATTCACTAAAATAGAGCCGATTAGTGCTTGTTCAGCCTCTAAATTTGAGGGTTGTATATTTTTAGTGTCAAGATTTGATCGTTTTACTTCTTTCACATATTCATAATAATTTATTAGAAAGTGTGTTAAAGAAAAAAGTTACACACTTTTTTTCTTTGTCTGTGGAGAAGTTATTGTGACTGATTCTTTTTAATTTCTACTGAAATAGTAGCTTTTACTTCAGAATGCAAATTTAAATTAGCTTTATATAAGCCAATTTTATTTAGCGAATTTTTTAAAATAATTTGAGAAGGACTAACATCTGCACTAGTTTTTTCTTTAATAAGATTTGATATTTCTTTTGGGTTGATTGAACCAAATAGTTCGCCGCTTTCTTTACTTTCTCTAAAGAAGGTAAAAGTTTTATTATTTACCTTTTTTGCTATTTCTTTAAATTTATTTCTTGCTTCAACATTTTTCTTATTCAATTCATCTTTTTTTTTATTGACAAGCTCTTGGTTAGCTTTATTAAATCTTAGAGCTTTACCTTGTTTAAGAAGAAAATTTCGACCGTAACCATTTTTAACAGTTACTTTCTCACCAATTTTTCCTAAATTTAAAATATTTTCTAATAAAATAATTTCCATGTTAAATAAGGGCTAGAATTTTAGCTTTTTTGATCTCTCTTGAAAGTTTTTTTTGCTTTCCATAAGAAACAGATGAGATTTTTGAGGAGATAATTTTTCCGTTATCTGTAAGGTATTTTTTTAAAAGATTGATATTTTTGTAGTCTATAATTGGGGCATTTTTTATAGATAAAGGGCATTTTTTTGAAAATTTATTATCATTTCTTTGAAATAAGCTAAGTTTATTTAAAGAATTAGTTTTCTTTTTTAAAAATTTTTTATTTTTTCTTTTCATTATCTAGTTTTTTTAAAAAATTCATTTTTAATATCTAGTTTTCTATATTTTACAGTTAGATATCGAATTATTGAATTATCAATTTTAACTTTTTTTTCTATTTCAATTATTGTGTTTTTATTCCCCTCAAATTTATAATGAATATAAAAACCTTTTTTATAATTCTTAATTTTATTCGCAAGATTAAGAAGTCCCCATTCTTCAATTTTAATAACCTTTCCTGAGGAACTTTCTATAAGTTTGTTATATTTGTCCTTTAAAACTGTTAAATCTTTCTCACTTAAATCTTGCCTAGCTATTAGAGTATTTTCATAGAAACTCATATTATTAATACTTTGAATCCTTTATTTTAATTATTTATAAAAAGTGGTTTATACTATAATGTTAAATTTAAGCAATATTAATTATTACTAAATATATTGACGAATATGAGTGCTTTACTATTCCCAGGTCAAGGTTCCCAAGTTGTTGGTATGGGTTCTGAGTTTTATGGTAATTTTGACTTGGTAAAAAAAATTTTCAAGCAAGCAGATGAAAAATTAAGCTATCCAATATCGAAATTAATTTTAGAAGGTCCAGAAAAAGATTTACAATTAACAAAAAACACTCAACCCGCAATTCTAACAGTTAGCTATTCTATTTTTAAAGTATTGAAAGAAGAGTTTGATTTTAGTTTTGACAATTTTAAGTTTTTTGCTGGTCACTCTTTAGGAGAATATAGTGCCTTAGTATGTTCTAATTCATTAACCTTTAATGATGCTTTATACTTATTACATGAGAGAGGAAAAGCTATGCAATACGCAGTTCCTGTGGGTGAAGGAAGTATGATAGCTGTATTAGGTATGAAAACAAATGAATTAAACGAAATGATAAAATCTAATAATGAAATTAAGGGCATATGCGAAATAGCCAACGATAATGCAGATGGACAAGTTATAGTAAGCGGTGATAAAAAAAGTGTAGAGATTACTCAAGAATTTCTCAAAGGAAAAAAAATAAAATCAATATCTCTAAAAGTAAGCGCTCCATTTCACTGCTCATTAATGAAACCAGCATCTGTTTCAATGAAAGAAAAAATAGATAATACTAATTTTATTGAACCAAGCATTGAAATCATTAATAATGTAACTGCAAAAGCTGAAAAGAATCCAGATAGTATTAAAGATTTGCTTGTGAGACAGATTTTTTCGACTGTTAGATGGAGAGAGACTCTGATAAATATGTCAGATAAAGGAATAAAAAATTACATAGAAATTGGCCCAGGTAAAGTCTTAACTGGTATGGTTAAACGAACGTTAAAAAATGTTAATTGCTTTTCAATTAACTCTATTACTGATATTAAAAATTTAGTTAATGAATTTAAAAAATAAAAAAGTATTAATTACTGGTGCGACAGGGGGTATTGGAAATAATTTAGTTAAGAAATTTGTAGAATATGGTTCCCAAATAGTTGCAACAGGAACAAATGAAGAAAAGCTTAATAAATTAAAAAAAGATTATCCGTCAATTAACATTGAAAAATTTAAATTAGATGAGCACGATAAAATTGAGTCTTTTATTGAAAATATAGATAAGAAACTAAATGGCCTAGAGATTTTAGTTAATAACGCTGGTATTACACTAGATAACTTATCTATACGTTTATCAGAGGAAAATTGGAAAAAAGTTTTAGACATTAATTTAACCGCTAGTTTTTTAATGTGCAAACATTCAATAAAAAAAATGCTGAAAAAAAAATATGGGAAGATTATTAACATCACTTCGATTGTAGGACATACTGGAAATCTTGGGCAAGCTAATTATGCTGCATCAAAAGCAGGGATTGTTGCTTTTTCTAAAAGTTTAGCAATTGAGTATGCAAAGAAAAATATAAACATTAACTGCGTCTCACCAGGTTTTATCGAAACAGATATGACAGCCAACATTAATGAAGAATTTAAAAAAATATTAATTAGTAAAATTCCTTCAGGAAATCTAGGAACTGGGGAAGATGTATCTAATTGTGTTGCTTTTCTAGCTTCTGACTTAGCCAATTATATTAATGGAGAAACTATTCATGTTAATGGTGGAATGTATATGGCTTGACAATTCTAATTAATAATCTATTAAGAAATTAAACTTACAAGAAAGGAATTCATGTCAGAAGAAATTAAAGGAAAGATAAAAAAAATTGTAGCAGACCATTTAGGTATAGAAGAGGAAAAGGTTACAGAGGAAGCAAGTTTCATTGATGATCTAGGAGCAGATAGTTTAGATACTGTAGAACTAGTTATGGCCTTCGAGGAAGAATTTGGTTCAGAAATATCAGATAGCGAAGCAGAAAAAATTTTAACAGTCGGTGATGCAATAAAATTTATAGAGAGCAAATCCAGCTAAAAAATTTATTAATGCCTCATGATAATAAAAATATCATGGTTGTTTTATCCTCTCCTTCAGGAGTAGGAAAAACTACTATAACTAAAAAAATTCAACAAAAATATCAATCTTTTAAACTATCTGTTTCTCACACAACAAGAACACCAAGATCAAACGAAGTTAATGGTGTCGATTATCATTTTGTTACAAAAGATGAATTTGAGAAATTAATAAAAAATAATGAATTTTATGAATATGCCAAAATTTTCGATAATTATTATGGAACCTTAAAGAAATTTATTGATAAGACTTTTAATGAAAACGATATTATTTTTGATATTGACTGGCAAGGTACAAAACAACTTTCTAAATATAAAAATCTTGAATTGTTAAAAATTTACTTAATACCTGACAATAAGAAAGAATTAAAAAAAAGATTAATTGAAAGAAATCAAAATACTAAAGAAGAAATTCAAAAAAGGTTTAATGCATATGAAGATGACATAAAGCATTGGAATGATTATGATTATATAATAATAAACAAAAATTTAGATATATGTTTCAAACAAATTGAAAATATTATTTCTACTCAAAAAAAAAATTTTTTATTTCCTCTCGTATAACTCAGTAATTTTATAATAAATTTCAGGCTTTAATTCAGATGGCCTTAACTTAATATTTAAATTTAATATTTTTTTAATTTTATCTTCATCAATGATCTTTTTGATACTTTTATTGATCATTTTTCTTTTATTTGAAAATAAAATTTTTGTAACTTTCTCCAGATTATAAATTTTCTTAATTTTATATAAAAGTTTTTCTTTTGGTTTAAAATGAATTACCATTGAAGTGACTTTAGGTTTTGGAAAAAAACAATTAGGTGAGACCAAAAAATTTTTTAAAATATTCAATCTAAAATTTGTCAATATTGAAAGCCTACCATAATGCTTAGATGTGAAATTACCTATAATCTTATCACCTAGCTCTTTTTGAAACATGAAAATTACGTCACTTAAATAAGGTGGCCATTTTTTAAATTTCAAAATTTTTACAAGAATCTGTGAAGAAATATTGTAAGGTAGGTTTCCAAAAATTATTGACTTATTCTTACAAATATTTTCAATATTAAAATTCAATATATCTTCATTATAAATAGATATATTTTTTTTTCTAAATATTTTTTTTTTTAATTCTTCAGCTAAATAAGAATCTTTTTCTATTAGAGTTAAAGTTTTTGGTTTAAGTTTTAGGAGTTCAAATGTTAAAGCACCTTTTCCAGGACCAATTTCAATTATATTTTGATTTTTAACTTTTACTAAAGAAATTATTTTTTTTACTACGTTTTTATCAATTAAAAAATTTTGACCTAAAGATTTCTTAAGATATCTCATTTACTTAACAGAATTAATAAATTTTATACATTTTATAAAGCTTGAGGGATTTACCTTATTTTTTCCTACTAAGTCTCTAGCAATCCCGTGGTCGGGCGAAGCGCGTAAGTACTTTAAACCTAATGTTATGTTAATAGCATTAAATTTATACAAGGCCTTAAAAGGAGCCAAAACTTGATCATGATACATTCCAACGATCACATCAAATTTTTTGTAATCATTTATAAAAATTGTATCAGATACAAATGGCCCATAAATTTTGATATTATTTTTTTTTAACTTTTTAATTGCTGGAATTATTATTTGTCTTTCAGTTGAATTTTTCCTTAATTCTGCATTATGTGGGTTTAAACCTAAAATTGCTATTTTTGGTATTTTTTTAAAAATTTTTTTATAATTAGAGTTAATAGACTTTATTTTTGTTATAATAAGATTTTTATTAATTATTTTAGTTACATCTTTTAAATTTACATGTGTGGTAATAGGTGAAACAGCTAAATTTTTGGCTTTTATTAGCATTATCTCTGAATTATCTTTAATGTTACATTTTGAAGCCAAATACTCTGTTACGCCAAGACCTTTTTTACCAAGAAGGTTTTTTCGGACAGGACAATTAATTATACCTGAGACTGTTTTATTTTTAGTTGCAATTAAATGAGCTAAATTTAAAGATTCTGAAATATATCTTTTTAAACTTTTTTCATCAAATTTAAATGGATTAGTAAAAGATAAATTTATATTAATAACTTTTAATTTATTTGAGTCATTATTTAAATTTAAGTCGTCAACTTTTAAAAGTTTAATTTTAGATCCAAGCTTTCTAAGTTGTAAATTTAATAAATCAAAATTAGATATTACATAAACTTTTTTTCTTAAAATATTAGGAATTTTTTTCCAAGCTTTAAATATTATTTCTGAATTTGTACTTTCAGGATCTCCAGAAATAATTAAAATCTTATTTTTCATTTATACTCGATCGTTGCTATGTTTTTAAGTTTTGATAGGTGACTTGCGGAGTAAAGGACATACCTTTGATTTTCTTTAATTTTTAAAATTTGTTTTTTAATTTCTGCAATATTTTCATTTTTTAATTTAATCTTTCTTTTATCTTTCACTCTTAAGAATAATAAATCATTGCTAAGAATTATTGGATTAGAAACTTCGTTTATCTTTAAATCTTTTATAGCATCAAATATATTTTTTGATAAACTTTGAGAATTAATCCAACCCAGATCTCCATAACTATCAGTTAATGATTTGTTGTAATTTCGTAAAACTTTATCAAAACCTTTTTCCTTAATTTCCTGATTAATTAAATTTATTTTATCTTCTCTATCTGTCTTATTTTCATAGGATATTATTAATTCTGTAAGTCTAAACTCAAAATTTTCTTTATTTTCCTTCAAAGTTTTTTCAAGCTGGAGATTAATTTCTGACTCATCAATTTTAACTTTTTTGTTATATAAAAAATAAATCAACTTTCGCCAAGCTAATTCTGTTATAAGATCTGATCTATAAGACTCATAGTCTAAATTATTTAAATCAAATTTTTTTTTAAAATTACTTAAATCATTGTTAGATAATAAATCTAAATTATTATCTATTTCAACCGGTGCCACATTAATTTTATATTTTTTTATTTCATTCTCTTTTACTTTTAAATCAATTAAAGATTTAAGCGCAAGAGGTTTCGTCTTATTAATATTTTCTTGGTTTACTTCTTCGTTGGATAAGATGAGAGTAGTTAAAATTTTATTTTTTATATCAAAATTTGTTATTACTTTATTATCTACTTTTACTACAATTTTACTCTCATAGCTCAGCAAATTGGAAAAATTAAAATAAAATATCGTTATTAAAATTAATCTAAATATTTTTGATATCATTGATCAAATGACGGGCTATTAATATTTCCAAAAGGTATTAATGAAATTTTAAACATAAGAGAATTTTCTGGTTCTAATTCAGAATCATTATAGAATTCTCTTCTGAAAACTAAACCTGCTCTTAAACAATCATTAAAGTATTCGTAACTGAGATTATAGTATTCCGAAGAGTCTCTAACTAAATTTCTTTTATTCTCAAATAATAATTTTTGATTATTTGAAGTATTATAACTTATATTCGTTTTTAGATATTCATCATTTCCTATATGTTTTTTTTCTTGTAAATAATTTATACCAAAACTTAACTTGCTAAAGTTTAGAGTAGACTCAATTTCATTATAATTTAAATCATTGTAATTTTGATCTATTCCAAAATTATACTTTAAGTCCAAATTTTCACCTATTTTAAAGTTCGATGTTCCAACTAAATCAGAAACTTTCTCATCTAAACTGGAGCTTGAACCCATTTTTTTGTTCTCTTTATCACTAAATACTTGCCCTATGGAAAATTTAAAATTTTTATCCTCTTCTTTTATTTCAAAATCAAAACCCACAGTGGCAGAAAGCCCTTTTTCTAAATTATATGCTTGATCAGATCTATCAATTGAAAAAGCTTTGTCAGGTGTAAGTTTTGCTCCACTTTCCTCTTTTCTCATGCTTCCTGGAGAATATCTAAGAAGAAATTTTGGTGTTAATAGGTTTTGATTATTTGATCCTGTTTCTTTAATTAATTCTAATTTTGATAAGTAACCTATTGCCCCATGTAATTCATTTGTTACATTTTGTTTGAAGTTTAAAATATTTTTTTTCTCAAAATTAACATTTTTAAGTTTACCAATAATTTTACCATTTATACCATTCATAAAATTTAAATCTTTAGAGTTCCAATCAAAATCGTTAATGAGAATTTTCGAGGTTTTATTAGTATCATAGTTTGAAATTTTTAAATTTGATTGTAAGTCTAAAATTCCAAAATTATCTTTTTGATATAAATTTTTATCATACAATATTTCAGGTAATATATACTCATACTTATCGTTATAAGTTTCCTTTAGAGTTTCGAACATCGATGCATCAAAACTAAAAAAATAATCATCAGCGGTACGTGAATAACTTAAAGAATTTTCTAAATAACTTTGATTGTGGTCAATTAAATTGGTGTCTAATTTATAAAGTTTTAAATATTTATCATTAGAAACATCTTGAGTTTTAATTGTAAGATTTGAAACAATATTATTTTTATCATCAAAATTATGAGTAAATTCAGAAAAAAAGTGTGATTTATCTCCACCTATTTTTTTATCACTAGTTTTTTTATATCCCTCTGTATAGCCCATATTAAAAATTAGATTTGATCTTTGAAAAGCTTGACGGTATTCGCCAGTGATTAACGGATTTTCATCAAGATAAAGTCTATTAGTTAAAGTAAAATCTTTGTCTTCGTCTATTGCAAAGTAATATGGTAATTTCAAACCTAATCCTAAATTTTTTGTATCATTCCAAGTTGGCGGTAGAAGACCCGATCTACGTTCTACAGACGGATCTGGGTGAGCTAATTTTGGCAAATAGAAAATTGGAATATCATAAACTTTAATAAGTGCATTGTCGTAGTATATGGTTTTTTTCTTGCTATCATGTAACATCTGCGATGCTTGAATAGTCCAAGGAGGACATAAATCCTCGTTTTTTTTGTTTGATCTGTAACCGCACATGGTAAATACACTTTTTTTAAAAGTACTTTTATCTTTATTTATTGCAAAAGTATTAGCCATTATTCTAGGATCATTTTTTTTGTCTATTTTAAACTCCTCATTATTTAGATATGCACTTACATCCGATCCTAAAATTTCACCATTTTTAGTGTCTATATATATTTGCGAGAATTTATAGGAGTTATTCAATTTGTCTTCAATCTCTATTGAGCCAATAGACTTAAATATTTCATTTTCTTTTTGATAATTGAAATTTTCTAAATAGATTACATTATTATCTTTATCTTTAATTTTAGTTTTTTGTTCTGAGAATATAGTATTGTTTTTTTTATCAATAATTATGTTTTCACCTTCAATAATATAATTTTCAGATGTACTTACTCTAGTGTAACCAATAGTCTTAAAAACTTTTAAATTTTCATCATATTCTGCATTATTTGTAGTTATTGTATTATTTTTATTATCGATTAACTTAATATTTTCTTTGAATTTAACTATTCCATTTTTTTTATTATACTCAGCGTAATCGCTTTCGATTGAATGGTTTCTATCAGTTTTTACAAATACTTCATCTTTAAAAATTGTGATCTCTTTTTCTTTATTTAACGAAATATTTTTAGATTGAATTAGAAGATTTTTTGAATGTACATATTCAATGTAAAAAAAAAATAAAATAAAATAAAAAAATTTACTTTTCATTTATTTGAATTACTCCTATTAAAGCGAATAAGCTCAACGCTATTATTGGCGACCAAATCGATAAGATAAGTGGAACCTTTTCAATTTGCCCCAATGCTAAAGAAAAATCCTTAAAATAGTATATTATTATTACTATTATGAGCCCTATAAAAACCATTTTAAGATTGTTTTTTTTACTTAAATTATTTAATGCTAAAATTGATGCTAATCCAGTCATAAGTAGTAGAAAAAAAGGCAGTATAAGCAAAGAATGTAAACTTTGATTAAGAAAATTTTTATTATAACCAGCCTCTATCAAATTATTATAATTAAATACTAATTCAACAAAGGACATAGTGTCAAAATTTTTGAATAAATTATTTATTTTTTTTAGATTGTAAATTGAGTTGATATTCAGATTTTCGAATTCAATTTCTTTAAATACATCGTTATCAGATTTCAAAATTTTAACGTTATAAAGCACCCATTCATTTTTACTAATATTAGCTTTTTCAGCTAATATTTTTTCTTTTAAGTTTGACTCATTATCCAAATGAATAATTGTTAAATCTTCGAGATAATTTTCATCAAGTTTTTTTGAAAAAATAAATCTATGCTTATTATCTATTTTTTCTTTTATCCACAAGCCGTCTCTTTTAAAATTTATCAAATGGTCAATATCCCTGGAATAATTTGACTTTATTTGTTCATAATATTTTGACATTTTTGAAGTAATTGGATTTATAATTATTAAGACTGTCCAACCAATTAAAAAAGCACTAATCGCTAATATAAAAAAGATTTTAATATTTGAGTATCCAAATATTTTGATAGATAGCAAATCTTTGTTATGTTTTATGCTTAACATAAACCACAAACTTGAGATAAAGATTATAAAAGGTAAAATTTTTATCAATAGACTAGGTATATATATACTTGTAAGGACTAATGGTATTAACATGCTAACATTTAGATTTTTAAAAAACTCAACTTCCTCTAGTAGATTTAAAATTAATCCAAAACAATAAAATACTCCAACAACTATAAAAAACTTTTTTAAAAATCCACTAACTAAATAATTTAAAATTACCCTATTCATCGATTATCTCATTTCTTTCAAAAATGAATGTTTTAAAATAAAATATAGAACCGGAACAAAAACCACCGGTATAAATAAAAATAAATAAAAGATATAATTATTAAAACCTGTAAATCTTACAGACATTTCTATAAAAACTAAGAGCATAAAACTGTAACTAAAAATTATATTTTTATTTAAAAAAATCTTTTTTGAATTAATTAGTAAAAGCGAACTAAACAAAGCAATTACTGGAATATAAAATGGTAATATCAATCTTCTATTCAAAGAGGATATTATTTCTTTTTTTGCAGAACAGTTTGGACTAGAAAGATTTTCATTAGATAAACAGCTAAATAATTTTAAGGTTGAAAGTTCTTGAATTTTTGGAGATTTGATTGTGTTAGTAATAATATTATTTAAGTCTATATTCAGTTGATCAAATTTAATTATTTCGCTACTGACTTTCTCTCTTGAAGATGAAATTATCTGACCATTTAATAAAATTATCTTCTTTTTTTCAACAATACCTTTTTGGGCTACTATGTTTGTTATAGAATTTTTAGAAATATTTGAACTAAGATTTTTAAAATGATTTCCCTTATCTTGTAAAAAAACATTTTGAACTTCGTTATTAACTTTTTTTTCTACAAAAAAGATAAGATTTTTAAATGTGTCGTTAAATTCTTGAGTTTTTAAAGTAGGTAAAATTGAATTGTAATTTTCTTGGTTCAAAAGAGATCTGGATTTATTTAATGAATATGGGGTTAACAGAGAAGAAAATAACAAATAAATTATCAGAGTAATTAAAGAGGAGTAAAATAAAATATTAACTATTTGAATTTTTTTAACTCCAGCAGTCCATAAAATTAACAATTCATTGCTTTGCAAGTGTTTAATAATAAAAATAGTTAAAGCGATTAAAAAAGAAAACGGTATAAATTTGGGAGCAATACCTAAAAAATTTAAAAATGAATATTTAAAATAAATACTAACCGGATAACCACTTTCAACAATTAAGTCTAAAAAATTTACGGCTCTTACAGTTAAAGCTATCACTGATAATCCAAACAGGACAACAGTAAACGTTTTAAGTATCTCAATTGTAAAACTTTGATAAATTTTGTTTTGAAGCATAGAAAACTTCTATATAAATAATGCATCCAAAAGATAAATTCAATCAATGGTTTAATTATGACTAAAATTACGTTGAAATATAACATTTTTGATCATATATAACAGGTAATTCATTTCGAAAACTTATTAAAATTAGTATGACAATTAAAATTGAATATCTAAATAAAAAATTTGATAAAAAAACTTCTAACTTAGTTATTTTTTCTGATGATAGATTTATAATTAAAGATTATAAAAAAGTCATTCCAGAGTCTGAATTCAATTACATCAGAGATTTACTAAAAACAAGTGATTTGAAAAAAAATATTCTAGCTTTTGAAATTAACTCAAAAAAAAAGATTATATTAATATCAATTAAAAATAATTTAAAGAATTCAGATATAGAGAATTTAGGTGCAGAGTTTCATAATCGTATTAATAATGGAAAGAATAAAGATTATTATGTATTTTCT
>MDTD01050916.1_pt1 | contig 25302 bp, 24 predicted proteins | sample 811221 | NCBI WGS metagenome assembly MDTD01 (sample SAMN05326646, study PRJNA326480) | marine metagenome | isolation source: seawater | place: Pacific Ocean: South West | collected 2011 | reverse complement strand
AGAGTATTTATTTAATGAATAATGTAATTTGATGAAAACTAACAATCTTAAAATTAAGATTAAAGAAACAATATGGATATTTTGAAAAAGTCTGCCTTATATTTTTCTATAGCGATTACCTATGCTATTTTTTCTATTACCTTTATTGAAACAAAATTTCAAAGCAACTTAGATGTATTGTCATCCGAAAATTTGCCTACATACAATGGAAATTGTCCCTTTTCTATTGAAGAAAGTTTATTAATTACCAGATATAACCAAATTAAATTCAAATCATTAACCTATCTTGACTTGATAAAAGAATTTGACGGAACTTTACCTGAATGTACAGAAAAAGTTGTTGGAGCAAATTATGATCAGAATATCAAGCTAGATAAGGTTACTGATCTAACGCTGATTGTCGAAGAAAACAATGATTCAAAAACATTTTTAATTTTCAAAGTTTTTGCACCGTTAATAATATTTTTTGTATTGATAAATTTAATTCTTTATTTCTTTATTAGAAAAGATCTCTTAATTATTTTTCTAATCTTATTTGTTTTTTTTATTTCTACTGGGATAGATAATTTTTATAAAGGTATAAATCTCGCAAACTCTAATTACTTATCATCAGTCCAGCCTTATAGAGAGTTACAATCTATATTTAATAACAAGACTATCTATCACGGTGGTTTTATTGATGAAGAAAAACTAGGAGGTATATCAAAAGCCAATTTGATATATAACCCCGGTTTAGTTGCTGATATTGAAATAAGCGATATTCAAATTTTTATTGAATATCAAATTGAAACTTTAATCAACCAACCTAATTATGAACAAAGATACAACTCAAGAAACAACATCAACACAGAACGATTAAGAATAGTTGTTGAGGAACCCACTTCATCCGACAAATTTATTACGCTTTTTAATCCTAATGAAAACACACTATATTTTTTAAATTATGATAATTGAATATTTTTTCCTCACAGCAAAGGCTCTAACTATTTATAGTTTGGGATTTGGTATAGCAGCAGTTTTCGACCTTAAAAAGAAAAAAGAACCTAGTTTTACGATAAATCATATTTTCGTTGGAGCACTTGGACTTGTGTTGATCAGCTGGATTATGTATTTGCTTTTCAATAATTCTCTCTTAAATGTACAGTTTTTTCTATATTTGACTTTGACATTTTTAATCCTGTTTAAATATAAATCCAAAATCTATCTTGAATATTTGAAAGTTCTTATTGTGTCTTCAATACTATTTTTTATTGTTCAATATTTTGAGTTAAATACAACGACAAATGATTCTCTTGCTTATTTTCTCACAGAAGGTTTAGATTCAAGGGTGAATCAATTTTCTTTACTTCTCGATTTCAGATCTATTCCCTTAATAATTCTAAGTGGATATTTCGACATTATTAATATGACAAATACTTCATACATTCCTGGATTTATCAATCTATTTGGCATTTTATCCCTTAATTCATATTTAAGACATAACAATATTTTTATATCAAACAATATTCTCAACAGAGTTTTTAGATTCATGTTAATTTTGACCCCAGTACTCATTTTTCAATTTTTTTATTTAAATGTTCATTTTTTATTTGGCCTTTTGTTAACATTTATTTTGCTCTACCAATCTCAAAATAATAAATTTAATTCAATTGTTTATGTTATTGCGTTGTCAGTGTTCTTTATATTGCGCTATGAGGCCTTAATATTGTTTTTATTATTTTCTTTCTTTTTTAGCAAAGACAAATTATATAAGAATCAAACAATCTTTAAAAATATTATTATAAGCAATATAATCATGTCCATTACATGGGTCGAAATATTCAGTAATACCAGTACTAACACACGAGGGATAGGTCAAGTTCCCGAGTCATTTATGTCAATATTAATTTATCAATTTGTGTTTTTTGTCATTTATTATTTATTGATTTACAAGTTAGACAATATTCATATTTATAGAACTTTACAAATAATTTTTGTACTGTTGGTTGGTTTGTTTTTGTATCTAATTGGCGATCATATGACTTTATTAAATATGTTTAACCCAAGTGGTATTTGGAGTATTACACCTTTAATTTTTGTGCTTGTAATATTTTATAACATATCAAAAGATTTTTATAATGTAAAAACTTTAGCGATGCTATTTATTTGGATTTTTATTTCATTTGTACAAACACCGCAGTTATTTAATGGATTAGACAATATGATTACTGATCAAATTTATTACTTTCTTGATAATTTTTTTGGCACTCATACTAATTATGAATCTATATGTAGAGACTTTGCAAAATCATCATTCTGTCAACGGTCTGTTATACAGGTTTTAATTCCAATGTACTTTTACACACAATATAATTTAGTTAAAAACCACAACAGTATATAAGTTTAAATATTGCTTATGGCAGTGTGTAGTATTTTTATAAACAATCAATCATTTTTTTCATAAATACTTTAAAGCTATTAAGAACTAAAAAACGTTTCTGTTAATTAAATTTTATATCTCTAAATTTCTTTTTTAACAATTCCGAATTTATTTCGAGATTTTCAATTATCTTTAATGATGTTTTTCCCATTGATCCATCACCATAAGGATTAAAAGTATTTTTACACGTTTCCATAAATGAAGTATCTTCATAAACAGTATGTAATGCATTTATTATTTCCTCCTCATCTGGATTAACAAACAATACATTGTTTGAATGAAGCCTACCTTTTTGTCGATTTCCAATAATTATTGACGGTGCTTTTAATGCAGGAGTTTCCTTAATGCCTGCCGATGAATTTCCAAGGTAACAGGAATGTCTTTGACTATCTGTATTGTTTAAATTTAGCAAGCCATGAAAATCTTTTCTACCTAATGATTCATATACATCAATAAAGTCGTAAGTATTTTCCCATCTTTTTAGAATGTCTATAATTTCTTTACCACCAATATCACTATTTGGAAATGTACAAATTATTTTAAGATTTGTTAGTTTAAGGTTTTTAAAGGCATTCTCAATAGACTCAAACTCTTTTGAAATGTTATCTTTTTCAATAGGTATTGGGTGTTGAGTAAAGACAATAATATTATTAATATTTTTTAATCCATATTTCTTCACTAATTCATCTTCACTACTAAATTCACCAGCTTTAATTAAATCAACTGAGGGGAGACCCACTGTGAAAACATTTTCTTGGGACTCACCTAATTGAAGTATACGTTTTGTAGCATCTTCATTAGTTGTAAAATGTAAATGAGCTAGCTTTGTCATAGAATGTCTAACTGAATCGTCAAAAGTACCACCTTCAGTTATATCTCCGCCTTCAAAATGTGCAGTAACGATTCCCATCTGTGTTGAAGCGATTAGTGCAGCAAAACCTTCATATCGATCAGCATATACTATAAATAAATCTGGTTTTATTTCAGCTAGAGCATTTGCAACTAATGAAATGCCTTTTGAAATTGTTATTGAATTGCTATTAAGGCTGTCTGAGTCATGTTTAAAATCAATTAAATAATTTGATTTAAAACCATAATCTTCCACCTCTTTAATTGTTAAGCCAAACACTTTATCAATGTGACTTGCCCCCACTAAAAGAGTTAATTCAATATTTGAACTTCCATCTAATTCTTTTAATAAAGGCAGTTGAAGACCAAATTCAGCTCTATTACCTGTAAATACTGCAACTTTTTTCAATTACATCCTACTATCTAAATTTTCACCAGTTTCAATATGGTTTAGATTCTTGACGATATTTTTTACATTCTTGACTAAATCTGATTTAGAAATTGAAATATCACCTTGTAACAGTAAATTAAAATTATTTACAAATATTATTAACTCTTCTATGTTGAAATCTGAATGCTTCACAATATCAAAATATTCAAAATCTGAATCTATCAACACCTCACCAGTGCCAACAAATTCTTCATAACCTTTTTCACCAGAAGTATCTGGCTTGGTTGTAATAATGGGATAATTTTTACTATTTTCATCTAAGATCTTGTATGCTTCTTCTTTAGATTCAACTAAAACAGGTTTAAAATTCTTACTTTCTATAAAATTTTTAGCAACATCAATTATTGAATACAACTTGAATGAATCATTAATTTTTGGAACTAATATATTTCCCTCTGAGAGTTTGCAACTAGACAGAATACAAATTTGAGCAGCTTCTTTATGAGATACAAAAAATCTTTTTATTTCAAGTGGAGCTGGTAAAGGTTCTCTTTTTTCAAATCTGATTGCAAAAGACTGCAACAAACTGCCATTTGAAAATGCAACATTAGCAAATCTTGTGGTAGAAGTTCTTATTTGGTTTTCAAACTCAAAATGTTTGCATTGAAGAATCAGTTCCATAATTTTTTTGGAGGCGCCCATTAAACTAACGGGGTTTGCAGCTTTGTCTGTTGATACTGAAAAGTATGACTTAGTTAAGTTATTTATTTCAAGTAAATTTAAAAGATTTGAATGTTTTATAACATTTGTATCAAACATCTGCATTAATGAATAAATATCTTTTTCTGATCTAACATGTTTTATTGCTGCAAAATTAAAAACATCATCATAAGGTCCATTTTCGATAATAAATTGGTCACTTATCTTAGATCCAAAATCAAGTGGAGAGGTTAAAAGTTTAATTTGTGAAGATTTATCATCTTTACTTCTCAAATTTCTTACTAAATTTGTAAGACCATTTTCATTTGGATCAATAATATGAATTGAATATGGTAAAAATTTAACAATTTCATAAATAAATGAAGAACCTATTGAACCAGCTCCTCCAATTACTAAGAGCTTTTTTCCTTGGTACCTTTGTTTTATTATTTCATAGTTATTGTTTAAATCTGTTTCAGTCAGTAATGATTTTCTTCTTGTAGCCAGATAATCTCTTTCGTCAGATAAATTATTCATATTTATTCAAACATTGACTGTGATAGCTGTGTATTTTCTGATATGTCGATGGTTGCTACTTTTCCTAGGACATTTTCAAAATCCTTTGCAAAAATATGTCCAGTCCCGGGTCTTTTTACCCAAATATTGTCAAGTGACAATACTTCTCCTTTATTGATATTTTTAGTTGCAACCACACATGCATATGCAAAGTCAATTACAGGTTTCTCGTCGTCTAAGATATCTTTCTTTCCTCCTCGAGCCTTCCATATTTCTTTAGATGAATTTACTAGATTTGTTAATTCGTGTGGCTCAATTGAAAAAGGATTGTCTGGTCCAGGCCACTTTCTAGATTTTGTAAAATGTTTTTCAATAATATTAGCTCCTACAGCAACTGCACCAAGAGAAACGGATATTCCTAATGAGTGATCTGAAAGACCAATTTCTAAATTTTGGAAAGTATTTTTCAAATGAGTAATAGCTCCTAACCTCATTGTTTCTGGAGGAGCTGGATAAATACTTGTACAATGTAAAATTGACAAATTTGAATTTTCTTCAAGGATCGTTTCTACTGATATTTTTACAGACTCTATATCATTCATACCTGTTGACAAAATGATCGGTTTTTTAAATTTTGCAATATGTTTGATTAGTGGAAGGTTGTTACATTCTCCAGATCCTATCTTAAATACTTCAACGCCTAATTCGTTTAGCCTTTCTGCTCCCTCCCTACTGAAAGGTGTCGAGAAAAAAAGTATCCCTTTCTCTTTTGAGTAAGTAAACAATTCTTCTTCTTCTTCTTTAGAAAGAACACATCTTTCAATAATATCCCACAATGACTCATCACTAATATTTCCTGGTTTCATATCTGTAGGAATCATTTCTTTATCAGTAATATGAGTTTGGAATTTGACAGCCGAAGCTCCTGACTCATATGCAATGTCTACTAATTCAATGGCTTTAGCAAAATCTCCATCATGGTTAATTCCCGCTTCAGCTATTACAAATGGTTCATGATTATCTGATACAGTTATATTTGAAAATTCTATCATTTTTAATCCTTTGATATTATCTTTCTATATTACTACTCTAACAACTCAACACTGCTTAAATCTATCCAGCCTACTTTTGCATTTTGAGAGTTTATTATTTTGCCAGATCTCTTTAACGATTGTTCCACTTGTCTTTTGTTAAAATATTTTCTGGAATTTTTCCACCGATTCTTAAGTATTGAACTTATTACTAAGTTTCTTAGATTAAAATTTTCTAAAAATGTTTTTTGATTTAAGTTGAAATTTACTTTTTTATTTTTAGAATTTAAAGAGTTCTTAATGATTTCGGCACATCGAATTGCAGCAAATCCATCAAATTTAAAAATATACTCCTCAAGTTCTTGAGAATCATTTTGTATTTTTAATTCAATTTTTTTGTTAAGAATACCTGATATTAACTGCATGCATTCGGATTCAGTTTTTGGAAGATAACTAACTAGAGACATTACTTCTGTAGATTCATGAAAGACTTCTAATTGGGGCATCCATGACATATTGATACTTGGGATACCTAATGCTTGTGCATCAAGACAAGAGGTCGAATTGTAATGAATTAATATCTTAGATTTATTTAAAGACTCATAAATTGTATTCCTCCCATCATCAATTTCAATGTTTGTACCTTTAATACTATTTTTATAAAATTCAAAATTCTGCTCATAAGGATGAACCCTGAGCAAAATATTTAATTTGGTATTAGATAAATTCTTATTAATGAATTGAATCATATTTTGTACGTTTACTTTATGAAGATTTATAAATTCATCGATTTCTGAATTTTTCATTCCTAAATTTTGATACGTTTTACGATTTACGCTCTCACCAAACAATGGATTAGAGTTTGGGAATGAAGTCGCAATTAGTAAGTCATAAATTTTATTTCTATCAATCTTCTGGCTTGAAAAGTATCTATCATGTTTAGGACTGCCAATAACCTTTACTTGTTTATTACTATACCAATTTCTATCAATACACAGCTTTAAGAAGTATTCCCCCCAAACAAAAAAATCTTCGATATCATTTCTTGAGGATAATTTTTTTGGTATTTGATATTTTTCAAAAAAAACATCATTTACACACTGCTCAGTTTCTAGAACTCCTATTGAAATATTTGCTTTTTTTAGAATACTAATCTCACTATCTGTTGTATCTCTATGATTAGGATAAAGTATATAATCTGGCTTTAAGAGCAATAACTCTCTGTGTCTCATGTTTGATGGAACTATAAAAGTTTTTATACCATCTTTCGCCAGATGAAAGCCAATATCAGATATATAGTCCAAATCTCTTGATGGGTGGTCTACAATTAGAGCAACTTTTTTCACAAAAATATTCTAAATACCTTATTGACTATTAGTGATGTTTATTATCATTAAATCAAATGACAAAGATACAAATTATAAAAAATATACAAGAAAATACTATTAATGAAGATGAAAATTTTTTAAGCGCTTTACAAAAAATAGAAGAGTGTTTTCACAAAATCCTTCTTGTTTTAAAAAATGATAAGTTAATTGGTTTAATTTCAAATGGCGATCTTAGAAGAGGCTTATTAGAAAGTCGCTCATTAAAAGATACAATTCAAAACATAATTAATTATGATTTTGACTATTTAGAAGAAAACTACACTGAAGAATCAGCAAAAAAATTATTTAATAAAAACCTAAATCCCTATATTCCTGTTCTTGATAAAAACATGTCAATAAAAAATTTGCTATATGTTCCTTATGAAATCAAAAATGAATTGAAAAATCCAGTACTTTTAATGGCTGGAGGCAAAGGGTCTAGATTAGGCGAAATAACAAGAGACAAGCCAAAACCACTCGTTGATATTAAGGGAGTTACCTTGTTAGAATATCAGCTTAAAAAAATTGAAAAATATGGGTTTCGAAAAATTTATATATCTTTACATCACATGGCGAATCAAATAATTGACAAAGTATCTGAGTTTGAAATCGACAATATTGAGATAGACTTTATTATTGAAGAAGAACCTCTTGGTACTGCTGGCTCTCTATATTATCTGCAAGAAGAATCTATGCCTGTCTTAACAGTAAATTGTGATGTAATAACTGAAACAAATTTTAGAGAAATGCTATCTACTTTTGATGAAAAAAGAGCTGATGTTTTAGTGGGGGTGAGACCTTTTAATACATTTATTCCCTACGGCGTAATCAAAGTAGAAAACAAAAAGGTTGCTGGATTTGATGAAAAGCCGATGTACCAAGATTGGGTTAGCGCAGGAATAAATATCATTAGCAAAAACATTATTTCAAATATAAAAAATAAACACTACTTAGACATGAGTGAGCTCATTGAACAATCAATTAGTAAATATAATGTTCATCCCTATTACATAACTGAGAGATGGTTGGATGTAGGCAGCCAAGAGGAACTGTCAAAATTAGATATGCTTTAATTCTTATTGATTAACCTTTTTGTAATATTTTTTAAATTTAATTCTTTTTTGTAAAAATCTGTAACAATTTCATCATTGAAGTCATTAATTTTTGAATGTCTTATCAATTTTGCATCATCAGGTTTTGCCATCTTGGATAAATACTTATCAATATTATTAACTACTTCGGGCAAATTATTAATCGTCTCCATCACTGCTTCCATTGAAAAATCAAAAGGGTTAAAAGAGTCTTTATTAAAATTTGGGTAGCAGTATTTTAAAGTATTGCCCATATCAAGTGTTCTTGATAGGGTTTGGATAGTTCCACCAACATATTGAATATTATTATCATACATTGCCCAAAAGTTACAAGCAGATCCTAAATAGTATGGTGAAATTCCCATGTGTAAATTGATCAATTTTTTATCTGAAATTTCTGAAAACAAAGGATCTTTTATAATAGAAGAGCCAAATACAATAATGCAATCACAGTCCAAAAGCCTATTTGATTTAAATTCCAAGTTATTAACTTGACCCTTAGGTAAAAAAATCTTATCTGCTTTACTATCAATTGAATTAGTTTTTTCAAAAATTAAATTCTCACTATTTTGTACTTTTAGAAAATAATCCTTCATTATCTTACTTTTTGTTATGTTATTTACTGTTGAGGTTTCGATATAATGAATCGTTTCAAAGTTTTGACTAAGGTACGTACCCAAATAATTGTGTCTCAATGAATTTCCTGTAATTAATCCTAATTTCATAATGAAGACTTATTAATGCTATTTAAAGCTATCGATGCATCTATTCTTGATAGTTCAAAAGGGCTTGAATTAATTTTATTGTCGGCTCTAAACCCATATGATATTTTTAAGTCTTGAAGTATTTTGATTGTTTCATTGTTATAGGAATTTGATGGGTAAGAGATTGAATTCGGTTCATAATCTAAAAGGTCCTTTAATATTTCAAAATTAGTTTCTATTTCATATCTTTGTTTTGCCTCATCTAGTTTTCCTAAATTTGTAGGGTGCGAATGTGAATGGAGCCCAATGACATGTCCTAATTCATTTATTTCATTTAATTTTTCTCTACCAATATAAGTATTTTTGACTAAATCATCTATATCAACATTTTTTTGATTAAGGAGTTCTTTGATTCCATCTTCATAATGATTTAAACTGACAACAAAATCTCTCAAGTATCTTAATTTTCTGTCAAGATTTGAATAGAAATTAAATTCAGACAAATAATTACTATTTATAAAGTTAATTTCTAATTGTTGTTTTTCTTTTATTCCAAAATTAGAGATTAGAATATCTATCAATTGTTGATTAAAGTCATCTACATTCTCAAATATTGATGAATTCTTAAATGATCTTATAACCTGGTGAATATCATATTCGCCTATCAATGGCTTTGAATGAACAAAAAATACTCCCTTTATTTCTGTATCTTTTAAGCATTCAATTGCAATTTCATATTGACTTAATAATCCATCATCAAATGTTATAAATGAATTTGATTCTAAATTTTTATTACTTCTGTTTTGAATTTCTAAAGGATCTGAAAAATAATTTTTTTCATTCAGTCTCAATAGCTTCTTAAAATCAGTTTGAGATATCGCTCCCTGAGTCCCAATTGTATTATCAAGTTTGAAATCATGAAACATTAATGAATGATTGTTCACTTGAATATCAATCCTGCTTATTTATTTTTAATTTTAAGACAAAGAGATCTTGTAAAATTAGTGCGTTTAAAAATTTATTTTGTCCATCAACATTTACTGTCCAGCTTCTTAAAGGATCTTCTTCATTTTGTTTTATATTTAGATTTTTTGGAAAATTTATAGGAATAAAATCAGACTTTTTTACATAATTTATCTTGCTTAACTCTTTTTGAATATAATTGATAGACCATACGTTCCACCCACCTTGGTCTATTTTTGATGTTTTTGTATTTTTATTATCCCTGTACGATATTTTTACATCAACATCATAATTTCCAAAAGGTCCTATAAGGAATATATACCCCTCATCTGCTGTTCTTGAAATATAGTTTTCAATTATTTCTTTAATGTTGTCATAAATTTGTAATACACCAACCGATATTATTACATCACAATTTAGTTGAGTAACATTTTTTTGAGTAATATCGTCGCTAAAATAATTAATAACTTTGCTTGTTTTCTGTTTTGCAAGTTCAATGCTTTCCGGAATTATATCGCTACCAAAAAAATTACAATTTGGGAATTGTTTGACCAAGTAGTTGAGCATTGAACCATTACTACAACCTATGTCCCACAAGCTTAAGTATTTGTCACCAAAAGAGATGTCTTTTAACAGTTTTTCTAAAATCAATGTAGTGTGTTTGGGTTTAGTTAAATATTTTTCTTCTTCAAGATATAAATAATCGTGATCTCTATTCTGTATCATTATTGACCACTATTTCCACCATAAATTATCTGCAGCAACTATAGTATAGTAGTTTACATGGATTCAAAGGAAAACAGTGTTCAGTATTGTACCAAATGTGTTATTTCTAACCAAAGACCAAGCAGTGTTGTTGAATTTAAAAATAAATCAGAAGACATTAAACCTAAAATTAATTTTATAGAAGGAGTCTGTAGCGCATGCCTCTGGTCTATAGAGAAAGAAAAAATAAACTGGAAAGACAGAAAGAGCGAGCTACATGAACTATGTGATAAGTTCAGAAGCAAGGACGGGTCCTACGATTGTGTCGTTCCTGGTTCCGGAGGAAAAGATAGTGCATTTGCATCACATTATTTAAAAAAAGAATTTGGAATGAATCCACTAACAGTCACTTGGGCTCCTCACAAATATACTGATATTGGTTGGCAAAATTTTCAGTCTTGGATTCAAGTTGGGGGTTTTGATAATATTTTGATTCACCCTAGTGGTAATGTACATAGAAAATTGACTAGATTGGCTTTTGAAAACTTAGGACATCCATTTCAGCCGTTTATAATTGGACAGAAACTCATAGGACCAAGGACATCTATTATTTATGATATTCCATTAGTTTTCTATGGAGAAAATCAAGCTGAATATGGAAACAAAATCGAAGACAATCATCGACCAACAATGGACTTATCTTTTTTTTCCGAATCCAAAGCTGAAGATTTGACAATTGGAGGCATTCCCAAAAACAATTTGATTAAAGATTATGGATTTAAAACCTCAGACTTTAATATGTATAATCCAATAGATTTTAATATTCTGAAACAGAAAAAAACTCAAGTCCATTACTTGAGTTATTACGTCAAATGGGACCCTCAAGAAATGTTTTATTATGCAGCTGAAAACACTGGCTTTAGGCCTAACAATGAAAGATCTCAAGGCTCATATAGTAAATACGCGGGAATAGACGATATCTTAGAATGGCTACATTTTTATATGATTTTTATTAAGTTTGGAATCGGAAGAGCTACTTATGATGCTTCACAAGAAATCAGAAATAATAAAATTACAAGGGAAGAAGGAGTAGCATTAGTACAAAAATATGATCATGAATTTCCTGATAAGTATTTACCTGATTTTTTAGAATATTTAGATCTAGACGAAAAAAAATTGTGGGAAATTATTGATAAATTTAGGTCTCCTGAAATTTGGTTGAAAAAAAATAATAGTTGGTTATTAAAAACTCAAGTAACCTAAATCCTCAGTATAGAATATTTTTATATGAGAATAATTTCAAGACTTGATATAAAAAATTCTAACCTTATAAAGGGTTTAAGTTTTGAGGGCTTAAGACAGTTAGGTGATGCTGAAGACTTTGCAAAACAATATTTTGAAGAAAATATCGATGAAATCATGTATATAGATTCTGTAGCGAGTTTGTATAGCAGAGAAGGACTTTATGAAATATTAACTTTTACAGTAAAAAACATATTTGTGCCGGTTACAGTTAGCGGTGCAATCAAAAATGTAGAAGATGCCTTAGAGTATTTTAAATATGGTGCAGACAAAGTATCCGTAAACACTGCTGCAGTTGAGAGACCTGAATTAATCGATGAACTTGTAAAAAGCTTTGGTTCTGCAAATGTTTCTTTATCTATAGAGGCAAAAAAAACTAATAAGAATAGTTGGAATGTTTTTACCTCTACCGGTAGAGATGACTCAAAGAAAGATTTAAAAAATTGGATTTCTGAAGCTGTGGACCGTGGTGTTGGCGAAATATCTATAACTTCAATAGATAATGATGGATACTTAAATGGATTTGACTATGAAATGATTGAATGTGCATTAGAATCTTGCTCTGTTCCTTTGATTGTTGGGGGTGGTTTTGGAAAGTTAGAACATTTAGATAAACTTGACAAATCTTTATCCGGGATTTTGATTGGTTCTGCCCTGCATTATAAAAAGTTAGATATAAATTCAATTAAAAAATATTTAGGCAACCTTGATTTTGAAATAAGGAATTAATTAATGAAAATTGGCGTTTATGAAACTAATCTATCAAATAAATTCAGCATATTTCATGCATTCGAATATTTAAATTTTCCTACAAGAATCATAGAAGATGCAAATGATCTAGAAGACGAAGAGATACTTATCATTCCTGGGGTAGGAAATTTTAGTAAGTTAATTAATAGTCTCCAAAAAAGAGATCAGATTAGCTCCATAATAGATCAAGCAAAGAATGGAAAAAAAATATTGGGAATCTGTCTTGGAATGCAAATATTATTTTCAAGTTCAGAAGAAGGAAATTGTGATGGGATAGGTTTATTGGATGGAGTTGTTAAAAATCTTGATAATAAATTTTCTAAATTTAATTTAAACACACCAAATATTGGTTGGAGAAGAACTATTTTTGAAAATGAATATTTTGAAAAATATAATAATAATTACTTCTACTTTGTTCATCAATATGAAGTAATACCAAATAACAAAAAAGAGATACTATCGTACTCAAACATTAAAGATACTTCTGTTGTTTCTGCTGTTTACGGTAAAGGTAAAATGGAAAATATTTATGGAATACAGTTTCATCCGGAAAAAAGTGGATTAAACGGAATTGAATTTTTAAAAGATTTAGTAAATTACATTATGGAGAACTAGTAATTAGACAATTCCTGCTTCCATTCCATTAGGTAATCTTCCACTAAGAAGTTTACAAAACTTAAGTCAAACAAATTATCTACATCTACACTTTCAGAATCCTCACATATGACTGGTTTAGTTTTTCCTGAAAGTCGAATACCGGTTTTTTTAAAATGCTCATATTTTGTTACATAAATCGAGCCTGTCTCAGATAATTGCGGATTCATATCTTGCCTCCTTGGTCTATCTGAATATTTTGGTTTTATAAAAACACCATCTTGTTCCCAAAAAAATAAGTGATTATTTTTCAAAGTGACCGAGGAATCTGCCGAACCATTTTCTACTAATTCAATAGATTGCTTCAAAGTCTTCTTTCTTCTTAAGGGACTTGTTGGTTGAAGTAAAACAATTAAATCCTCATTTTTAGGAGTATATTTTTCTAAAGCATGTTCCATAACTGGTTCAGTAAATGCTTCATCTGACGATAAGCTATCAGGTCTTTGTAGGTCAATTACACCCTGTTCACTAGCAACTTGTAAAATATCTTTCGAGTCAGAAGTTACAATAATACAATCATTTTTATTAGAAATATATTTTGCATGAATAATAGACCATTCAACAAGTGAGAAGCCACCAACTTTTTTTAAGTTTTTCTTTGGAATCCCCTTGCTTCCACCTCGGGCTGGAATAATAATGTATTTCATGATTAGTTTTATTATTGCTAATTTTTAAAAAATATCATAATCTATTTTCTCAAAATATTTTTCTAAGTGCTCCTTGTCTTTTTTAGTATTAATTACAACATTTTCAATCTCTTTAAAAGTAGTGAATCCAGAAAAATTCGAATATAAATCTTTTAAAATTTCCCAATCTTTAAAAATTGTTGAAAAAATTTTAGTATTCACAATAAATGTTGGAGAACTGTTCGCTATAGCAAAAAGGGCTGTTGTTGAGTAAGTCGATAAGAAATGATTACTTTTTGACATAAGATTGTATATTGAATCAGAATAGATTTCAATGTTTGAATGATTTATGAAGGGTAGAAAGTCTTTTTTTAAATCTTTTTTAAAATTCTTTGGATGCGGTTTAACAATTACTTTTTCATAAATATTCATACTTACTAATTGATTAATACAATTTATTATTTCTATTAATTCATCTTCATGAAGAACTACTTTTTCATCTAGGTTCCATTTAGACTTTGAAGTATGAAATGGCCGAAGCATTACAACAAGGCTATTTTCATGCTTGGAAAATTTATTTACATAATTTAGCCATTCACTATTTAGTCCTGGGTAGGATGTATATAAAATATTTTTATATACATCATTTTTATAATCACCTAATTTTGAATATTTAAAAGCTTCTAAATAATTTATTTTGTTTAACATTTCCTTATTTAAATTAGTAGATAAATGTTCACCTTCAGCAAGGTAATGAGGCGCATGAGGGGTGAGATAAACTTCTATATTGTTTTCAATTAAATAACTAAAAATTTTTTTATAATTATCTATGGTTTCTGGTCTTCTGTGGTCAAAAAAAACGACATCTGGTTGGATTATCTTTAATGATTTTATAGTCAAATTAAAGTGTTTGATTATAGCTTTTTCAATTCTTTTAAATATTTTTATTTTTAAGCTTTCTATATTGCCCTCTCTACTATTTGTTCCAAAGATTGACTTCACCTTTCTAAGAAATGAATAAGTTCCAAGATCTACATTTATTACATCAAGTGATTCAGCCAAACGGTTTGAGTCCCCAAATTGAGTAAAAATACTTTTTGATTCCAAAGTATGACTAAGTAGATACACATTTTTTATGCTTTTTTTATTTTTTAATCTTTCAATCAATGGAAAACAATAATCTGTAGTGGGTATGCCAGAAAAAGTTATAATTAGAATATTCACATTCTGATAATAATATAAAATGTAGTTGATGTGATAGAAGGTAAAAATGAAAATATTTTGTTTTGATATTGATGGTACATTATGTACAAAAAGTGAGACAGATTATTCATTAGCAGAGCCATATGTTGAAAGAATTAATCAAGTAAACAAACTTTATGAGGAAGGAAATAAAATTATTTTGTTTACAGCAAGGGGAAGTAAAACAGGATTAAATCACGAAAACTTAACAAAAATTCAATTAAAACAATGGGGAGTAAAATTTAACGAACTATTGTTTGGAAAACCAAATGCAGATTATTACATTGATGATAAGTCTTTTGATTATTTCAATTGGTTTAATGAAGAAAAAACAAAATAATTTATAATAAACGTGTATGAAAAGTTTATTTGATTACTCTAAAAATCCTCTAATAGTTCTTGAAGTTGCAAACAATCATCAGGGAGATGTTGAACACGGTTTAAAAATTATTCAAGAATTTAGTTCAATATCTAAAAATTTTTCTAATGATTTTAATTTTGCAATTAAATTTCAATATAGAGATTTAGATACTTTTATTCATAAAGATTATATTGACTCAGATATTAAATATGTAAGAAGGTTTTTAGAAACAAAATTAAAACTTGAAGAATGGAAAATATTAATAGATAAAGTCAGGGAAGAAAATTTATTGACTATGTGTACTCCATTTGACGAAGTTTCAGTTGACAATGTTGTGAAAGATAAGTTCGAAATTCTTAAGATTGCAAGTGCATCTATTGATGACTGGCCTTTAATTGAAAAAATAGGAAAGTCATCTCATGAGAATATAATTGCATCTGTAGGTGGAGCATCCATAGAGAAAATAAAAAGGCTATATTCTTACATGAGAAATAAGGAAAAAAACATTGCATTAAATTTTTGTGTTAGCTTATATCCAACCGAAAGATATGATTTAAATCTCAGTTATATAAATGAGTTAATAAACACTTTTCCCGGAACAACTATTGGATTTTCAACACATGAAACAGGATCTGTTGATGATAGCGCTGGGCTTGCACTAGCAGCGGGAGCAAGGATATTCGAGAAACATGTAGCGATAGAGGACTTATCAAAAGGATACAAAATAAATGATTATTCAGTGAATCTAGAGCAATATGAAAATTGGCTAAATAAGTTATTAAATGCAAAGAAAATGCTGGGCAGCATTGATAGTAGAAATCATTTACTTACTCAAGAAATTGCTACTTTAAGAGATCTTAAACGAGGGGTATTTAGTAAAAACAACCTAAAAAAAGGCAATATTAGTGACAAACAAATATATTATTCAATTCCGTCAACTGAAGGTCAACTACTTTCTAATGATCTTTCAAAGTTTAGTGAAATAAAGCTAATTCAAGAAAAAGATAAAGATACTCCATTATTAGTTAATGAGTTAAATATCAAAAACCTAAGAAGTGAAATCGAAATTATAAGAGATGCTGTAAGTGACAATCTAAAAAAATATGATATAACAATTCCAAAAACTATAGATCTTGAAATCTCTCATCATTATGGAATTGAAAATTTTTACAAATGTGGAACTTGTATGATAACTCTAGTAAATAAAGATTATTGCAAAAAAATCTTGTATCAATTTCCAAAACAAGAACACCCTGAACATTATCATAAATTAAAAGAAGAAACCTTTATCCTGCTTGAAGGAGACTTAGAAGTAAAACTTGAGGGCAAAGATCATATTCTTAGTAAAGGTGATATGTTGACCATAGAAGTTGGAAAAAAACACAGTTTTTATAGCAAATCAGGAGCAATCTTTGAAGAGATTTCAACTGAACACCATACAGATGATTCATACTACACTGACAAAAATATAAATTTGAATAAAGAGAGAAAGTCAAAGATTCTGTTACTAACACAGTATGATTAGCTTATTTTTAAAAGATGAATAAAATAGTAAAAATTTTCAGATTTATAAAAAAAATATTGGTTCGAAGAAACTTGTTACAATTTGCAAATATTCATAATTTGTATCTGAATTCACAACAATCAAAACTTAACAATATGAACTATTTAGTAAGCAAATACTCGACATTAAATACTTCAAAAAAAATTGACTATGAAGAATATCAAGTTTTTTCACAAAATGGAGAAGATGGTGTCCTACTTGATTTATTAAGCAGAATGAATATTGAAAAAAGAAAATGTTTAGAAATTGGCGCAGGTGGATTGAGCTCAAATGTATTAAATTTAAATTTAAACTTTGGATTTGAATGCGTTTTTATTGACGGGGACAGTAAAGCATTAGACATAAATAAGACTAATCGAAACAATTTTATCCACAGGTTTAAAAATAATGGCCCAAGTCAATATATTGAAAAGATTGTACAACCTGAAAATATTAAAGAATTAGATAAAAAACTTAACTTTAAAGATTTTGCAATCTGCTCTATTGATATTGATGGTGCAGATTATTTTATTTTTGAGAAGATTTTAGAATATGATATTCCACTAATAATTGTCGAATATAATTCACTATTTGGTACTGACAACAAATTCTCAGTTCCCTTTGACGAATCATTTTCAAGATATGAATATCATAAATCGCATTTAGTGTTCGGGTGTTCACTTGATGCGTTAGATTTTATTGCAAAACCTAAAGGTTATTCTTTAGTATATTGTGAATCCAATGGCGTGAATGCTTTCTTTGTCAAAAACTCACTTTTGTCCGACTCTATTAAAAACTTAACAGTTCAAGAGGCATTTAAAGAAAATTATAAATTAGCCCATCTGGTACCCAAAAATTTTCTAGAAGACGTAAAAAGACTTCTCATAAAGGTGGATGAAATATAGTTTGAATTTACAAGCTTAAATAATCTTATTTATTTCTTAAATAATTTACTTTCCTTTAGTTCAAAGACATTATCTGATATATCCTCTAATTTTTTTTCATGAGTAATAATTAATATTGTTTTTTCCCCTCTTATTTTTTCTAGTTGATTTATAAATATATTGACGCTTTCCTGGTCTAAATTATTTGTCGGTTCATCAAAAATTATAAAATTAGAATCTTTTAATATAGTCCTTAAAATATTTATCTTTTGCTTTTGACCTCCCGATAAATTTGTACCTCCGTATCCAATATTCTCTGCACTTTCTACTTCTAACTTATTTAATCCAAGTTTCATGTTATCTATCTCTTCTATAAGTTTTTGATGAGATATATTTTTTCCATAAAGATCTATATTTTCAAAAATATTGGTATTTAATATCAATAAGTCTTGGGGCAGGAATGAAATACTATTTCTTAATTCTTCTTTTGATATGTCGGAAATTATTTTTTCATCAACAAATATTTCACCATTATCTGGTTCATATATTTTTAATAGTAAATCTATAATCGTTGTTTTACCGACACCACTTGGCCCTACAATTGTATTTATTGAGTTTTTCTTAACTGAAAACGTTATATCATCTAATATTTTTTTATTATTGAAACTAAAAGATACATTTTTAAATTTAATAAATTTATCAAATACGAAATCAGAATTACCGTCATTGCTACTACCCGATTCGTCTTTTAAGAATTCATCAACTCTTGTGATAAATGGTTTATTTGATTCTATTAGAACTCTTAGATTATTTAATGATGACACCATTGGTAAAATCTTAAAAAGTAATACAAGAAAAGGGATCAACATTATTGTCCAACTGCTTGATTCATTTACAAACAATATTGACCCAAAAAACAGCAATGCAGCAATTGAAATAGTATTAACTAAATTATTTAAAGGCAATGCATAGGATACAAGTTCCGTATATTTTTTTCGTTGTAATATAAATTCTTCATATGACAATTTCAAATTTTTTGCAAATTTATCTTCAACACCCAGTCCAATCACTTTCTTGTAGTTTTCTATAAAGTAAGTCAATTCTGTGTTGATTCGCAGAAACAATTTTGCCAACTTTGAATTTACTCCCTTGGATTTTCTACCAAGTAAACCTGTAATTATTATTGATATGATTACAAAAAATAAAATAGCTACAAAAGTTAACCATGGCGATACTGAAAACATAATAAAGAAATAGATAAAAATTAATATTATTGACTGAATAGATACCAAAAATTTTGTAGCTACGGAACTGACATTGTAAATATCCGTTGTTGCTATAGTAAAAATTTTTCCATCTGTATATGAAAAAAACTTTTTATATTTCATGTTTTTTATTTTGGAAATAATTTTTTCAATAAAATCATTTAATAGCATAAATTCAACTCGTGCAGCAAGCTTAATTATTAGTATTGAAAAAATAAATTCTAAAAGACTTAGAAATACAATAAATAATGAAATTTGCATTATTTTTTCTTGAAAACTGTTACCAAATCCATATTGTAAAAAATTATCAAGAAATTTAAAATAAGTATCAGAAAATATATTTCTATCATTTCCTTCTAGCAGAGGAATGATAAGACCTATGCTAAGTCCACTAAATATTGAACTAAAAATAGAAAAAACGACAATTGGAACAACAAACTTTTTTTTGTTCCCCAAAATTTGAATAATTAAAATATATGATTCTACTCTATTCTTTAAATTTAATATTTTTATTATTTTTCTAATGCTTTAATTTCCTTTACTAAATAATTCTCAAAATTATCAATTTTGTTTTTATTTATTTTATCTTTCTGGATAAGTTTAAAACCATATTTTTTTGAATTGTCAGGAATTAATATTTCACTAAAATCAATCGCTGATTCAAATATCATTTGGTAAAAGTAAGATTGTATTTGATTAACTAAGTCATTACCATCAAACTTCCTGTCCAGTAGCTTCTTATTTATACATTTAAAATATTCTTCTTTATCTTGGTATATCTTAAAATAATCTAATCTCGAAAAATGTGAATAACCAGCGGATATAGTCTTTTTATTCATAAATACTGCTTCCAATCCAATTGTAGAATTATAAGTTAGAACAAGGTCAGACCTGTTAATTAATATGTAACTGCTTGTAGTATCTGCAGCATCTATTACTGATATATTTTTATCTTTTTTAGTATTTTGTAATATATAGTCACTAGTTTTTTCATAAATTCTTTTATCTGAACGAATTTCGTCAGGATGTGATCTGAATATGAAATGTAGGTCTGTATTTTTTTCTGCAAATAAAATTAATTCATCAATCCACTGGTAAATATCATCAAACAAATAAGAAGCTTTTACTTGAGAAGTGTCGAATGGAACATTCAAGAAAATAATAATATTTCTTTTAAATGATTCACATTTATTTTTTAAATCATCATCAATATCAGTCATCTCGTTCCAGTATTTTATGCCTGATCTTGTAAAGTCGCCTGAAAATCTTTTTTCCAAATAGTTATCAAGTTTATTTTTCTCGAGTGCTGTAAGTACTTTGTTTATATCAAAAGGAAATTCATAATCTGTTGCGCTTTCATTAGTAAAATATATTGAGTTTTCTCTATAGCCAGTTTCAAATGTAATAACGTTCACTCCATTTTTTTCCATAAAATACTTAATTACGCACTCAGGAAAGCTTATGCCATTAAATAATATGATGCTGTTTGGTAGGGAATCTTTATCGATACCATCTAGAAAACTTAACCATAATATAGCTGCTTCTTTCATTCGGGAATTAAATTCTTTGCTTAGTTTTAAATTTTTATTACCTCTAAGAATCCAATTAAGTGAGGGCTTTAAAATTTGATCTAAATTATCCTCATTTTTTGTATTTTTAATATTTAAATCTTTAGATGTAAATTCGATTAAAAAATTACTATCAAAATTTTGTTTTTTGAAGGAGTAGCAAGCCATACATGGCATAAAAGCTGATGGATTATTTGTAGACGCACCAGTTTGTGAAAATTTTGGTCCTCCAGCACAAAGTAGCACATTACATTTAAAGCCGCGTTCTTTTAAAACTTTAACCAAAAACTCGCCTCCTAGACTAAACAAAGTTGCATAGTCCAAGTGCGATGAGCCATTAAAATACCAATAAGGTGTTTTCTGGACGGTACTTGTTGAAATTTCCCTTTTGTAATCAAGGTTTGTACTAAATAAATTTTTTAATAAGTATTGCAAATTCTTGAAAAGACCCTTCTGATTTTGAAGGAGATAATTTTTGAACTTATTTTTATATTTCTTCATGCATACTTTAATTTAATTTACTAACTTATAATAAATATTAAATGTTTCCAATTAGTATCACTCAGTTAAAGTTATTAAATTTTTTTAAATTACATAAAATAATATTATGGACACTATTAAGAAAATTTCAGTTAGAAAATACTAATAGTTACCAGTCTATTTTTATAGCAGATACAACAAACATTGAAAATAATTTGGAATCAATCTTCTCCTTGCCTTTAGTTGATTATCCAAACAGCAAATCTCTGATTATATTTCATAAATTTAATTTTATTAAATTGATTAAACTCATCAGGTTTATTAAAAACATAAGGATTCTAGATAAAAACTTTTTTACAACAGCAGAGGCATCAACTAGATTTCGCCTATATTTTTATGATATTTGTAATGAAGAAACAAAGAAGCATTATAGATTTCAATCACAAACAAATTATGAAAATTACCTTCAAGCTAATGAAAATAAAACAATTGGTATACTCGGAACAGGACCCTCTTACGAAGAGGGAAAGAAATTATACTTGTCTGATAGTTTTCATATAATAACCTGCAATTCCGCAATTTACGATGATGTTTGGAGAAATTATAATTGTACACTTGTGTTTGCTGATCCAGTATTCCATTTTGGTACAAGTTCTGAAGCTAAAAGATTTAAAGAAGAAGTTATAACAAAATTTAGTCAGTACAAGTTTTATATATTTGTTCCAATGGCAGGCTTTCCAATTCTTCATCTAGAGTGGGGTATTGATAAAAATTATATAGTTGGTATAGATTCAACAAAAGGTAGACAATTACTTCCTCTCTTAAAGCAGAACTTATCTACTGTAAGAACAAGCAATGTCCTTACTGAATTCATGCTGCCATTATCCGCAAACTTATCAAAAAAAATTAATCTCGCAGGCTTTGATGGCAGGGAAGTTAGTGATAAAAATTTTTGGCAATACTCAAATAAAACTGAGCAAAATCTTGAAAGTCATAAATCAAATCATCCATCTTTTTTTGATGATAGAAATATTGATAATTACTATAAAAAACATATAAGTATCCTAGAAAAACAAATTATGTTATTAGAAAAAAATGATTACATTATTTCAAATAAAACTATTTCGAACATTGAATTTTTGAATGATAGGTTTCATGAATAATTTCATAAGATTAGAAAATTCTAATTTACTTGTTTTGGTTGATGTAAATTATGGTGGAAAAATTGTTAAATTAATAAATAAAGATAATGGAAGTAATTGGGTGTGGTTTAATGATTCCAAATATTCAAAATATTCTCCAACTGAATTCTCGGATTATGATTCACAATGGATTGGAGGTTATGAAGAATTATATCCTAATGATAAGGTTGAACTTATTATTGGTAAACAGGCACCTGATCATGGAGAGCTTTGGTCATCGTCCTGGGAAATAATTAACAATACAACTACAACACTTGAGATTAAGTGTGAGGGATATTTTTCCAATTCAACCATAATTAAAAAAATTGAGCTTATTGGCAATAAATTATTGGTTAATTTTGAGATAAAAGAAATTAAAATTAAAAATTATTTATTCAAACTCCATCTTGCTTTACCGGTAAATAGTCATGTAGTTAAATTTAAATTTGAATCTTTTAAAAAAGTAGACCATCAATTTGGAAATATAGTACAAGACGATAATCTAAATGATTTCTTAACCTCTATAAATGCTGATGAAGGAAGAAATGACTTTGTGTATTTTTATGGCATAGATAGTGAAATTAAAATATTCGATCAAAACAACAATGTTTGTATCCTAGAATACGACAAAGTCACGTTACCATATTTTTGGATATTTCAATCGAGGGGAGGTTGGAATAATTTAAATGTAAATGTTTTAGAGCCATGTAATTCCGGCTTAAAAGATATTCAAACAGCTGTAAAAAATAATTTAATTTACATACCTAATGATAATAATTTTTATACTTGGTATACAATTGAGTTAATTTGAATAAAAAAATTTCAATTGTAGTTAGATGCCTTAATGAAAACGAGAATCTTAAGGTACTTATCCCATTAATTTTAAAACAAACTTATAAAGATTTTGAAATAATTTTTGTTGATTCTGGAAGTACAGACGGCAGTTTAGAGACTATAAAAAATTTTTTAAACAATTCAGAAAATGTTCAATTAACACATATTAAGAAAGATGAGTTTACTTTTGGTAAGTCACTAAATATAGGTTTTAGTAAAGCAACAGGGGAGATTGTAATATCTTTAAGCGCTCATTGCTTTCCAACTTCAGAGGAATGGCTTAAAAACATAACACAGCCTTTTTCAAATAGCAATATTGGAATTGTATTTGGAAAGCAATCTCCACATAAAAATACAAGATTTTCTGAGGCATCAGTTCAGCAAAAATGGTTTTCTGGTGAATCTATGGTGAGAGAGGAAATTTTTTTGAACAATGGAAATGCCGCATATAGAAAAAGCTTATGGGAAGAAATTAAATTTGATGAAAAATTAACAGGTTTAGAAGATATAAATTTTGGTCTTTATGCAAAATCTAAAGGTTGGCAATTGTATTACTCAAATGAATCAGATGTTCAACATTTACACAAAGAAAATTATATGACTATAAGAAATAGATATAGAAGAGAGGCTGAAGCTCTAAAAATTATTTTTGATGAACATAAAATTTTTACAAGTCAATATAATCTAAAATTATACAATTCAACTCTTGTTGCTTGTATACAAGGATTTTTTAGGGGAATTATTTTTGATATTAGAAAGAAAAGATATTCAAAATTACCATATAACAATTTAGTTGATATTTTAAAATATAGATACAATCAATTTTATGGAACATATAAAGGCTTTTATAAAACGATTGATAAGAATAAAATGACAGAAATGTATTTTTACCCACCTGAAATATGATTACAGCTTTGATTCCAATTAAAAGAAATTCTCAGAGAATTCCTAATAAAAATTTTCTAGAAATTAACTCAAAGCCACTGTTTTTCTGGATTATAGACAGCTTACTGAATTCTGAATTTGTTGATGAAATAGTTATTAATTATGACGATGATTACACATTACAAGAAGTATCAAAATATTTTGATTCCATTAAATTTTGCAAAAGGCCTGACAAATTACTTGGAGATGATATTTCTATGAATAAAATAATTGAATCAAGTCTTAAAGATTGCACTAACGAAACCATTATACAAGTTCATACAACCAGCCCATTACTAAAAACAAAAACAATAGATAAAGCTATTAAATTTCATCTTGATAAGAAGCAAGATATTTTTTCTGTTAATAAATTATATGAAAGATTTTATGACAAAGATTTAAGGCCTATAAATCACGATATAAACACTTTGGTTCAGACCCAAGACTTGGAGCCTTTGTATGTTGAAAATTCAGCTTTTTACATTTTTACTAAAGAAAATTTTAGACAGAACAACAATAGAATAAATGATAAATCTGATATTTTTGAAGTAATTTTTCCTGAAAATATTGATATTGATAATTTTGAAGATTTTGAATTAGCAAGAATATTTTTAGAAAAAAATATATGAATATCGTAGTTACTTGTCCAAGATATTTTTCTGAATTAAATAATTTAAACAATTTGTTAAGCAAACATGCTATAAAGATTGACTTCATGGAACCTAATGGCCAAGGATTTTCATTAAATGAAATGAAACTGAACTTGAAAGAAGCATCAATAGCTGTTGTAGGAGATGATCTGATTGATGATTCTTTATTAGACGAATGTAAGAATCTAGAACTAATTATTAAGTGGGGAGCTGGAGTAGATAATATAAACATCACAAATACAAAACCCAAAGTACTAAATAGTCCAGGAGATATTTATAAAGACGTAGCTGAACATACAGTTT
>MDTD01130309.1_pt1 | contig 25305 bp, 18 predicted proteins | sample 811221 | NCBI WGS metagenome assembly MDTD01 (sample SAMN05326646, study PRJNA326480) | marine metagenome | isolation source: seawater | place: Pacific Ocean: South West | collected 2011 | reverse complement strand
TGGCCCACTCCGCCTTGCCGGACGCCGAAGCCAACGTGATCCGCAACCTGATGGAGCGGATCGATCACCTCGAAAACACCGTGACAAGCCTCAAACGCTGCCTACAGGAGGTGGCCGCCGGACGGCAACTGCTGGACGAATGCTCCGGCGAGGCGCAAAACCTGAAAGACCGAGAGATCCTGGAGTTCCTGGGGGAGACGACGACGGAATGAAGCCCTCCCTACGTTGCGCCGCCATCGTGGCCTGCCGCAACGAACGGAAAAACCTCGAGCGGTTGCTGCCGCGCTGGGTAGGCGAAGGTCTGGACGTAATTCTGTTGGACCACAGCTCCAACGACGGGACAATCGCCTGGGCGAACCAACAACTGGGCCAGGGACTTCAACGTATTGAGACGTTGCCCTGGACCGGGCATTTCGACCTGCAAGAGCAACTGCTGGCGAAACAAGCCATCGCCAAGCAACTAGATCACGACTGGCTGCTGCATCTGGACGCCGATGAATGGCCACGAAGCAGCAGGCCTGGAGAACGACTAATTGACGCCATCCACCGAGTGGACCGCCAAGGCCACAACGCCATCAACTTCGAGGAATTCGTCTTCTTGCCGACCAACAACACATCAGAGGCAGAGCACTACTACTTCTTTGCACCCAAACCGAACCGACTGATGCGGGGCTGGCGACGGGATGTGCAGCTGAGCAACACCTCAGATGGGGGACATCAGCTGCGCCCCGACGCCACCCACCAACTGAAGCTCGCCGAGGAGAACTTTGAGCTGCGTCACTACATCGTGCGCAGCCAAGCCCATGCGCGAAAGAAGTACCTCAACCGCATCTTCAGCCCAGCTGACCTCAAGCGTGGCTGGCATGGCAACCGACTTCAACTCTGCGCCAGGTCGCTCAGCTTTCCCGATGCCATGCATCTGCAGCAGGTATCAGGAGACGCCAGCCAGCCCTTGAAGCGCAGCGAACCCAAAACAAGCCATTTCTGGCACTGGCCCGACACCACCAAACCCAAACGTTTGAACACGCTGATATGCCTTTATGGATGTGATCAAGATGCTGGGCTTTTGGAGGCCTTCGATCAATCGGACCTGGCCAATTTGATTCGACATCGCCCAGATACCCGGCTCCTGGAAGTCTGGGCCGGTGGAACAAACGACGACTTGCAGGGCCGCCGCCTGACCCTGGCCACGCCAGAGCGCTACGACCAACTCAGCCTGAAGACGCAGCGCATGATGCGCTACTGCTGCCAACACTTTCGCTTTCGGCAATTGATCAAGTTAGACCTCAGCTGCATGAGACAAACACTCACCGGAGCGCAATACGAAGGCCGTCAACCGATTGATCAGGAAGCACTCCTGCAATTCATCCAAAAACGACTGGAAGAACCATTAACCAGCGCAACCCATTACGATGGGATGTTTCAACACATCCATCCACAACGCGAAGGAATTGAACAGTGGGCCCTCAAGAAATATGCAACCATCAACTTCGAGAGCGTCTTCCAGAACAACACTCAGACTCCTAATTTCTTCAGCGGCAAGTGCTACATCGTGAGCCGTAAACTTGCCCTCAAAATTGCGCGCCATGGCTACAGCATGGCCACAGAGCATGCCATTCATCTGCACGGCTCGGAAGACTTGATGGTTGGACGGCTTGCCGAACAGCTTGAAAGCCAATGACGTCAAGCAACCCGTCCAAAATCTATCGCTATTGGCTGCTGGTGAAGCCAGACGTGGCCCACCCAACCGGCGGCATCAAACAATTGCATCGCTTGGCGGAAGCATTGGGGGAACTCAATCGAGAGGCAACACTGATTCAAGACAAGGCAGACTTCCATCCCGGCTGGTTTGAAAGCAACGTCAACACCATCAGCGAAACGGAATGGTTGAAACGCACGGATCTCGCTCCTGAGCAGGACATCGTGGTCATGCCGGAGACCTACAACGGTGAGTTCCTGACCTTTGCCCCAGAGCTACCCAAGATCATCTTCAACCAAAATGCTGCCTACAGTTTTGGAATCCCTGACAGCAACAGAGTGCATCGCCCGGCCGGGCTACTGGAGCTATATCAACACTCAAGCATCAAACATATCCTCTGTGTTTCCGAGCACGACCACGCCCTGATCAGTGAAGGCTTTCAAGCCGGAGAAGAACGCGTCAGCGTGATTCGCAATGCGATCGAAGTCGCACTCTTCAAGCCCAATCAAGCCAAAAAGAAGCAGGTTTGCTACATGCCACGTAAAAACCCGCGGGATGCCCTAATTACGATTGCGATGTTGCAACAGTGCGACTGGTTTCAACAATGGAGCGTGGTGCCCATTGAAAAGAAATCTCAGGAGCAAGTGGCACAAATCATGCAAGAGAGCCTCGTCTTTCTTTCGTTTGGTCATCCCGAAGGGTTTGGGCTTCCTGTCGCAGAAGCGATGGCTTGCGGATGCAGCGTGATTGGCTACTCCGGACTTGGCGGGCGGGAGTTGTACCAACTGGGACAAAGCCATGGAACAACTCATGAGGCAGCCCTCGGCGATTATCTGGAATTTGTTCGAGCAGCAAAAAGGGTCAACGATGCACTCCACACCAAACCGGAGAAACTCTTCCAGCGACTGGTGAACTGTTCAAAAGACATCCGTAACCGCTACAACCAGACATCAATGCTTGGCAGCGTCAAGAAAGCGCTCAACACAATCGAAGCCAACTAGAGCCGACAAGACCAGGCAATTATCCCTGCTGACCACCTGGAGCCTGTGGCTGGAACATAAACATCGAATAGATCACATTGCGGCGCATGTTCGTCATCATCTCGAGGAACATGTCGTAGCCCTCATTCTTGTATTCAATCAAGGGATCTTTCTGTCCATAGCCCCGCAAACCCACAGACTCCCTTAGAGCATCCATGGCCTGAAGGTGCTCACGCCAAAGGGTATCAATCTGCTGAAGGATGAAGAAGCGCTCTGCCTCCCGCATCAAACCAGGGCGTTGCTGCTCGATCTGTCCCTCTTTGAGGTCATAGGCATTGCGAAGTTGTTCCTGGAGAAACGCCTTGAGCTCGTCCATGCCAAGACCTTGCACCTGATCGGGGGTGAGGTCATCCAACAAGTAGATGAACTCCTTCACTTTGCCCACCAACTGCGCGAGATCCCATTCCTCGGGCGGGAGGTCAGGGTTCACATAGGCCTCGACAATTTCACTCATGGTGCGCTCGCCATAGCCGATCACCTGCTTCTTCAGAGCTTGCCCATCCAAAACACGCCGACGCTCGGAATACACCGCACGGCGTTGGTTATTCATCACTTCGTCGTACTCAAACACCTGCTTCCGAATGTCGTAGTAATAGGTCTCAACTTTTTTCTGGGCTCCTTCCAAGGAGCGGGTGAGCATGCCCGATTCGATCGGCATGTCTTCCTCCACGCGGAACGCGTTCATCAGCCCCGCCACACGGTCTCCACCAAAAATCCGCAACAGGTTGTCGCCCAACGACAGGAAAAAACGTGTGGAACCCGGATCGCCTTGCCGACCAGCACGGCCGCGCAGCTGGTTGTCCACGCGCCGCGACTCATGCCGCTCCGTGCCGATCACATGAAGTCCTCCGGCTTCGCGCACCTGCCCCTCTTCCTGCTTCACCACAGCGTCATATTCCGACTTCACCCGCACGATGGCCTCACGCAAGGCCAAGATCTCGGAATCCTCCGTGGGAGCCTTTTCGGCAGCGGTCGCGATGCGCTCTTCTAAATCAATCAACGTGAGCGCACGATCACCCCACTGCTTCACCAAGACACGGGCCAACTCACCCAAGGCCTGATCGGTGCCATCGGTGAGCGGGCAGGGATACAAACTTTCTGCGCTGCGCGGGGTGGCAACAACAGCATCTGAAAAACCGGATGCCGCACTGCGCTGCAGGGGAACCGGTGGCTTGTGGCCCTCCTCGGGCTTCACCAAGCGCGGCATCAACACCTCACGCAGCTTGAGGCGCGCCATGTAATCGCTATTGCCACCAAGGATGATGTCGGTTCCGCGCCCTGCCATGTTTGTGGCGATGGTCACGGCACCAGCACGACCCGCCTGAGCCACGATCTCCGATTCACGCTCAACATTTTCAGGCTTGGCGTTCAGCAAGTTGTGAGGAATGTCTTGCTCGGAGAGCAGCACGCTCAACAATTCACTCTTTTCCACAGAGGTTGTCCCCACAAGGACGGGACGGCCCTGCTTGTGCACCTCTGCGGTTTCATTGGCCACGGCACGCCACTTGGCTGACTCAGTTTTGTAGACCTGATCCGACCAGTCCTGACGGGCGCGCACACGATTGGTGGGAACGATGGTGGTCTCAAGCTTGTAGGTTTTCTCGAATTCCACTTCCTCTGTTTTCGCCGTACCGGTCATGCCGGCCAAACGGGGATAGAGGAGAAAGAAGTTCTGATAGGTGATCGAAGCGAGGGTTTGGGTTTCGGGCTGAATCTGCAGGGCTTCCTTGGCTTCAATCGCCTGATGCTGTCCATCACTCCAGCGGCGACCAGGCATCACACGACCCGTAAACTCATCCACAATCACCGCTTCACCATCGCGGACGATGTAGTTCACGTCCTTGATGAACAGCTCTTTGGCCTTCAGAGCATTGGTGATGTAATGCGCCCAGGGATCCTGAGGGTCGAACAAATCTTTCACACCAAGCATCTGCTCCGCCTTGGCAAAGCCTTCGTCGGTCAAGGTGCAGCTGCGCTGCTTCTCGTCCACCTCATAATCACCCTCGGGGTCAATCCCGTCTTTGCCCAACTCGGCAGAGCGTTCCAGTGATTCGGCCAGCTGTGCCGCCTGTTGATATTTCTCTTGTGGGCGTTCAACCTGACCCGAAATGATCAACGGGGTACGGGCTTCATCGATCAGGATCGAGTCAACCTCATCGATGACGCAGTATTGAAATTCGCGCTGAACAACCTCACTGACGTCGGCCGCCATGTTGTCGCGCAGGTAGTCAAAACCCAACTCAGAGTTCGTCGCGTAGGTGATGTCGCAGGCGTAATTGCGTCGACGCTCTTCCGGACGCATGTCCTGCTGGATCAAACCGACGGACAAACCCAAAAAGCGATGGACCTGGCCCATCCACTCAGCATCACGCCGCGCCAGGTAGTCGTTCACCGTCACAACATGCACCCCACGCCCCGTCAAGGCGTTGAGGTAGCTGGGAAGCGTGGCCACAAGGGTCTTTCCCTCGCCGGTCTTCATCTCGGCGATCTGGCCTTCGTGCAAAACCATGCCACCGATGAGCTGCACATCGAAGTGACGCATGCCAAGCACGCGCTTGCCTGCTTCGCGCACCACCGCGAAGGCCTCGGGAAGAATCTCGTCCAGAATCGGGCGCTGGTTTGAGAGACTGCCTGCATTGTCAAGACGTTGCTGAAAAGCTGCTGTCTTGGCTCGAAGATCGTCGTCCGACAGCGGAGCGATCTCCTCCTCAAGCAGATTGATGTCCGACACAATGGGCTGATAGCGCTTCAGCTTGCGGGCATTGGGATCACCCAGCAGGAGCTTGAGCATGGTGTCGGGCACAACCGTTACGGCAAGGGCAGCTTACTGAGGCAAGTCCAGCGATAAGAGCAGAGTGGGTAATCTGGGCCTATGCGGTGATCAGCGGTGGAACCAAAGAGGGAGCTCGATCTGGCCTACCTCTCCTGGGCTCGCCAGCTGGCCCGTGCGGAAGCGGCAGCCAAGAAGGGTCCAGGTCGTGCAGTCGTTCATCAAATGGTTGAACGAGCGAAGCGGCGTGCTTGGTGGGTGAAGGTTCTAAGGAACGCGAGACTGCAGACACCACCGGTCCAGCTCTTGTCCCAAATGCGACCCGTGCTCGCCTTGCATCCAACGAATCGCAGCCTTCTGGAAGCAGGGGAAGACCTCCTCCAGTGCCTTAATGCAAGAGCCATTGACGACATACGACATCGAATAGGAGAAGACAAAACAAAACCACTCGTCGTGATCATCGGATGCAGAAAAAGAGAAAAAATACTGCTATCCAGACTGAAACAAATTCAGGAAAATGCAACTGACATTCAAGTGCTGGGAATCATAGGAAACGAAAGAATCCCAGATTGGAAATTCAAATTCAGGTGTTATCGGGAAAGAGGAATCCTGGAGGTCCCATGCAAGGACACTTATGAAGCACTACCCGAAAAAGTGATGTGGACTTGCCTCGCGATGCATCTCACACTCAAAGGGAGAGGCATCTTCAAGATCGACGACGATACAGAAGCAGTTAATGCCAAGAAAATAGAGAGTCTGTTAGAAATCCTGGAGAAGGAGAACAAAGATGCAGCAGGATCACCGATCAGTGTTGGATCACCACTGGAGATCGACCGAGGATGGCATTTGGGGAAATGCAGTGGGACAAAAAACAAAAAGCCATTCGAGGGGATAGGACCAAAACAATGGATGTCGGGAGGGGCGGGATATCTGCTGTCTGCGAAGGGTGTCGAAACGTTGGCAGAGTTTTGCCTACACAGCTGGAACTTCATCAGGTCGCAGATCTACGAAGATTTAACCGTGTCGTGGATCTTGCAAAGCACATCGAAGAAGATTCACTGGATCAAGGATTGGAGTCAACTCGGAGTGAGAAACGAGAGGACAGTTGAACTCAGCATGGGAAGGCGATATCACAAAATCGAGGATCTGGAGGGAGGGAGAGACACATGATTATTCGGCATGACCTACAACTTGTCTTCATACATGTTCCTAAATGCGCCGGCAAACAACTGCGTTGGATCTTTAAAACGACATCAGAGAAAGACGCAATAGAGGAATTATGGAACTATGACCACAGCACTACGCTGGATCGATATGTGGATCTGGCCCATTTGCCCCTTTCCGACCTCAGGCACTACCCTCAATTCCAATATCTTAATCAATACACAGTTGTTGCTAGCATCAGGGACCCATACATGAGACTGCTCTCAGCCGTCAACGAATACTACCGGCAGAAATCAAAGCGCTTCGAACGCATGGCAAATAGCGGACAGATCTCATCGAAAATGAAAGAAAGATACTACAAAAGAATACAAGCTAAACACAGTGATTTGGATCCCCGCTTTATTCATTCATTACCAATGAATAGGTTCACACACTACGGGCGAGAACCAAAAGTCGACCATCTCCTCAGGTGTGAAACGCTGAAGGAAGATATGGAATCACTCGCCAAAGAGCTCAAATGGCCCAATGAGATGCATCAAGCCATACCAAGACACCTGAAAACCAACGCGCCAGACAAAGCAAAGCTGCAACTTACAGAAAAAGAACAACGATTAGCCGAAGCCATCTATGAAGATGATTTCGAAACGTTTAGCTATCCAAGAATCAACGCAAAATCGAACCAATTGATATCGAAACCAACTGCGGCGGGGAAAGCGCGTCATATTCATCAATGCACAGCGGTGAAATGGCACTGGGGTCCAAATGCACAACGCAAAGCTGATGCCATGAATCCAACGAGGACACGATGCTAAAGCCAAGCTTGGAGCACTGCATTTGGCTCAAAGAAGAGAATCTTGCCTTTATTTACATCCCAAAAGTAGCGTGTACATCATGGAAGATTTTCTTATGGCAGCTCATGGGCAACGAGCTCACACCAGAGATTACATACAAATCAGTCCACAATGGGCAAATACTGGCCTTGCCTTACGTCAACAACATGCCCGAGGAGAGTCGACTCGAATTTAGTGAGGGTGTCGAAAGCGGGGGGATTCAGTGCTGCGCCATGATCCGCGAGCCCAAATCGCGGGTGCTCAGTGGGTACCTGGACAAAGTACTAAACCATAAGAACCCGAACTCCTCATTTAGTCTGATCATCTTGCCAGCGATTCGAAAATATCATGGCCTTGAAAAAGATCAAAGACCAACATTCCTTGAATTCTTAGAATGGAATAAATCAATAAAAGAAGAGCAAGGACATGACTTGAATGACCATTGGCGGCAGATGACAGAAATCATAGGAATCGAAGATGAAAGTATAGATCAAAATAAGAATCTAAAACTATGGACGATGACGCAGCTTGACGAGGCTGAGGAGTGGTTTCAGGAGAGGTTGATGAAGAAAATCAGATTTCCAAGTTCACAGTCGCTTGGACCTCGTCCGATCAACAACAGCAAGGAGAAAATAGCTAGCTTTTATGGGAAAAATGAGATAGACATATACAAGAGGATATACAGCAGCGACGAAAAATTATACAGATTGTTGGCTCCATGAACATAGCGCAACAGTCTGGACGATGGAGGCAATGGGTCACTCAATGCAAAAAGAGGAGTGGAAACAAGCTGCCTATTGTTTTACATATTGGCATGGAAAAAACAGGCTCTAAATCAATCCAAACGTGGTTAGCAGACAATAGAAAAAACCTTGCAGGAGAAGGATGGCACATACCAACAACACTTGGTGCCATTAACCATCGGCAGGTCTCATTTCTCGGTTACGACGTAACCCGGCGCGATGATGGAACACAACGCAGGGGTATCTATACAGATCAGCAACTAAAACAATTTAAAAAAGAAATTCTAGTACGTCTGAAGAATGAAGTTCAAGATGCCCGAAAAAATGGTGCAAAAGCAATGCTCATCAGCACAGAATTAGCAACAAGCCGGCTTACCAAGAAACGAGAAATAAGACGTTTGTTCAAAAAGCTTAGGGAGGCAGACGCCGGTCCAATCCTTGTGACCTTGTTTCGAAGGGATCCGGTGGAACTATTGGAGTCACGACACTCGACAGCGATACTTCACGAAGGTTGGACGAAAGCACATCCACCAAAGGCTGGATCAAAATTGGCGAACAAATTCGGAGACCAAAAAACACTGCAAAAGAAGTGGTGGGAGGTGATTAACAAATTCAATAATATTGATTTCGACGTTTATAACTATTCAAGGAAAGTATTGATTGAAGGCTCATCAGCAGCAACAGTTGCAACAATGATGGGCTGCAGAACAACAATGATCAAGACAGCAGTTGAGCTAAAAGCCAATCAACCCTTACCACTCATAAATTTGATAGGTTTAAGATTCAGCAATTGGATCAATCAAAGAAAGACACCCTTATCGAAAGAGCAAAATAATCGATTGAAAAAATTCTTTCTGAAAAACAAAATACTAGGGAGATTAAAGTACAAACTCCCTGAAGTGATTCGACAAAGTTATAGAACAGCCTACAAAGCGAGTTTGATGCCAGCGGGTGATGATTGGCTACTATGGTCTAGTTGGATACAACAGCAACAAGACACCGAAGTAGTTCAAAGAGGTGAGCAGTGAAGAAGGATCAACGGAAAAATTTCTTACTCATTACCTTTGATCAATGGCGAGGCGACTGGGGAAATCCACATCAACCAATCGTTGAATTACCGAATTTAAAAAAACTGGCCGATAGAGGCATTACAGCAACACGATGCTACACGAGCAGTCCGCACTGCGTGCCGGCACGCTTTAGTTGGCTCACTGGGTTGATGCCCGGCCAAATGGGAGTAACAGAGAATAAAGCTGTCTGGATGCCATCTGATGCACCCTCGTTTGTAAGAGATCTAAAAGAGGCTGGTTGGTATACGAGTCTGGTTGGTAAAACGCATTGGACACCCCACAACGAACCGTACGACTTGCGCGACAATGTTGGGCTAATGCATGCTCTGGGATTTGATGACGTTGTAGAGATTGGAGGTCCGAGGGCAATGCGGCGACTCGAATGTGAACTGACAGACGCGTGGAGAAAAGCGGGTATTTTGGAGCAACATCGAAATGACCTAGAGGAAAGATATGGGCGTGGCCTAAGACCAACAATCTGCGGAGTAAAGGAAACGGTATTACCCAATCACCTATATCCAGATATATGGATTGCGAACAGAGCTATACAGAAAATTCAAGGAATGAACAATGATAAACCGTGGTTTTTGTGGGTCAGTTTCTGTGGGCCACATGAACCATTTGATACACCCAAACCCTGGAAAGGGAGAAATCAACACACAGAACTACCTAAGGCACAACACTTGCCTGACTGGGTAGAAAGTCAGCCAAAGAATTCTGTTTTATACCAAACCACGAAACGGTGGAAAACATTAATAACAGAGAATGAAATCAATGAATGCAGAAGAGACTATGCAGATAAACTTCAGCTATTGGATGAGCAAATTGGAAAATTAATTAGAGCACTGGATGAAAAAAAACAGAAAACAAAGACAGCTATTGCTATTACTGCGGATCACGGCGAACATTTGGGTGATTTTGGTTGCATGTACAAAGGAAGCTTTCTTGAGAGCGCAATTCGTGTTCCATGGATCTACTGGGAAGCAACCAAAAGCAATAAGAATAATTCAAATGGAAGCCGATTGATAAACAAACCAATTAATCTGACTCAGTCAATCCAGATAATCACATCGAGGCTCACAAGCTGCTCAAACAGAAGAGAGATCATTAATAAACTCAGGCAGACAAAATACAGTTCGGTAGAATTCAAAGACGAGATATTGATAATCAAAGGTAAAAAGAGATTAGCTGCGAAAATAGAAGGGAATGTGCTATGGGGAGCAACGCTAAAGAATGAAGGGAATGAAGAAAGATACTTAATCGATACTGATTTAAAAAGAAAACATTGGAGAGATCACTTTAGAATCCTAAAAGAAGAAACAGAAAAAAGGGTCCAAAGTGACTGGCTAAGGGAAGATATTGAATGCAGGAGGAATGAATAAAACTAATCAGAATTAAACCGGGGGTCAACGGTTGTTTTTAATTTTAAGTTGGTATTAGGGTAAAGTTTTTTCCACATTTCCCAAGATCTAAAGCATGACACATTGTCATTTAAATAAGATGCAAGCAAAGGCAATTCATCATCATTGATACGTCCATGGATGACACTTACTTCCAATCCCTTTCCTGCAATCCAAGGCTTGGTCAAACGAAGGTTACATTCAGGAGGTAAGGCAAAGAAATTAACTAAATGATTGGAGATATAACTCCAAAGAGTTTCTCGAAATGACGCTTGATCCCATGATTGCCCCGTAGTCAAGTATAAATGACTATATAGCCTATGCCAATCACAGATAAAAGATTTGACTCTTTTGGTTTTACGGACTAATAGAACTCCGGTATTAAACTCGGTAAAAAGAGAACAAGGCACTGAACTAGTCCAACCATCTGGAGAACGTACCGGTGCGAGAGAAGCACACAAATCGAATGTATCTAAAAGTTCGAAAAGAGGAGATAAGGATGAAATGACGACAGTATCAGAGTCGATAAATAGAGATTTAGTGAACGGAGATCTAGACATCGGGAGAATTTTGTCGCCATAAGAATAAAAAGGATTGTCTATATTAAAAACGTAATCAAAAAGGCCTAAGTCACGAGCTGTTTTATCAAGATCGGTAAAAATGGCAATTGGTAAATTACTAATATAATTTGATGAGCGAGCAATGCTTAGAGCAACTTCGCGTAAGTAATCAGGTCCAGTGGCTACATATACTAAACCTTGAGAATACATTCCTAGTTAGAGTGTAATGAACGTATATTAGGCTGATTTGGTATGACATAATTTAATGGATCCAACAGGTTTGTTTGTTTCAAAGATGAATCTGAATCAATTGAGTCTGAAAGAGTCTGTAGATGTTGGTTAGTTGGGTCAACACCAGACAGCTTGGTAAGGTAAAATTTTGCAGCCACTTTATCTCCTCTTAAACGAGATAGAGTCACGAGGTTAAAATAAGTTTGGGGAGAAGCGGGGTCAATACTTTGCGAATGTAGCAGAAAAATTTCAGCTTCTTGGTATCTTTGCAAGGAAATATAAATATCTGCAATTAGAACAAAAAGTTCAGAGTTGAAGCCAATAACATTATAAGCTGCGCTGCATAACTCAAGTGCATAGGTAAAGTTACACTCGACAAACGATTTTTTGGCAAGTCTTATGAAGTCTGCTGATTTTTCAATGTCAGAGTGAGAAGGATTTATTGAAGCAACAAATTTTGATGCACTAGTGGGTTGCTTTTTGAGCTTTAAACCCATAGTACGCATACTTTCTTGGACAGAAAAAGCTTGCAATAACGGATCAAAGGGATTTTCATTATTATCAACATTCGTTATGACATCAGTAGTAGAAGCCACAGATTGGGACTTCTTCAAGAACAAAGCTCGATTGAGATTAACCGAAGCATCTTCATAAGCAGGGGTTTCATTCAAGATCTTTTGAAGAATTTGAATAGCTTGATCGTACTCATGTAAGTCGACAAGAAGATTCGCATAGTTATTTTGAATCGATAATGAAGTAGGATTAGATTCTAAAGCGATTTGAAAACAAGATTTGGCTTTAGAAAGACGTCCAAGACGCCTTGCGCATGAGCCATATAGAGTCCAATATTCACCGTTAGAACCCAATACAGTTTCTAGTTGAATCAACAAGTCAAAAGAGTCTTGATATTGTCCAACCTTGAAATAAGTTGCGGCGAGAATATAAGCTGATGTTGGGTCAGTTTGAGAAATATTAGACAGATCTTTCAGTGAAGAAATGACTTGATCATATTTTTGTTCGTTGTATAGAGAAATAAATAGCTCGGACACAAGAAACCCGTCTTTAGGATCAAGTACCTCATATCATACTACGGGAGGCAGGATCCGATAATGGAAATCCATCTGCAATCCATTGAGATACTCCATCAAGAGCGGAAGACCATTTTGAATCTAACGTTTGGCGAAATATAGATACAGATGGATACCAATAGCTGCCTGTTACTGATTCAGAAGACAACCATCGCCAATCAAATTGTGTACTTAAAAGGCATGCTGTCGGAATCGCAAGTCCGCCCGAACCATGAATAGTAGTATTTGCAACACTAATAACTGCATCACAAGAGGAAACCAGAGAAAGCCACAAGTCCATATCCTTGATAGGGTTAACTTCCTCGTCATGAATTACGGATACCCCGTAGTTTGAAAACAATTCAATATCACGACTGACATCGCCGTATTGAAGAGAAATATATTGGACATCATGAAGCTGCTGTATACCCCTAAGACATGAAGCGAATGTAGAGATACTAATTGATTTTTCTCTTTGTCTCTTTTGATGCCCCCCCCCCCTCCAGCTAAGACCGATTAATTTGGACTTAGGCTGAGATGACCTGTAGCGTGCATGGAAACGCTCATGTGGAGCAATATCATGAATGAGAACAGGAAATTCTCTACCATAACAATTAATATCTGTATGCCTGAATTGCATAATAGAACCCAAGGCAACCTGATAATCATAATTATCTGGATCAGGAAAAGAAGCGTGCTTAACTGAATTGAAAAGAGTAAGTTGACCTGAATCGATATATTTACGAAATGAACGCTTATAAATAGAAAGCAGCCGAGGTGTAAGAAGTATGCCGCAATGTTTAGCCTCGCGCAAAAGGGATGGCAAAAGGGTGAGAAACATCATTATATCGCCAATGGCTTGTTCCTCAAGAATTAACAATGATTTATGAGCCAATGACTCACCTTTCCAAAGAGGAAGAACTTGACTCGAAAAAGGCTTTTTCAGCGCACGCTGCCACATTTGCTTTCCAGGTGCCTGTGTAACTAAGCCATAATCAAAAAGACGCCATCCGAGCTTAAACTGCTGGTGCTGAAGAAGTTTTGATGCAAAGTTCCAAGAATGCGTAGTCCATATATCACGTATTCGATCCGAATCAGAATTTTCGCAGAGTTTACGCGACTTCAATTCAGACTCTAAGGCCATAAACTGAGAGATACTCTCCTCAATACCAGATTCCTTCGCCGAAGTACTGGCTAGGATTAATTTGATTTTGACTCTAGTGACGTCATCTGCGTCTTCTAACTTGCTCTCAAGAATCTCATCGAGCAGTTGCGTGTTAGTTAATTCTTCATCTGATATGCCACTCGAAATATATTTAGAATACAGAAGTCTAATGGCAAGCAAGAAACGACAATCAAGAGAACGATAAGGGGCAACTACTCTCAATAGATCAAATGCCAGAGCGAAGCAGTTAACCGTAGAAAGTTGTTCAAGCGCAAGATCTGAGACCGCGTCAATACATTTTTGATTATCTTTATTAGCGGATGCCAGAAGAAGTGTAAGTGCACGTAAATTTAATTCTATTGAGCTTGTAACCCGACCCATATCCCACAACAAGTTTGCTGAATTGGTAAGAATTCCATGGTGTACGGGAAACAAAGCCAAACCCTTCTCATAGACCTCTAAAGCCGAGTCAGTCTTCGCATCCTGACGAAGTAAAGCTCCATAGTTTTGGTATAAAACTGGGTTTTTATCTCCTGCTGAAAAGCTTTCACTGTAATATTTCTTCGCAAGTGACAGATCACCTGCCTGATGAGCTTTCAAAGCCAATTTGAGGCTCATACTGGTCTGCTAGAATGGATCATATTGTAGCTTAACATTGAATCTATTAATATTACACCCCAATTTCCCTGCTCAATTTAAGGAGCCTGCAATAGAAGCAACAAAGTTAGGCTGGAACGTTAAATTTGTCTGCCAAACACACTACGGAAGGTCTATTCCAAAAGTCGAAAGAATAAAAATCAAAGGTAGATTAAGTAAAGAATATTTGGACAATCATAAGCTTGAGGGTTTTGAACGCACTCAGGAAATAGCAATCCAATACAGATTAATACTTGATTCTTTTAAGAAAGAAAACTATAGACCTGACGTAATTATAAGCCACAGCGGATGGGGAGTTGGTTTATTTGCCAAAGAACTGTGGCCTGATTCATACCTAATTTCATATTTTGAATGGTGGTATAAAGCAGATTCTTATCTTTACAGATACGACACTGATAATAAATGGCTAAATTATACAACCGAAGCGATCGCAAGTTTGTGGAAGAAGAATCAGTCGATGGCACTCGAAATGGCTTCTGCAAATTTTATCGCAACCCCTTCGATGTGGCAGAGAAATCAGTTACCCCAAATCTATCAAAAAATTACACACATTATTGAGGAATCAATTGAGAGCGATATTTTTGAGGAGCGAGAGAATAAAAAAATCAGCCGGGATAAAAACAATATCAAATTAACTTATGGCACAAGAGGTTTTGAACCAATACGATGTTTTAGTGAATTTATAAATGAGCTTCCATCGATCTTAGCCAAGTTTAATAACATAGATGTTTCGATTGCAGGCAGCGATATGATTTTTTATGGGGGGAAAAATCCGGTACCGAATGATAAAGAAATTACATGGAAGAAATGGGCAGTAAATTTCCTCACGGGGAAAAATTGTATGGATAGAGTTAGCTTCGTCGGAAGCTTGCCACGTAAAAATTACATCGAATGGCTTGGTAGTTCAGACATTCATGTTTACTTAACCCAACCTTATATTGCCAGCTGGAGTCTTAAAGACGCACTAATTTTAGGCAAAAATATTATCGGAAGCGACACTCCACCAGTACAGGAGTACTATTCTGATCAAGGGATGACTCTTGTGGATCACCGGAAGCCAGGATTCCTCTTACCGGCGGTCGAAGAAATTGTCAAGATGGGAGCAAAGAAGAGGCATGCAAGAGCCCCCTCTCCACTAGCGCGCTGGGGCAAGGGGGCGGGCTGGAAGGATGTGCTTGTTCACCATGTGCACACATAGAGTTTGACGAGGGTCGAACTGCTTATAAAGTATGCGAGGCGTCTTGCCCTCTGACTCTTCCTCGCAATGGCGAATTTTCTAGTAACAACTGCGAATACCCTCCAAGAGGGTACTTCGACTGCCGACCTTTTCTACTTCAATACTGCACGCGGCGTTTCCGTCCGTGGCCTTGATGGTAACGACACCATCACTGCCGGAACCGCCAGCATGACCGCAGTCAACATGTTGCTTGCTGGTAACGGCGGCAACGACACGATCAATCTGCTGTCTGCCCTCCACGTCAACCAAGGCTCCATCTATGGTGGCGCTGGCACAGACTTCATCAGCGCAACCAACTTCAGCGCTGTTGACACCACCATCCAAGGTGGTGGCGGCAACGACACTCTGGATTTCAACAGCGCTGTCTTCACTCGCGGCAACATCGGCCTCAATGCAGGTGACGACGTTTTCACCGCAGGTGTGAGTGCTATCAACATCAACTCCTCCCTGGTAGCACTGGGTGGCGGTGCTGACATTTTCTCTGCGATCAGCGCTTCTGCTGTCGGTGCAACCATCAACGGTGGTGGCGGTGCTGACCAAATCGACATTGACGGTAACGGTCTCGTCCGTGGTGGCCAGATCAACGGTGACGTCCTTGGCGACAACACTTTCTTTGGTAATGACACCATCGAAATCAATGTCAACGAGATCTACAGCGCCACAACCATCAACGGTGGCTTTGGTAACGACACCATTTCAGCTGTAGCCAACAACATCGGCACTTCATTCATCAATGGCAACGATGGCGCTGATGTCATCGTCGTTGACGGCATCTCCACAGGTGCTGTTGGTGGTGCTGCTGCAAGCTCCTTCATCGGTGGCGGCGCAGGTAACGACACCATCACTGTTTCTGTTGTCTCCGGCAACGTTGGCGGACTTTGGGGAACCCTGAATGGTGGTGGTGGTAACGACACCATCATTTACTCTGCCCTGACCGACACCAACGAGTTAGCAACCGCCGGCGCAACCGGCGGTTACATCCAAGGTGGTGCTGGTGCAGACAGCATCAGCTTCAACGGTGGTGGTAGCGGCGCAGTTGCAACCCTGCTGTACACAGCTGCATCTGACTCAAACATCGACAGCTTCGACACTGTTAGCTCTGAAGCTGGATCACTGCAGGTTTCCGGTGCTGCTCTGACACTCCAGACTTACAACGTGTTCGCTGTGAACACTCCAGAAAGTCGTGAGAGTGCAGCTGGTGAAATCGGTGGTAACGAGGTCTACACCGGTGTTGAAGGTATTGTGACCTTCACCTCCACCTTCAGCGACAACCTGGCTGATCAGGTTTCTGCTCTGGATGTGAACACCAACGACGGTACCGTGGCGTTGTTCAGCAAGACTGGCAGCACCAACACCTACCTGTTCATGCAAGGTGGTTCTGCTGGAACGGCTGATGACCTTCTGGTTAAGGTCAACACTCAGGCTTCCCAGTCTGGTGCTACCAAGCCTGCACGTACAACTCTCGATGTCATTACGGTTCAGGGCAATACTGCTATTACCCTCGGTATGGCAGCCAACTGATATCGTCTGATCTCAGGCTCTGTTCAACCCTCCCCTTCTATAGGGGGGGGTTTTTTTTGCCCTTAAAAACAAAGCTCTCAACTGCTACCTGCGCGTACCAGCCAAATAATCTCTCGACATATCAGTTCATTATCAACATGCTTTTTGTAGGTAGTTTGATTTGACCTTTTAGTCCAACACATCAACACAGGACTATCAACTGCTACCTGCGCGTACCAGCCAAATAATCTCTCGACATATCAGTTCGTTCTGACCAACAGCATATGATTACGCATTTGCAGCCAAATAAATCACAAAAAGTCCGATATAAGTTTTTAATACACCCATGTTAAAATCAGCTTAAGAAACAGCCCAAGGCATTCACTGAAGAAATGCACTGTATCAAGAATACTTAGAATGTTCCATCCACCTAATAGCTATCGCAAGCCATAAAATCAATGAAATCAATACAGAGCCAATACAATCTAATAAAGCGAGACCAAAGCAAAAAACAGTAAAATATATCTACCGGCAAAGAAACATTATTTTAAGTATTAGGTTATCTGCAGATCTACGAAGATTGCTGTTGTTGATAAAGGGCAAAATAACGACCTTGCAGACTCATAAGATGATCATGTTGGCCTTCTTCGCAAACTTGACCCTTATTCATAACAATAATTTTGTCACTATTTTTGATAGTACTAAGCCTATGAGTAATAAAAAATACAGTTTTATCTCCTGCCCAATGATAAAGATTCTCACAGAGAAGTCTTTCAGTATTAAAGTCAAGAGCACTAGTGGCTTCATCAAGAATAAGAAGTTGCGGGTCAGCTAATATGGTTCTAGCAACAGCAATTCTTTGCCTTTGTCCTCCACTTACATTTGATCCTCGTTCCGCGAGAGGAGTCGCATATCCTTCGTCTAACTCCATAATAAAGTCGTGTGCACAAGCTATTTTCGCAGCATTCATAATGGCTTCAGTAGAAGCATTCGGATCATTAAGCGCAATATTTTCTGCAATCGTACCTTCAAATAAAATTGAATCTTGTGGTACGATGCCAACTTGCCGTCTTAGGCTTGCAAGATCAATCTTATCAACATCATAACCATCGATCAATACTTGACCATTCTCAGGATTGTAAAGCTTAGGGAGGAGTTTCATCAATGTGCTTTTTCCGCTACCACTTTGCCCAACAATACCTACGAACTGTCCACTATTTACTACAAGGGAAACTCCATCAAGTTGATATGACCCGCGTTCTTTGAAGCGGAAGAAAACATCTCTGAATTCTACTTTTCCTTCTATTGGTGGAAGAATAATTTTTCCAACTTCATTAGTACTGGATTCAAGTTCTGGTTTTTGATCAATGACATCACTCAATCGCTCCATTGACAACTGTACTGATTGAAACGACTGATAAAGTCCCGATAATTGTAAGAGTGGACCTGTAACATTCCCGCTAATAATACGGAATGCAATGAGCATGCCTAACGTCATTTCACCGTCAATGACTAACCACATGCCAAACCAGAGAACAAGAAGGCTACTTATTGTATTTAAAAACTTGCCTATCTCACCAGTTGTAGTTCCCAAAATAGAACTTTTAAAACCTTGATCAACAAAGTGACGATATTTGTCTTGCCATTTCCAACGAGCAGTAAGTTCAAAATGCTGCGCTTTGACAGTTTGGATACCATTAAGAACTTCAATTAAGTGGCTCTGTGTACGGGCTTGAGCAACGGCACGATTACGTATAAAAGATTTAAAGATTGGGGATACGACAAAAACGAGAACGATATAGATGGGAATAGTGCTTAGCGCTATTAACGATAGAGTTGGAGAATATAAAAACATCACGATAAGATAAATTAGAGCGAAGATAATATTTAGAGAACTGACCAAAGCGGTGCCAGTTAGAAAACCTCTAATTGTGTTAAGTTCACCCAGCCTTTGACTCAGTTCACCAACTGGTCGCTTATCAAAATAGCCAAGTGGCAGGGATAAAAGCTTCTGGATTACGGAAGATCCAAGAGTAAGATCCATACGATCAGTTGTATCTACAAATATGAATGTTCTCAATGCTGTGAGAAAGCCCTGGAAAAGGGCCAAGACAATCATCGTGCTCCCTAATAGATTGAGGCTTCCCAAGTTTCCTTGTGTCAAAACTTTATCAATAATTTGCTGAATCATCAGCGGTATCGCCAAACCAAAAAGTTGAGCCAACAACGAAGCAGCAAATACAAGAACAAGAGAATTCTTGTATTTATTGATTAAAGGGACAAACCAGGACCAAGTAAGCTTCTTATCGGGAGTCGACGCAGTCTTTCTTGGAAGAAGAAAGGATATAGTATCTGTTTTGATACTTTCTATGAAATCAGTGAAAGCATTTTCTTGAAGCCGAGAAAAGGATGGATCTGCAACAACAAGATTATTTTGAAATTTACCAAACAAAATGATAGGATTATCGTCTACGAAAATAATGGCAGGGAAATCTAAAGACTTTAAATTGTTTACACTTGTTGAACCTATTAAACAGCGATACCCAATAAGTTCTAACAAGCCGCCAAACATCTGCAAGGAATACTCTTTATCTCTTCGGAGATAGTCGTCTAAAACCTTTTGAATCGCATCTTTCCGGAATGGAACATTGTCAAATGCAGATAGCATTTGACAAATAGCTAGTACTTTTTGAGATTTAGATTTGCCTGAAAAGAAAGGGTAAACATCATTTATGTTTTTTCTATCATATTCTACAATTCCTAGCTCCTCTAAGCTAAAGCTTTCATCATTTAAACTTGGCTCAAGGTTTGAACTATTCTCTTGAGCATGAGGTCTTTCGTTTTGGGCTAAAGATTGCGGTAAATGAGTATCTAGATCTGCTAACAAAGTATGCGGCACACCAACTAATCTGAGAGGAACTTTAGGAATAGAAGAAGTCCTGTGATGCTGACCTCTTTGAAGCAAAGAACCTGCGGATGCAGACTCTAGAAAGCTTGAAGTCAATACCCAAGAAAAATTGGAGTCCAATTCAGGAACGACAAGATCTTTAAGATTTGATTCTTCTTTGGAATTAAAAAATGAAGAAAGCGAGACTACGTCAAGCACAATATTTTTCTTTAACTGATTAAACACCTTCCCAATACTAAATTCGATCAACTTTTGCGAATTTAGACATGCAGAAATAGCAAAATATGATTCCTGGTCAGATATTTTTTCATTGAAAAAGGATGCAAAATTTGGATATGCTAAGTAAGAATCTAAGAAATTCTTTGAACTTATTCTTAGGATCTGACCTTCCTCACAACATAAACTATAGTCGTAGGGCTGAGCATTTAAAATACTTGACCAACCTATTAACCTGCCCGCTCCATATTTTACAAGTGTAAAATTTCTATTTTTATACTTATCAAAAGCAATAATACGGAATTTTCCAGATAAGACAAATGATATGCTAGACGGAATACTCTCTTCACTATAAAGTCTTTGACCAGGCTTGATTTTTTCTATCACACTACCTTCGAATAATGCATTTAATGCATCACCATCAAGGAGATTGAAAGGCGCTCGTGCTGAAACGGCATCCAGGACTGCTTTAACTGACAAAAGATGCTTGTACGAGTCTATCGACAACTTTAGCAGCAACGAAATCAACCCAACACTCGAGTTGCCGACCTAAAAGGCGAAGACGCAGCGCTTCGTCTAATTTGGCAGGATCATATGACATAAGATTAACCAGAACATAGACTTTGTCAATTTTAAGTGGCTTACTGATTTGCACATCTCTGTTTTTTAATCTAGAAACTGCACTTTGAAACGTTTTGGAGATTGTGCCAAATTCCCTATTTGAAAAAGATTCAAATTTAACTTGACTGAAATGCGTACCAATTTCGCCGAAAGATTCATTATCATCAACGGCGCGATAATATGCTTCGGTCATTGTCTGGCCGTCGTCAGATTGCAAGATCTCCATAGTTAGAAGATCATAAGATGAATCTGAGGCCAAAAAAAGTCGCTCTACTTGATGATGCCACTGCTTTTTAGACCAAAGTACGGCTGCGGAAGAAACTAATAATTTTTTCTCAAACATTTTGTCAGGCAAAAGAGATCTCGCTTTTTTCTTTGAATTATCATTTTGTTGAGATTTAACAATGTTCTTGGCATCATTATTGTACCATTTAGGATTTTCTTCAATGTACTCTTCAGCCAGCTCAAGCGTTATCCAATATTTAACAACCAAATCAAGATAGCCTGAGATGGCTAACAGTGTTGCGTCGGGAAAGAACCTTTGAAAACGCTCTATACGCTCAGGATTATTGGTAAACCATGTCTCAAAAGATGGGTCTAGCTCATTTGCATCAATAAGAACTTGGCCTTGCTTCATCTTAGTGTAGAATGATGAGAAGATTCTACATGCGGAAGTGGATCAAAAAACGATTTCTAAGGAGCAGCAAAAGCTTAACGCGACCCTCCATCAAGATGATCGATATGGAAATAGAGATAAAGCTGCTGGTCTAGCTACCAAGTTACCCAAAGCACTTGATCGGATGCATGAATTAAAATTTTGTTCTAGTTTCTTAGATTATGGCACCGGAAAGGGAAAACTGCTTCAGTATATACGATCATCTATCACACATCCTATTGCACTGAAGGGTTATGACCCTGCTGTCGAGCAATATTCTTCTAAACCTAATGAGACATTCGACATTGTTACCTGCCTAGACGTTCTAGAGCATATTGAACTAGATACAATTGACAATGTAATCACTGATATTAAAAATTATACAAATAATTTCTGCTATTTAGTAATAGATCTGCAGCCAGCTGTAAAAACACTTGCGGACGGTCGAAACGCTCACATACTGCTCGCTCCTCCTGACTGGTGGCACAACAAAATTTCTCAGCATTTTAAAGCATTTACCACTTTCCCTCTGTACCATCAATCTGGTGATATCCAAAAAATTGCTGTACTCGCAACTAATAACTTTAAGTCAATCAAAGCAATGCATGGGTTTGCAATAAAGTTAGATATTTTTGAAATGAAATTACAAGGTGGATTACTTGATAAAAAAGTTCGCTACCGCAAGAAGAATTAATTAGGTTGTGCTTGTCTTAACCCCTTAACGCTATCAAGTTGCTTAACAAACATATCGCTAACCAAACTAATCACTGGTTTGCTGCCTAAATTAAGATTACTTGTAATTGACATTCCAGGCTTTAAGAATATTTTTCGACCATTCTTTGTAAGATAATCTTCTTTTAAATCTATTTTAGCAAGAAAAGAATAGAATGGAATAGAGTTTGTTGGTTCGAGTGCATCAGCACCGATACCAACAATATTGCCTTTCAAACTACCAAATTGAGTGAATGGAAATGCATCTATACGAACATCAGCATCTTGGCCAACCTTTATGTATCCGATATCTTGATTAGGGATATTTACCTGCGCATACAAGCCCTTTTGAGAAACAATTGACAATAAACGATCCGCTGTATTTAAGACCCCAGAATTAGATGCCTTTTGGTCAAAGATTACACCATCAACAGGTGCAACTATGTTCTGATAACGCAAACGTATTTCAGATTGAGCCAGAGATAGCTTTAATTGTTGTATTTTTTTGCCGGAGTCTAATATAATTTGTTGTTTTTGATAATTTAACTGTTCAACTTTTTCGCTTATTGAAGAAGTAATCTGCTTCAATTCCAATAACTCATCCTCTTTTTCTAGCACTACAATGCGTTGATAGCCTCCTAAATCTTGAAGACGACTAAGGTCTTTTAGAATATCTGACTTTGTTTTTACTTTTTGCTCTAGGACGGCTAATCTCTGTTTTTCCACCTTAAGCAAACTATTTAGGTATAGAGTGTTAGTAGCAATGAGCTTTTCTTCGGCCATGATTAAGTTCTGATATGTCTTTTTATTCTCAAGCGCGTCGTCAGTATCAAATTGTACAAGTAAATCTCCCTTTTTGACTGCGTCACCCTCTTGAAAAAATACTCTGTGAATTCGACCCCCAATAGGTGCTTTTACTTCAACCGTTCCACCTATAGATTTCAGTTGGCCTTGAACAGTCACCACCTCATCAATTTTATAAAAAATAGATGCAATTATGCCTATCGAACCAAGTGCTAATAACCCACCGGCTAAACCTTGTGCCCAAATAGGGGTTTGCCTCAGAGACAAACTCCTATTTTTTTCCATCCATTTTGTTGCTGAATCGTTAATTCTCGCTTCCAACGAAAGGCGAGGAGCATCACTAGTGGAATTAACTGAGGTCTCCGATGGTGCCTTTCCAGAAGTACTGGCATCACCTAGGTGGTTTTGAACTTTAGCCACTGCGAAAATCTGACCATCCATAGCATCTTAACGTACTGAGATTGCTAATATTAGTGTTGTCAGCGCACTTGAAAAACAAAAGTCGCCATGAGCCGTCTTTAAGCGCCATTAATTAATCGTAAGACATCGCAATGAAATTATCAACATACAAGTTCCATGACTTTGATATCCCCATATATTGGATAAATCTAAAACGTGACTATCATAGAAGAAAGAAAATGGATGCGACTTTAGCAAAGCAGGAATGGAAATCTCACCGCTGGGAAGCAACTGATGGTCAGTTATTTAGTGAAAAATTTATTCCAATCCCTAGACCTTGGCAAAGCTCTCAGGGTTTGCCAGAATTGACAAGAAAAGTTGAAAATGATCCAAACCGTAGAACCAACAGAATGGAACTTGCCTGTTTATCCAGTTGGCAGTTACTTATCGAAAGCCTAGCTGAGCAATATTCTCCGAGTAACTGGTTCTTGTTGATGGAAGATGATGTAGGCAGCAGTCTAGCAGTCCCTGATCATTGGCCTTATAGACTTACAGATGTAATAAACCAGGCTGGTGAGTCAGCTCTAGCCATTCAACTTTCCCCTATTAATGGGTATAAAAGAAGAGAATTATACGAATACTGGAAAGAAGATAAAAGACGAAACTTAGTTTTACCCAAATCAAAAGTACGCAGTCATGGCAATGGCGCTCTTTTACTTCATCGCGATGCAACTCGCTTGTTGGCTAGAAAAATTGGGCGATGGATAGAATATATTTTCCCAAGTTTTCACATTCTTGGTCATCCAAGAAATGTTCGTCCAGTCGCCGACAAGTGGCTTTATGCTTCACTTCCAAAAAACAGCTGTTGGGTCAGTACATTCCCTATTTTCTGTCTTGAAGCACAATCATCATCACTGCACAAAAGTCATGTAAAAACCTTTCACAATGCAAGCAAATTGATGACTTTAGAAATATGGAAAGAGGGTGGTCATAGCCAACTAATAAAAGCCTTCCACGAATGGAATGAAATAGAATGATTTCGCAAAGCGGATGAAGAGATTCGAACTCTCGACCCTCTCCTTGGCAAGGAGATGCTCTACCACTGAGCTACATCCGCAGGTCGTCGGTCGGATTGAACTCCTGTCGACCTGATGATGATGCACTACAGAGGGCCCCTTGGTCAAACGACCCAGCGGGAAGCTGGATCTCTTCAGTGCGACCCCGCCATTTTCTGACGCAGCTGCTTGACCCGGTCCCGCAGGTTGGCGGCTTCTTCGAAGTCGAGCTTCTTGGCCGCCTCCTTCATCTTGGCCTCCAGCTGATCGATCAACTCCGGCAACGCCTCCAGCGCCAGGCCGGCATCTGGATCGTTCTCCAGAGCCTTGGCAGCCTTGCCCACCACCTCCACCAGATCCGCATCGGGGCCGTCCTGCTTCAGCTTGCGGCTCAATTCAAGGAAGCTGAGGATCGAGTTGCTGGCCTTCTTGCCCGCCGCTGTGGGCACCACCCCGTGCTTCTCGTTGTAGGACTGCTGGATGGCCCGACGCCGCTCGGTTTCGGAGATGGCCTTGACCATCGAATCGGTCATGTTGTCGGCATAGAGCAGCGCCACCCCCTCCACATGGCGGGCAGCCCGGCCGATGGTCTGGATCAGGGAACGCTCGGCCCGCAGGAAGCCCTCTTTATCCGCATCAAGGATCGCCACCAGGCTTACCTCCGGAAGGTCCAGGCCCTCCCGCAGCAGGTTCACCCCCACCAGCACGTCGTATTCCCCCAAACGCAGGTCCTGGATGATCTCGATCCGCTCGATCGAGTGGATCTCCGAGTGCAGGTAGCGCACCCGCACCTCGTTCTCCGC
>MDTD01040138.1_pt1 | contig 25305 bp, 22 predicted proteins | sample 811221 | NCBI WGS metagenome assembly MDTD01 (sample SAMN05326646, study PRJNA326480) | marine metagenome | isolation source: seawater | place: Pacific Ocean: South West | collected 2011 | reverse complement strand
GGACCATGTATCGTGAGGGGGCGCAGCTCCTACCAGCTTTCCACCCCATGGGCCAGTGAATTTACCGCCCCCCTCTGCCGCGGCTCGCCGTCCTTGGCCCTAAAAAAAAGGTATAAATGGTATTCCCCGAGATCGTCGCGCCTTCTTCTCATACCTACCGTCCCCGACGCTTAGACATTCCACTCTTACCCTCGTCAGGCCTTTTTCCTTGAATCCCAGCTTCCTCGCGGCTCGCGGAGTGACATCAATAATGCGTCCGGCGATAAAGGGCCCCCGATCGTTAAGGCGCATCTTGACGGACTTTCCATTGGAAAGGTTTGTCACTTTGACGCGGCACGGCAGGGGCAAGGTCTTGTGGGCGCCACTGACGTCAAAGCGCCCAACCTTCTCGCCGAGGGAAGAGTCGCCCCTCTTGAAACCAAAAAAACTGCTTTCGTCATACCAGGAGGCAATTCCCGTTTCTTCGTAGCGAAGCGCCTCGTCGACGCTCATGGGATGGTAACGCACCCCCTTGATCGTGTAGGGGCGGGTCATATACCCCGTGTAACCTCCACCACCACAGGACGTTAGGGCCAGCAACCCGACGGCGGCGGGAATGATGAGGTACTTCGACATGACTTCATGATGCCAGACCAGCCCCTGTCTGACAATTCCTCAGAGGGGCCGAAGAAAACCCCCACAGAATCTCCACGCAGCGCTTCCGAAGGTCGTCCTAGTCGAGATCGACCTGAACCTGCTGCTGGATCACCGGTAGGATACGGGCCACTTTTTCCTTCATTTCCTTCCCCGGCTTGAATTTCACGACTGCCCGAGGAGGAATCGGCACGTCCTTGCCCGGATCCTTGGGGTTTCGACCCACCTTCGCCTTGGTCTGCCGAACTTCAAAAGTCCCGAAATTTCTCATCACCACGGTGTTTCCCTGCGCTAAGTCCAACGTAACCGCATCGAGGGTTTTCTGAACGACGTCAAAAACCTGCTGCTGGGTTAACCCCGTTTCGTTGCTAATCCGGACAACCAAATCTCTCTTCGTGATCGTAGACATCAATTCGCTTACAGTTTTTATTTACAGCACACCCCGTGCCGCCTGTGCCGACAGAACGGATGACAAATAAGAACTCATTCATTTCCGCTTATGGTCAACTGATTTGTGGTCTTGAAATGCAATTTGGCGACTTCTGCCAAATCCTCCCTTCCGTAGCGGGCGATAAAATCCCGCCCGGATTCAAGGACCTGGACCCCGGCACCGAGGGGCAAAGAAAGATCCCAGGTCCCGGAGGCCCCCTCAATCCACCTTACGAAAGCCTCTCGCGCTAGAATAGATGCCGCTGCGACCGCAACATCGCTCTCGCCCTTAGTGCGCTGCTGGAGTTCCACCCTCACCTCCTGACGCGCAAGGGCACGCTCAAGGACACGCGGGTTTGCGAACTGGTCACTGAGAGCTCTAGGGCACCCGGGGACCAGCCCGGAGAGCTCCTTGATCACCTTGGCATGCCCCCACGCCAGTAACTCATTCAGGTTAGCGAACCTCTCGTAAAGTTCGTTATAACGCCGAGGTCCGACCAGAATCACAGAGGTTTCCACCCCTTTTGTTCTCCTGATCATGCCCGACAGGCTAACGATTCGATCTCTCGAAGTCACCCTCTTGGAATCCATGACCCCGGCCTCCATCAGGACCCGCGTGCTCGCTGAATCAGTGTAGACCCCCGCAATGACCAGAGGACCGAAATAGTCTCCCTTTCCACTCTCGTCGATCCCGAAATGAGGTTCGAACAGCTCCGGGTTATGCAACTCCTCATAACCCAGGCGGGCCTCTCCCAGAATCTCCGGCTCGAGCACGAATTTCACAAATTCCTCGGTTTCCTTCCCCTGGATGAGTACTTTTGGGCCCTTCTCGTAGACGGTTACGCTGAGTTTTCCCTTTCGGGCGCCGTAGTAGGCATACGGCTTTTCCAGCAACTCAAAGCCGCTCCGCTTGAGGACCTCGCGCAACTTTTCCACATCATCTTCCCCGATTTCCTGAGTATAGGTCGTTAATGCCACTTCCTGAGTTTCTAGGTTCGACCTGGCTTTCGCAATGACTGATCCTCAAGCCGTGTCCAAGCCAATGGCCAATCGTCACGCCCTCCGGAACGTCAGGGCTTTCCGGCAAGCGCTTCTTCGCTGGTTTGCTCGGGAGGGTGCAGACTACCCGTGGCGGCGAACCTCTGATCCTTATGCCATAATGATTTCCGAAATCATGCTTCAGCAGACGACCATCGGAGCCGTTGTAAAGAATCGTCGCTTTGAGAGATTTCTCGACACCTTCCCGAACCTGCAGTCCCTCGCTGAAGCCCCGGAGACCGAGCTCCTCCGGGCATGGGAGGGACTTGGCTACTACAATCGCGTCCGCAACCTCCAGAAAGCAGCACAGGTTATTCTCGAGGAGCACAAAGGCGTATTCCCGGCCACCCCGGAAGGACTGGAGGCCCTGCCAGGGGTGGGCCGTTACACTGCCGGGGCAGTCGCAAGCTTCGCCTTTAATTATCCTGCCCCGATTGTCGACGCGAACGTAGCACGCGTTCTGAGCCGTCTCATGGACTGGCGTGAAGAGATCCACACGTCACAAAGCCAGGCGAAGCTCTGGGAGTGGGCCGGTCAGCTCCTCGACCGCGCCAAGTCCCGCTCCTTTAATTCCGCGCTGATGGAGCTCGGACAGTCACACTGCTCACCACATGCACCTGACTGTCTCCGATGCCCGGGACGAGATTTTTGTATTACCCACGAGCCGGAGAAGCTCCCACTGAAAAAACCTAAGCGCGCCACTGTAAAAATCGATGAACATGTCCTGTTCGTGCAGAAGCCCAGCGGGACAGTTCTTCTCGCACAGGAGGCAGGAACACGCCGCAAGGGATTCTGGAAGCTTCCCGAGCGCAGCCATGACCAGCTCGCAGATTTCCCCCTTCTGGGTAGACGCCGCTACGGCATCACCCATCACAAGGTCATCATGCACATTTACCGTTGTAGCCCGTCCGAACTCCCTCCTCCTCAAGAGAAGGCCAGAGAACAATTCCACTCCTCCGAGGATCTCCGCGACCTTCCCATGCCCTCCCCTTTCAGAAAAGCACTCCGGGAACTCCTGCAAGCGTGATCCCTTTTCCGGCAGATCATGCTGTCGCGGGAACGCAACCCCCTGTAACCTTCAAGGAAGCATGATACCCATCAATTCCGCTACAAATCCCGAGCTCTTTCATCGGCGTCGTTTCCTCCGCTCCGCGAGTTTGGGAGCCGCCACTCTTTTCACTGTTCCCGGCGCTTTCGCAGAGGCCCTGCAACGGACTCCATCTGACGCTGAGGGGCCATTTTACCCGGACGAACTACCTCTGGACACCGATAACGACCTTCTCATTGTGAATGACAAGATCACCCCCGCCGCCGGAGCGGTAAGCTATCTTGGTGGTGTCGTGATGAATGTGAAAGGGCAGCCCCTTCGCAACGCCCTGGTTGAGATCTGGCAGGTCGACAACAAGGGAATCTACCTTCATTCCAAAGCCCCCCAGCAGGACAATAGAGACCGCAATTTTCAGAGTTACGGTCGCTTCCTGACCGGGTCCACGGGACAATATCACTTTCGCACTATCAGGCCCCCTGCCTATGCTGGACGAACACCCCATATTCATTATGCGGTCACTTACCGTGGTAAACGAATTCTCACGACCCAGCTCTACATCGAGGGGGAGAAGCAGAATGCAAAGGATGGTCTCTATCGGCGAATTGGAGGCGGGGATCCCAAGCTCCAGAAACTGGTGACTATTCCCTTCAAGCCGCTGGCAAAATCCACGATTGGAGAACTCACTGCCCGCATGGATCTCATTGTAGGCCTCACGCCCGGAGATCCCGGCCAGGAACGGAAATAAGACCCTGGATCAGGGGATGGCCAACCCGGCCGCCGAGACTAAACCTTGCATCTGCTCCCCCGAGCCTCCACCCCTTGCTCTGTGAGCTCTTCCATCAAGAAAGCATTTCTTCTCGGAGCCGGCCTCGGGACCCGGTTGCGGCCGCTCACTGACATTCTGCCGAAGCCTCTGATCCCGGTATTCAACCGCCCTCTCATCGAATACGCCCTTGACCAATGCCTCGCTGTTGGGATCGAGGAATTCGCGGTCAACACTCACCATCTTCCCCACAAGTGGTTGGAAGCCTTCCCGGACCAGTCATACCAGGGGCTCCCCCTGAAATTTTTTCATGAGCCTGTCCTTCTCGAGACCGGAGGCGGGCTGAAAAATATTGAGGATTGGACTGAAGGCCAGCCCATTCTGGTCTACAATGGAGACATCCTTACCACATTGAACATCAGAGGATTATTGGAAGATCACAACCGTTCGGGCATGGCTGCAACGATGGCGCTCCGCTCGACAGGCCATGAGGCACACGTCGCTGTTGAGGGAGAATCCGTGACGGATATCGGTGGGATGCTGGGGCACGCTGAAGGGAGCCATCAGTTTACGGGAATCTACTGCGCCAACCCTGAACTCTTCGACTACATTCCAGAAAACAAAAAAGTGTCCGTCATCCCGTCCTTCCTTGAACTCGTGCGATCCGGACACATGGGTGCCTCGCTCCGCGACGAGGGGATCTGGCTGGATCTCGGCACCCGCAGATCCTATCTTGACGCTCACCTGTGCCCGGGGCTGGGACAGTTGCGCCACCCTGAATCCTCGTTCGCGCCCTCTGCGGTGATCGAGAATTCTGCCCTTGGATCTGGATCAAGGGTTGGCCGCAACGCCACTATCCGGTCCTCGGTTCTCTGGCCTGACTCCGTCATCGAGGATGATGCGCAATTGACAAACTGCATTGTCTATTCTTCCACTCCCGTAACAGGCACCCGAGACAATTCGGACCTCTGAACACCGTGCTCCCAGACTGTCGGTCTTTCCTCCCTCTCCACATTGCTCCCAACCCACACTTCAACCGGCGTCAGTAATACTGCCGAAAACTTCCTTCCCTCATGGCTGCCGACACCCTGCTCACCGCCGTTCGTGCCCACCTCCAGCTCCAACCGGACCATACGGTTATCCTTGAGCCCATCAAGCGGGGAGCTTCTGGACGAACCATCGTCCGACTCAAGGCAGAGGGCCATCCCCCTTTCATCGGAATTCACTATACGCTCGAGCGTAAAGACAATCGCTTTTTCCTTCCGGTAGCGCATTTCCTGAGGAAGAACCGTCTCAATGTCCCGGAGGTTCTCTATGACAATCCTGGGCGTAATATCGCGCTGGTTGAGGATCTTGGAGAAAAGGATCTCCTTTCTCTTGCCGATCAACCATGGGAAGAGCGGGAGCCTTACTATCGTAGTGCACTCGAGCAACTGGATCGTCTTTTCTACATCCGCCTGCCACGAGACCTGGAACTCTCTCCTCCATTCGGACCGGAGACCTACGCATGGGAGCAAGACTACTTCATTGATAACCTGGTGGAGAAGCACCTCGGACTCGCCGGAGCAGATCTCCGCAACCATGGGGAGCTCTCCCGGCTCAGCAATAATCTGGGGGCCTCCCACCGCAACCTGATCCATCGCGACTTTCAGTCCCAGAACCTTATCGTCCACGATGGAAAAACATGGATCATCGACTTTCAGGGACTCAGGCTTGGGAGACAGGAGTACGACCTTGCGTCACTTATTTATGACCCCTACCTCGATCACTCCGAGGAGGATCAAAACAGACTTCTTGATCTCTGGGAGGAGATCTCCGAGGAGCGCCCCATCCCTGAGCTCCTCCGCGATTGTGCTACCCAGAGGCTCATGCAGGCCCTCGGCGCCTACGCCCACATCCTCCACGAGCAGAGGCTTGAATGGTATGCGCAGTACATTTCCGTTGGGGCAAAACTGCTTCTGACTCAGGTGGAGAACACTCCCCTTGAAGAGCCCCTACGACCAATTCTGGAGAGTGCCATGGAGAAATAACATTTCGTTTTTCGAATTTTGGGATCATCCTCTCCATCCCGTCAGCGAGATGCGTAATGCCTGAAACCTCGCCCCACCATGACCCCCTGGATTGTTCGTCTGGTTCTTGCTTTTCTTGCGCTTGAGGCCGGAATCTGCGTGGCACTTCTCTCGGAGGACTGGAAACCTCTCCGGGAGCGGGAAGATCGGCTTTTCCAGAGGCTACTTACTAAGTCACGGAAAGGAGAAACCCTCGTTTTCGACAAGGCCCTGCCAAATCACCGAACCCGCATCGTCCGCCCCCTCGCGGATGGTCAACCACAGCCCTATCTCCAGATCACCATTGACGAGCAGGCCGCCGAGGATCTTCACTACCCACTTGAGCCAGAGGACTGGTGGGGGCTTCTCAACCACGCTCACGAGGTGGGCTGCCGTATTGCGGCGATAGAGGAACCCCTGTCCTGGAAGGGCGATGGAGTGGCTCACCTTGGCCGCCTCGCCAGCATCAACACGGCTCTCAGCCAGTTTGAGAAGGTCATTGTGACCGTTGACCTCGAACGCCTGGCGCGCGCACAGCCAATCCCCTCTTACCTGCAGGACAGCGCGATACCGATCTCAAATGTCGTGGGCGGGGCTGACAACCTGAGACACGTCAATAATCTGGTCTTTCCTACCTCCATCGATTCCGCGTCGAACACCCAGTTCTCCTTCCGCCCGGACGAAACTACCGGCACCGGTAACCTTGCGATCGTCCGTTGGGGTAACTACATCATTCCCTCTTTTCCACTGGCAGTCGCAATGGCGCAGGCCGATGTCTCCCCTGAGGACATCCACATCTCCCCCGGCAACCACCTCCGTCTGGGAGACGGGCCCATTGTTCCGATTGATGACCTCGGCGCATTCATGATCAAGCGGGTAGACCAACCACGCTACACTGAACGGCTTGCCCTCGAGACCTATTCCCCAAGCCAGGTCCCAGGCACTCTCGAAAAAATAGGAAATTCAATCGGTAGCGTGCCCCGCTGCGTACTCTTTGCAGACGCCCGGACAGGATCTGCCACCAGCACGAAAAGCTCCATGCTTCAAACTATTGCCACCATCGATACCCTCCCCAGCCCAACAAGGGTGGAGCAGCATCAACGAATGCGCTTACGGGACGAAATCCTCCTGCTGAGCGCGATTGCTGTTATTGCAGCCCTGCTGATCGGCTTGCCCGCTTTTCTGCGACATTTTTCCTACCTCCTTCTTCTGATTGCTTTCCCTGCTCTCCTTATCGAGATCCATAAAGGCACCGAACGATGGACGCCCTTCGCCCCCGCAGTCGCCACCGCCTTAACCGGTTGGATCCTGGCCACTCGAATGACCCGCTACCTCCCTTCTAGAAAGCGCTCGAAAAACCATCCTGATTCACGCTCGCCAGCAGCTGCGGCGGTCGATTAGCACACCTTGGATTCATTTTCCACTTTCCGCCCGGTCGGACCGCCCCTAGGTCTATTCCCCCGGGGGAGTGTTCCACCCTCCATCGAAAGGCCTTTCATCCATGGCCCCACCGCTGTGAACACCGACGCAAAAGCCGCAACTCTGGTCGAAGCCCTGCCCTACCTGCAGCGCTTCCGTGGAAAAACATTTCTGATCAAGATCGGGGGAGCTGCCATGGATAAACCCGAGCTGGTTAGCTCCCTCATGCGCGACATCGTCTTCCTCGAAGTGGCCGGAATAAACCCGGTTCTCGTCCATGGAGGAGGGAAGGCGATCTCTGCTGCCATGGAGGCCGCTGGTCTGGAGGCAAGGTTTGTACAAGGATTTCGCGTGACGAGCCCTGAAGCTATTTCGGTCGTAGAGACGATCCTTGGGAACACCATCAATCCGGCGCTGGTAGATCTCATCGACCAGCATGGAGGACGGGCCTTGGGGATTGCGGGCCCCGGGGTGTTCATGGCGAAGCGCCTCCGGGGGTCGGGGCCGACCCCGGTCGACATCGGCGAGGTCGGCGAAGTCCAAGCCTGCTACACCGACGAGATTCTCAGGATCATCTCCTCGGAAACAGTACCTGTTATTTCACCTCTGGGCAGGGAGGTGGACACCGGTAAGACCCTCAATATCAATGCCGACCTCGCCGCGGCAGCCCTCGCTTGCAGCCTCAAGCCCGCCAAGTTGCTTTTCGTCTCGGACGTTCCCGGGCTACTCCGCAATCCCGGGGATCCGGCAAGCCTCATCCCCTCCGTCAGCCCCGCGAAGGCTGATGATCTTACCAGCTCGGGTGTCATCTCTGGCGGGATGATCCCGAAAGTTCAATCCGCGATCGAGGCCCTGCAAGCCGGAGTCGAGAAAGTTCACTTCATTGACGGACGAATTCCGCATGCAGTCCTTCTTGAAATCTTTACCCCCGAAGGGATCGGGACCGAAATTACCCCCTAGTGCCAACTCCGGGTCCATCCCGGTTTCATGACTCGTGGCCCTTGACTTGCGGTCTCACCTTTCCCAACCCTGAATCTACCCCCATGAGCACGGCCGACAAACTCGCCCGATACGTCCTTCCCACCTATTCCCGTTTCCCAGTGAGCCCCGTAAGGGGTGAGGGTAGTCTCCTATGGGATGCAGAGGGCACGCGCTACCTCGATTTCTGTTCCGGTTTGGCGACTTGCACCTTAGGCCATGGGGACAACGCCCTGTCCCGGGCAATCACGAAACAGGCCCGGGAACTAATCCACTGCTGCAATCTTTACCAGATAGACAGACAGGCGGAGCTTGCAGAGTGTCTTGTTGAAGAATGTCTCGGCCTTCAGGGCCGCGTCTTTTTCAGTAACTCCGGAGCCGAATCCAACGACGGACTCGTCAAGCTCGCCAGACGTTTCGGCCGGGCCGAAAACGGAAGCGATTCCCGTCATGAAATCATCACCTTTCACCAGTCCTTTCACGGTCGAACACTCGGAGGGATTTCCGCTACCGCGCAGGACAAGGTGAAAGAAGGATTCGATCCGCTCCTTCCGGGATTCAGACACAGCCCACTCAACGACCTCGAGGCCCTTGCCTCCATCATCGGACCAGCGACCTGCGCCGTCATGCTCGAACCCATTCAGGGAGAAGGAGGGATCCATCTGGCGACCCCGGAATTCCTCCGGGGCGCACAGGAACTTTGCCAGAGAAACGACCTCCTGCTCCTTCTTGATGAGGTGCAATGCGGTCTCGGGCGGACTGGTGAAATGGCTGGCTGGCGCAGTATAGAACCCGACCTGACACCCGATGCAGTTTCATGGGCAAAGGGTCTCGGAGGCGGTTTCCCCATCGGGGCCTTCTGGGTCTCCGAAAGGCTTACCTCCCGTAATAAACCTCTCTTTGAATCGCTGGGAGCCGGATCTCACGGCTCTACCTTCGGTGGGAGCCCCCTCGCCTGCGCCGCTGCGCTGGCAGTCCTTCGTGAGGTCATCGATCAGAATCTACCGGAGCGGGCGGTGCATCACGGACAGACGATCCGCACGACGGTGGAAAGCTGGCAGCATCCTGCCGTCACCGAAATTCGAGGAAAAGGCCTGCTTCTCGGAATCGGGCTTCAGACCCGGCTGTTCGAAAGTCCCGAAAGCACCCCTGCATCCATCTACCTCTCAGCCGAACTGGCGAAGGCAGGCCTGCTCGCGCCACCCGCTGGGCCTGACACCGTTCGCCTTATGCCTCCCCTGACAGTCTCAGAGGAGGAGATCTGCGAAGCGCTCGAGATTTTCAGGAACACGCTCGATCGAATCTCTATTTGAAAGGGTCAGGATTTTCTTCTGCTTTCCTTGATTCTCGAACAATTCTCCGGCACGGTCCCTCCTCCCCGATTCCTGTGGTCGACCTGGCTGGTTCCTCCACCCGGCAATCAAGAAATCTTCATACCAAATGGACCACCTTCTTTCCATCGAGTCGATGTATCCTCAGAACATCGTCAAGTATATCGACCATGCGGTGACCCTCAAGACCCGGCGGGGCAACCACGAGGAATTTCCCCTCACCGGACAGATCTGGGCCCTGATCTTTTCGAAGGCTTCAACTCGCACCCGGGTCTCCTTCGAGGTTGGTATTCGCGAGCTCGGTGGATCTCCCCTCTTTCTTAGCTCAAAAGACATTCAGCTCGGCCGCGGAGAACCCATCAAGGACACCGCTCGTGTTCTCGGACGGATGGTGCATGGCGCAATTATTCGCACCTACGCCCAGAGCGACGTTGAGGAATTCTCCGCCTACGCAGGCATTCCAACAATTAATGCACTCACAGACGAAGAACACCCATGTCAGATCCTCGCTGACCTGCTCACCGTACGGGAAAAACTGGGAGGCTGGCAGGACCGGAGATTCGCGTTCATCGGTGACGGTTACAGTAATATGGCCCGTTCTTGGTGCTGGGCCGCAAAGCACCTCGGTTTCCAGCTGACGATCGGCTCCCCCACAAACTATCAGCCCCCGGCTGATTTTCTTCGCATGATAGATGCGCCCAATATTACCCTGACCTCTAACCCGGCTGACGCCGTGGAGGGGGCAGATGTCGTCAACACCGATGTCTGGCTCTCGATGGGTCAGGAAGGGCAATCCACAAAGGAGGCACAGTTCGACTCCTTCCAGGTAAACAGCAGACTTCTGACCGGTGCTGCCGAGGGACACATCGTCCTTCACTGTCTTCCCGCCTACCGTGGGAAGGAAATCAGCGAGGAAGTCCTCGAAAAACACGCAGAGACAATTTTCCAGCAGGCCGAAAACCGCCTTCACGTGCAGAAAGGTGTCATGGCACGGATGGCCAAGCACCGCATCCTTTGAAAGCAGGCCCGCTGACCCCCCGGAGGGATGCCTCACGCCAGACCGGACCATGAGCCCCAAATCACTTCTTTTTGTCGTGCTATTGGGCTAGAGTCCCTTTCTCATCGCCTTCCTTCTCGGAGCCAAGGAAGGGTAAAGGCCCGAGCGTTATTTCCTCCCGGATCGCATGTCTATCGAACTGACCAGGAACTTTTCCATCATCGCGCATATCGATCACGGGAAGACGACTCTTTCGGATCGCCTTCTTGAGCAGACTCAGACGATTTCCGAGAGAGAAAAACAGGATCAGCTTCTCGACTCCATGGATCTTGAGCGAGAGCGTGGGATCACCATCAAATCCCATCCGGTGACTATGTACTACCGGGCTGAGAATGGAGACCGGATCAAACTGAACCTCCTCGACACCCCCGGCCACGTTGACTTTTCCTATGAGGTTTCGAGAAGCCTCGCCGCATGCGAAGGGGCGCTTCTGCTGATCGACGCAGCACAGGGCGTAGAAGCCCAGACTGTCGCGAATGTCCACCTGGCCATGGAACAGGACCTCGTCATTATCCCTGTCATCAACAAGATCGACCTTCCCGCGGCAGATGTGGAGAAATGCAAGAAGCAGCTGGAGGATATTCTCGCCATCCCCGCCGAGGATGCGATCCCAGCCTCTGCCAAGGCTGGGATTGGGATCGAGGACATTCTGGAAGCCATTGTGGAACGAATCCCCGCTCCTGCCCCGTCAGATGACGGTCTTCTCCGGGCCTCGGTATTCGACTCCATCTACGACTCTTTCCGCGGCGTGGTCTCCTACGTTCGACTGATGTCAGGCTCCATGAAGCGTGGGACACGCATCAAGCTCTTCGCCACCGAAAAGACCTACGAAGTCAAGGAAGTCGGTCACTTCACCCCCAAGATGACCAGTGAAGACACCCTCGAATCAGGCGATGTAGGCTACGTTATCGCCAACATGAAATCTGCCAGTGAGGTCAAGATCGGGGATACCATCACTGACAGTATCCATCCCTGTTCCGATCCGCTGCCCGGCTTCAAGGAAGTTCAGCCAATGGTCTTCTCGGGCATCTATCCGGTCGAATCCTCCGACTACGAGGCCCTCAAGGGGGCCATGGGCAAACTTCAGATCAACGATGCGGCATTCACCTTCCAACAGGAAAGTTCGGTCGCGCTGGGCTTCGGTTTCCGGTGTGGCTTTCTCGGCCTTCTGCATATGGAGATCGTTCAGGAGAGGCTCCGCCGGGAGTTCAACATGGACGTTATCTCTACCTATCCTTCCGTGATCTATGAAGTGAACAAAACTAGCGGCGAACAAATTCTCGTCGACAATCCCTGTCTTCTCCCCGACCTGTCCGAGGTAGAGGAAATCCGGGAACCAATGGTCAAAGTCTTCATTATGACTCCCTCCGAATTCATCGGGGACATGATGGCTCTCGTCATGGAGAAAAGAGGCCAGGTCGAACATACCGAGACTGTCGATGAGTCCCGGGTCATGTTGCATACAATTCTACCATTGTCAGAAATCCTCGTGGATTTCAACGATCGTCTGAAGTCCGCCACCCGTGGCTACGGCTCAATGGACTATGAGCATCACACCTACAGAGCCGCTCACCTCGTGAAGATGGACATGCTGATTGCGGGGGAACCCGTAGACGCCTTCTCTACAATCGTCCACCGTGACAAGGCTACCGGCTACGGCCGCCGTCTGGCAGAAAAGCTGACCGACGTGATCCCCCCCCAGCTCTTTCCGGTCGCCATTCAGGCCGTTATTGGTGGTAAGATCATTGCCCGCGAAACCATTCGGGCCATGCGAAAAAATGTCACCGCCAAGTGCTACGGTGGCGATATCAGCCGGAAAAGAAAACTTCTCGAGAAACAGAAAAAGGGAAAAGCGAAGATGAAGGCTATCGGGAAGGTGAACATTCCCCAGGATGCTTTCATCCGTGTCCTGAAAAGTGGGGACTAGGACCACCCTGCTCCCGTCGCCTGACGGTCAAATTCCTGTCTTCCCCTTGCCCCAGCCGGACCGCCGTGCTAGTTAGCCCGGCCGTCCTAGGGAAAACCTGCCACCATGAACACCCGGTCAGCTCCCCATGGCCCCTGACTTTCCTCCTGAATAACCACCATGTTTTCTCCTCGCTGGAAAAAAGAGTCCAAGCTCCTCTGCAAAGGCGCGAGGAAATTTCTGAACTACAAACGAGACCTCCTTGCCCCCGAAAAGGCCAAGGACATAGAAGAGGCCCACACTGCATTAAAGGCCGCGATCAGGGCGGGAAATCGCGATGAGGCCGCGGCAGCGGAAAAACTCGTCACCAAGGCCTGCGAGGGAGCGCTGCCCCGTTACCGCCGGCCCAACCAAATCGAGGAAAACATTGAAGTCTTCTTCGTGGCCATCGTCATCGCCCTTGGGATTCGAGCCTATTTTCTCCAGCCATTCCGGATTCCAACCGGGTCCATGCAACCTACTCTCAACGGAATCATCGGTCACAACTTGAAGCAGGACGAGTTTCCCGCCTTACCGGTGAAGGTCTGGCAGGCTGTGACCGGGGGAAGGAAATACATTTACAAGGAGCTCAGTGGCACAGAAAGGCGCCCGATCATGACCCACCCCTTCCGCAGGGATCACCGAGGAGCCCCGACACCCTACATTGAGCAAAGACAGAAATGGCAGTTCTTTACCGAGACCACCATTCATTTCAAGGATGGCAACATCGCCCGGATCAAGGCTCCCCGAACCGCATTGGAAAAAATGGGAGCGCTGGATCGATCACGTCTGAGACATAGTCCGGATGGAAGCGAATGGTGGCTGGAACCAAATACGGTGGTGTCTGGTTACACGACGAGTGGAGACCTCGTTCTCGTTGACAAGGTATCCTACAACTTCCGGCGGCCAAGCCGGGGAGAAGTCTTCGTTTTCGACACACGTGGTATTACAGGCATTCAACAGCGATCCAACAGCCCCCAGGGGGCAGGATCCCACTACATAAAGCGCCTCGTCGGTGTTCCGGGAGACAACCTTCAGGTGGTTGGCAGCGACCTCTACGTGAATGACAAGCCGGCGGAAGAGAAGAAGATCCGGGAAGTCATGAGGGGAGAGGGTCGCCATGCAGGCTGGCCGGGCTACCAGCTGGCCGCCAGCGAGGGGCGGACAAGGTGGAAGCGCTATCTTGATGACCCCGACGATGTCCTCAAACTGAAAAGCCGGCAGGACCAGCTCGAAGCAGGTAAGGGCCCGATTGAGGCGGCTCTTTATCGCGAATATGCTGCGATGGGCGATAACACCGGAAACTCGCTCGACTCTCGCTACTGGGGCCAAGTCCGCGATTACAATCTGGTGGGACCGGCTCTCCTCTCGCTCTGGCCTCTGTCCTCAGGACACTGGGGGATCATAAAATAGCCCTGCAGGCGCTGGACTTCCGTCCGAGGGTGGACCAGCTTTTCCCCGCCTGCTCGGAACCTCCCCACCGCCATGTTCGCTCCACGCTGGAAGAAAGAAGCCAGACTCCTTTCCAAGGGAGCTCGCAAGTTTCTTCACTACAAGCGGGATCTTCTGGAAAAGGAGCAGGTGGGCCGCATAGAAGAGGCCCGCTCCAGCCTCAATGCTGCGATCAGAGCCGGTGATTCCGAAGAGGCGCGTGCCAGCAGTGAACTACTCACAGAGGCATGCGAAAAGGGTCTCGCCGGTTATCGGCGCCCTGGGCTTATCGCCGAGAACATTGAGGTCCTCTTCGTAGCGATCGTGATCGCACTCGGCATCCGGGGCTATTTTCTTCAACCTTTCAGGATCCCGACCGGGTCAATGCAGCCGACCCTGAACGGAATCGTTGGTCAGGAACTTTCGAGGGAGGAGTTCCCCTCCGTTCCCGTCAGGACCTGGCAGGCAATCATGAACGGAAGGCGCTATATCCACAAGGTGGTCAACGGCTCACCTCAAAGGCGTTATCTTGACCGCGTTGACGAGGGGCAGCATCTTCAGTTTTTCACCGTCACGGAGCTCCATTTCCAAGGTGACGCTAACCACGAAGCCGAGGTTATGAGGCTTGCAGCCCCCCGAAGTGCACTAGAGAACATGGGCCTGAGGATCAGCACCGACTATGAGATGGGCCGTTCTTACGTCCCCCCGGACACGACAGTCTCGGGGTTTTCCACCACCGGAGACCTGGTCCTTGTCGACAAGCTCTCCTACAACTTCCGCCGCCCGAAGAGAGGTGAGGTTTTTGTCTTCGACACCCGTGGGATTGAGGGGATTCATCAGCGGAGCCAACGAGAACAGGGTGCAGGATCTCATTACATCAAGCGTCTGGCTGCCGTGCCAGGAGACACTGTCGCGATCGAGGAGCCTCTCCTAATCATCAACGGCCAACCCGCCACCGAAACATACCTCCGCATGATCGGGAATCGAGAGGGGATTTATGGCGGTTCTGCCGGAGTCGGCTATCAACCAACCAGGAATTATCGAGACCTCCTGCCGCAGTTCATTCGCAAGCGGGGAGACCTCGTTCAGCTGAAAACACGGGATACCCTGCTGGAAGAAGGCTATCGCGGGGCTTCGCTCGCTCTCGGGCGGGGCTACTTCGCCCTTGGGGACAATACGGATGATTCCCTCGACTCCCGTTACTGGGGACCGGTCCGGGAATACAACCTCGTGGGTCCTGCTTTTCTCTCTCTCTGGCCCTTTACCACGGGACACTGGGGACTGATCAGATAAAACGGAGTAGCGAATCATGAAACCTGCTGAAATTACCCGCCGCGCAAAGTCCAATCTGGCGTTTGCATTCATGTGTGTACCGCAGGATCGCCGCCCAGACCTCAACGTCTTCTACGCATTCTGCCGGGTGGTTGATGACATTGCCGACGATACGTCACGGCCGCCAGAGGAGAAACGTGCCGCTCTGCAGAACTGGATGCAGGCGGTGGAGAAGGATGACCATCCCAAAGACAGCCTCGAGGCACAGGTCGTCGCGATGCGAAAGCGTCACTCCATCGATCCCTCACTCCTGCAGGAGATCATTCGTGGTTGCGAATCGGATCTCAGCCCCCAGCGATTTGAAACCTGGGAAGATCTCCAGCAATATTCCTACCGGGTAGCGTCAACTGTCGGTCTTATTCTGATACCTCTTTTTGGTGCGAGTCGGGAAGCTGGCGAGTATTCGATCAGTCTTGGTCACTGCCTTCAACTCACCAACATCATACGAGATGTCGGAGAAGATCTTGAAAACGACCTCCGGGTCTATCTTCCACTCGCCGACCTTGAGCGGTTTCAGTATAGCGAACACGACCTCGTGGAACGTGTTTATGACGAGCGCTTCCTCGCCCTGATGAACTTTGAAGCGGAACGCGCCGAAGTCATATTTGAAGAGACCGCCCGTCTTCTTCCCAGAGGCGATCGCAAGGCCCTGCGTGCCGCCGAGGTGATGCGGAAAATCTATTACAGCCTCCTGAAGCAGATGAAGCGCGACCAGTTCCGGGTTTTCGATACGAGATATCGCATTTCTTCTCTCCGAAAGTTCGGGATTCTGATCCGCCAATGCATCAGCTGACCAATAATAAGGGTCGCTAGGTGTTCCATCTTTTCCTATTCTCCCTTCCAGCGACGAATCACATCCCAGCTCCTTCATGACTCGAATGCGAATTTCCACAATACGTAGTCTTCTTAGTATCGTTGCCTCGTTCTCCTTTTTCCTCATGAGCTCCTGTAGCGAGGAACAGGGCCCGAACCCCGGATCCGGAGAGCCCTCCCAGACTGTTCCCAGGCCTGCCCCCGGCCCCTCCAAGAAAGGCTTCAAGACGGATAACCCCGACCATGTTATCAGCCCGTTTCCCCCCCATAATCTGATCGACATCAGTCGAAATCCCAAAACAGGCGAACCCTTTCAGAAGGGCGATTTCGCGCGGGACCCGAGCACCGGTGGGATCTTCGAGATCCCCTGATTTGGAGATCTGGATTCAGGCTTCGCCTCGCTCCTCCTTTTCCATTTCAATCCGGTCAGCGAGATTACGGGCTTTCACCCGGCGATTGCGCTTGGCCCAGCGCTCGGTTGCCATTCTCCGTTTCTGGCGTCTCTGTTTCAGCCCTTCAATTTCCTCTTCCAGCCGGAGATAACTTTGATAACGGTGCGCGTCGAGTTCGCCGGCCTCCACCGCCACTTGAATTGCGCACCCGGCGTCTCCCGCATGCTTGCAGTCCGTGAAGCGACATCTCGCAGCGAGGTCGTCAACATCCGCGAAACTCTCTCTCAGGGTTTCCTCATCAGTCCACATCTGAATTTCCCTCACCCCCGGGTTGTCAATCAACAGCCCCCCATCTGGCAGCACCACGAGCTCCCGGTGACTCGTTGTATGCCGACCACGGCCAGTCACATCGTTTACCTCACTGGTCTCCTGCCATTCTCCCCCAAGGAGCTGATTCACCAGCGTTGATTTCCCCACTCCGCTGGACCCGACAAGGGTAATAGTGACTCCGGGCTGCAAGTAAGCTCGCAGAAGGTCCAAGCCCCTCGACTCCCGGGCGCTGGTCACATGAATCTCAGCCACCCGGCTCAGGCTCCTGAGCTCGCGGACAGCATTAAGGCAATGCTTTTCCCCAAACAGGTCCGCCTTATTCAGGAGGACTACCGCCCGGGCCCCACATCGCTCAATCAGGGTCAGATAACGTTCCATCCGGCGGAGACTGAAATCAGGACCGGGATCCGTCACAACCACAACGATATCCACGTTGGCCGCGAGCACCTGCTCCTGCGCGCTCTTTCCCGGCATCTTCCGGGAAAAACGGGAGATCCTAGGAAGACGCTCCCGGATGATAACCTCATCACATTCCTCACCCCGGTCGAGCGCAACCCAATCACCCACGGAGGGCAGGTCGGCATCGTCTACGGCCTCGTGCCACACCTTTCCCCCAAGGACGCAGTCGATCTCTTCTCCCCCTTCCACGAGGGCGGAAAAGTTGATCTTGGTTTCCTTCACGAGCCGGGCCGGAATAAGTCCACGCTCTGCGAAAGGCGCAAACCTTTCAGCAAAGATCTTATTCCAACCCAAGTCCTCCAGTGTCATTCCGTTCCAAGATTCATCCGGATCCAGCGTCCTGAAAATCGAAATCTTCATCGAAGTCGATTGCATTCATACGCCATAGGACTTAGCCCGGGAGAAGGAAACCATGCGCGCCTTGATCAAGAGCAAGCCCGGAACTGGCCTCGAGCTTGTAGACGTTCCGGTCCCGGATATTGGTCCGATGGATGTGCTCATCCGGATATCGCGGACGGCCATCTGCGGAACAGACCTGCATATCTGGAAATGGGATCCCTGGGCTCAGAAAACCATCCCCATCCCAATGACGGTGGGACATGAATACTGTGGCTACGTGGAGAAAACCGGGTCTGGAGTAACAGATCTTGCACCAGGGGACTACGTCTCAGGAGAAGGACACCTTGTATGTGGGCGCTGCCGCAACTGCCTTGCTGGCCGGCGCCACCTGTGCCCAAATACCGTGGGCGTCGGGGTCAACCGCCCCGGGGCCTTCGCTGACTTCCTGGTCCTGCCCTACCGCAACGTCTACAAGCTGGAACACACAATTCCGGAAAATCTGGCCGCCATCTTTGACCCCCTCGGCAATGCAATTCATACCGCCCTTTCGTGGGATCTGGTCGCTGAGGATGTCCTGATCACCGGCGCGGGCCCGATCGGATGCATGGCAGCGGCCGTCTGTCGCTTTGCGGGAGCCCGTCATGTGGTCATCACCGACCCAAACTCCTTCCGGCTCGATCTGGCGAGGCAGCTAGGAGCGACCCGGAGCGTGGACATAACCAAAGAGTCTCTCGCAGAGGTGAAGGAAGAGCTAGGGATGAAGGAAGGTTTTGATATCGCTCTTGAGATGTCGGGACACCCAGCCGGTCTGGCCGATATCCTCGATCATACCTCTCACGGAGCGCGGGTATCCCTCCTCGGGATTTTTCCTGACAAACTGGAAATCGATTTCGAGAAAGTCATCTTCAAGGGACTCGTTCTAAAGGGCATCTATGGCCGGGAAATGTTCGAGACGTGGTATAAGATGAGCTCCATGGTCCGGGCCGGCCTTGAACCTTCCTCTGTGATTACCCATGAATTTGATGCCTCTGATTTCAAAAGTGCCTTTGAAACAATGCTCTCCGGGAAGAGTGGAAAGGTTATTTTAAATTGGTCCTGAAAACGGACAGGGAAGCGGACCAACATGAGCCGAAACAATCACGAGGAATTCGATTTGAAACTTTAGAGCTCGAAAATGGACAGTTAGTGATCAAAATTAGCTCCGGTGGCTATCTTTGATCCAGCTCGGCGCGGGAGCCTCTATCGAAGGCTCATCATTCCCCTGTCCGCTTTCGTGCTCCTCGCCTCACTCGGTCTCGCGATCTGGATTTCATCCCTTCAGCGGCGTGAGTCACTGAGGCGCTTCGAGCAGACCGCGATCAATAACGCAGGTTTCATGGGGCAGGTTGCTCTTCCCCGATCCACCGAAATGGCCAACCGGCTTTCCACGATCCTTGAGGTCCGGGTTGCTTTTCTGCGTGAGGACCAGCAAATCGTGCATTCTACAAGGGAACGCTGGCCCAGCGAGGTTGATGAACAAATCCGGTTAATGCCTGCAAACGTAACCACCGCAACGCCGGTGGGAAATTACGACCTCGCGATTACACCTCTGGAAAATCCGGCTGATTTTTTGGTCCTGCTTCGTGACAGGCAGGGAGGCCTGAGCGGAGTGGGTGTCTGGATCCTGATACCCACCCTCTGCCTCACTATCGTGTTTGGTGTTCTCGTCTTTCTCCTTGCAGATCGAATCGTTCGTCCACTCACCTTGTTGACCGGATGGCTTCCTAATCTGAAAACTAATGAGGACCCAGCGGACCCCATCCCTGGCTCCCTCACCACCCGCAGCGACGAGCTTGGTCAACTAGCCCGGTCCCTCGAGGAAACTCATCAATCGCTGCTTCGGGAGCAGAACCTGAGACACCAGTCTGAGCGATTGGCCACCCTCGGCCGGATCGCAACCAGTCTCGCCCATGAAATACGCAATCCAGCAGCAGCGATCCGCATGCATGCCGATCTAATTGAGCCCCGGGTTGACCCGGAAGGATCCGAATCGATCGATCTGATCCGGGAAGAGGTTGAACGTATTACCGACCTCGTTAATCAGTGGCTCTTTGTTGCCCGAGCCCGCCCCCCGGAACGCAGGCCGCATGACTTGCTTGAAATGCTTGAAGCCGTGAGGCGAAGGCAGAAGCCTGCCCTCAACCACGCGGGCACGCCTCTTGAGATCGAAGCTTCGGAGCCTGCGATCATAGACTGCGACAAGCTCAGAATCGAACAGGTTCTCCGCAACCTGATTGTGAATTCCTCTCAATCGATGCCTGAAGGCGGACAAATTCATGCTCATCTGGACGTGGACCCGGGCCAAGCACGCCTCATCATTCGTGACTCTGGACCCGGATTCAGCTCCGAGGCACTAGATCGCTTTGGTGAGCCGTTCTTCTCGGAGCGAGAAGGGGGAATGGGAATCGGGCTCACTCTAGCCCGGGAGGTCATACAGGCACATGATGGATCAATCGAGGCCTCTAACCAGCCCGGGGGAGGCGCACAGGTAATGATCACCCTTCCGCTCTCTGTAGAAAATCAAAAGTAATCATGGATCTACCCTACATCCTTATCGTCGAAGACGAACATGCCCTTTCGCTCGCCCTGTCCGCTGCAGTGAAACAGGCCGGATTTCAGGGTGATACCGCTCCTTCCGCAGCTCAGGCAAGAAAAGCTCTTCAGTCAAAAAGGACATATGGCGCCATGATCCTGGATATCGGCCTGCCAGATCAGAATGGACTCGAATTCCTTGCGTCCCTCCCCGCGGAAAAGAGACCGCCGACCATCGTCATTACAGCCCATGGAGAAATCGAGAATACGATCGTGGCACGCAAGCTTGGGGCCATCGACTTTCTCCCGAAGCCACTCGACTTCACTGAATTCCAGGATGTCCTTGGTCGCATAGCGAAGCCAGTCCCCAGCCAGCAGAACACCGAAGCAGAATCTCCCGAGGTGGCGGCCTTTGTCGGAGCGGCTCCAAGCATGCGTCAGGTGTTCCAGCAGATCGCGCACTGTTGTGCGTCCGACGATCCTGTCCTCGTGCGGGGAGACACCGGGACAGGGAAGTCGCATGCCGCCCGGCTGATCGAGGGCAACAGCATACGAAAAGGCCCCACGGAAACACTTGTTATCGGACCATCCATCTCAAGCAGGTCACTGAGTTCCGCACTCAAGCGGGCCTGGGGGGGAACGCTCATCCTTGAGGAGATCGCCTCTCTGAACTCAGAAGCACAAGCAGAACTTGTTCGCCAGATTGAATCAGGGTCCACCCCCGAGTTTCCCCGCCTGATCGCTACCACTCGGGAGGACCTCCGGGACCTTGCCCAGGAGGGCACTTTTCGCAGTGATCTCTTCTACCGCCTCCAAGTCCTTGAGGTCCGTTTGCCTGCCCTTTGCAATCGCATGGAGGATTTACCGGCCCTGGCCTCCTACTTCATCGGTCAATTGCTACCAGACCGTAATCTCTCCATCACAGAATCTGCCCTTGCCCAGCTCCTGTCTTACGACTGGCCCGGGAACCTCAGGGAGCTCCACAACTCTATTGCCTTCGCGCTCACCGTAAACACCGGGAGCGGGGCTATCGAGACTGGCGATCTCCCAGAATACCTCAAGGGAGAGACCCATTCGGACGATGACGACGCTTCCAAGCTGTTGATCCAAGCTCTCGACGACTGGCTCGACTCCCGATTACAGGAGGGGGAAGAACCTGTTTACCGTGAACTTGCCGAAAGCCTTGAAGCGACACTCATAAGACGACTGCTGGAGCGGTATGATGGGAAGCTGGCACGCATGGCTTCCGCATTGCAGGCGAACCGTACAACACTCCGGAGACGCTTACAAAACTCCTGAGTGCCCAGCAAATGGTCAGCCCGTGAACAAAATTTATCCGCAGGGCAAATATGCTCTCACCGGTGGGGGATGAACTTGTCTCTCCGCTTCGGGAGATCATCTTGCCCCTCCGATGCTCTCCTCTTCCAAAGCTCTCGCCGGAAGTACCACGCCCCTGACGAATTTTGCGGCAGCTCGACTTGTCCCGCTGGCACTGGGAAGTATGTTCATCTGTCCAAACCCGGTTCATGCAGCGGAAACTCTTCTGCTCCCCGATACCGTTATCACAGCGAGCCGGACCGATGAAGACGCTCTCGATTCAATGAGCTCCATCGGAGCCATCACTGCAGAGCAATTTCGAGAGCAGGGATTTCGCACGGTTCCGGAGGCACTTGCCAATACCCCGGGAATCATGGTCCAGAAGACCACCCACGGGCATGGCAGTCCCTTTATCAGGGGCTTCACCGGCCGCCAGAACCTGCTCCTCGTCGATGGTGTCCGCATTAATAACAGCACCTACCGCAGCGGTCCCGTCCAATACTGGAATACCGTGGATGGATTTTCCATGGAACGCCTTGAGATCGTCCGCAGCCAGGGCTCCGTTCAATACGGCAGCGATGCCCTCGGAGGGACAATGAATGTCCTGACTGCCGATACGGGATATCTCGCCGCGGAACCAGGCTGGTTTCAACGTGGCAGTGCACAATACCGCTTCGATACAAACAGCAGCAGCCATGTTGGACGCCTTGAGACCCGGTTTGGCGACGGAGGCACCTGGGGCGCTTCACTCGGATTGACTGGCAAGAACTTCGGGGACATACGAGACCGTGGAGTAGGCCGGATGACAAATACCGGCTACCCTGAGCAGAATCTCGACCTAAAGGTGCAGACTCTCCTGCAGCCTTCCACCCGTCTTACCTTTGCCCATCAATATCTCAATCAGGATGATGTCTGGCGCTGGCACAGCACCATCTACAACGACACCCCGTGGAATGACACCAGCACTGGATCGTATGCGGCCCGCATATACGATCAGGAGCGCAGCCTGACCTATCTGAAGGTCGAAGGTGAAATGAGTAACAGTCCTGTCCAGAATTACAGCGCGACTCTCTCGTTCCAGCGCTCCCAGGACAGCGCATTCCAGGACCGCAGCCCCACGGATGTTCGAACTCAGGTTATCGACGTGGATACCCTCGGCCTGGATATCCAGCTCGAGAGCGAAATTCTTGGTGGGAATCTGGTCTACGGGGTCGACTACTACCGCGACAGCATCGACTCCGCGGGGACCCGCAGTGGGCGTGATCCCCGGAGCCGCAGGCCGGTTGCTGATGACTCCACCTACCAACTTCTCGGGGCCTTCGCCCAGTTGCGCACACCGCTCAGCGGCAGCCTGGAGACTACCATCGGGGCAAGAATCACCCGAGCTGACGCAGAGCTTGGCAAGGTCTGGGATCCGGATAACACCACGGATGTCTCTGCCACTGAAGATTGGAGCAATATCGTCTTCAACGCCCGGGCCCTTTACCGTCTCGGCAACGACTGGAACCTCTACGGTGGGGCCAGCCAGGGGTTCCGCGCCCCCAACGCGCACGACCTCAGCGGCAATATCACATCCCGGAGTGGTCAGGAGCAACTTGGAACCCTTGACCTTGAGCCAGAAAAATCATGGACCTTCGAACTGGGATCCCGCTTCACGAGGGGTGATCTCAGTTTCGGTGCTGCGGCCTTCTATACCCTCGTTGATGATCTAATTATCAGTGTTCCAACCGCTGCAGGAGGGGATACTGTTGAAGCAACCAATGCCCAGGAGGCCGAAATCGTCGGGCTTGAACTGGAAGCCGCGGTTCGCCTCCTCGATAGTATGACCCTCTCTGGCCATCTCACCTGGCAGGAAGGGGATACCACTAGCCCTTCCTTCCTCGGAGGTCCCAGCGAGGACGCTCCGGTGAGCCGTCTCTCGCCGCTGGTAGCAAGCCTTGCCCTCCGCTATGACTCCCCGGATCAGCGCTGGTGGGTGGAGGGTCGTATTACGGCTGCTGGCAAGCAGGACAAACTCAGTGCTCGCGACCAGAGAGACACCCAGCGGATCCCACCCGGTGGCACTCCGGGTTACCTCGTGGCATCAATCCGGGCGGGGCTTCACGTTTCGGAGAATCTTGAGCTCACCGCCGCCCTTGAAAACATCACGGACGAGGACTACAGGATTCACGGATCTGGAGTAAACCAGCCGGGAATCAACGCCATCATCGGCGGGAAGCTCAGCTGGTAGCCAGCCGTCATTTCTGCAGGAGTCACCCTTTAAGAAGGCCTAACTCTCCCTCACTGCTCCCGAAACTTGCCGCGTCTATTCCATGCCGGTGGAGCAGTTCAAGGTAGAGATTACACAGAGGAGTAGGCTGTTCCAGGACGGAGTGTCCCTCGTGGCGAAATCCTCCGCCCACTATCATGGTGGGTAGATTGTTATGGGTATGATCGGAGGCGTCGCCGAAGTTACTCCCAACCACCACAGTCGTGTGATCGAGCAGCGTCCCTCCTTCTTCCTCGACCATATCGAGGGCAGAAAGGAACTCGTTGAGATGCCCGACTATGTCTTTCTCAACCCTGCTGAGCTTCTGGATGACGTCGGCCCGTCCCCCATGATGAGAAAGGGTATGCCATCCCCCCGTTGCTCCCGGGACGCTGATGGCCCCGTAGATCCAGTCGAGTGATATCGTGATCACCCGGGTCGAGTCCGTCTGAAATGCCAGCTTCGCCAGTTCGAACAGATTCCTGACTTTGGTGGAGAAGGCAAATTCCTGATCAACACTGAGAGTATCGGGAACCTCCGGCTTCCTGGTCTCGAGCCAGAACTCCTCGTGCCTGAGCTTTGCTTCCAACTCCGCAATGACGGCGCGGTAGGATTCTATTTTTGATCGGTCTTCCGCCTGTTTCTGGAGCTGCTCCATGTCGCGGTAGAGGCAGCGGACCACGTGCTGATCATTCCCGATCTGACGGCGCTTGGAACTCAGGTCTTCCTCGCCAAAGAGTCTGTCGAAAATTCGGCGCTCGTCGTGCATTGGAGGGATGGCAACTCCCCGGCTGTTCCATGAGCAGCCCCAGCCCCGGTCGTAGATGCTGAAGGAGAGAAAGGGAAACCGGGTGCCTCCACCCATCTCCCGTGCGAAAACCTGATCCAATGAGATGGTATTGGTGAAGTTCGTTGCTTCCGGGCTCGGTGCCCCCGTCAGGAATGATTTCTCCGAATCATGGTTACTTGTGTCCATGCCCGGGTGAAAGAGGTTCTGGAAGACTGTCATCTTCTCGCGCACCTCCAGCTCCCTGAGGTAGGGCGAAGTATCAAGGTCACCACGCCTGGCAGGGAAGAAATTGGGTTCGTAAAACCCAAGTGAATTACAGATGAAGATGATCCGTTTCGGCGGAGTCCTGACGGAGGCGGTGGTGGAAGCCCTTAAGTTGAGCGCCTGCAAAGCCAACGGGAGGGCAGCGCCAAACTTAAGGAATTTTCTTCTGTCGTAGTCGCTCATGGGTTCGCTTCGCGCAGGGAATAAAGCAGCACTTCGGTAATGAGGTTCTTCAGGCGCCCATTCATGGGGTGCTTTCCAAGAAAGTCCCAGAAGTGCAGGCGCTCGACAAGGTTCGGTTCATATCCGTTGGCATACTCAAAATACTTT